>OAZW01000330.1_pt1 | contig 54900 bp, 44 predicted proteins | sample 1495231 | NCBI WGS metagenome assembly OAZW01 (sample SAMEA2580062, study PRJEB22360) | human gut metagenome | reverse complement strand
AAATCATCGCCGAACACACCATCAACCCCAACAAAACCTACCAACCAAAAAACGGACAAATGTCCTGAAACACCCCAAACCCAAAACGGACAAATGACCCGAAACACCCACCCCAAAAACCCAAAAAATCCCGCGACATATGCGGACATATGTCGCGGGACATCACATTGCGGTAGCGGTGGGATTTGAACCCACGGTGGGTTGCCCCACACAGCATTTCGAGTGCTGCACCTTCGGCCGCTCGGACACGCTACCTAATACTGAGTTAACAGACCTTCAAAAGTTTAGCGGATTTGTCCGCCAGAACTAAACTTTGGGTGCGAAATGTGATCACTCCCGCGGCTAGTCCCATCCAGTTGCCTCCTCAGCAAAACATTCACCGCCGCGTAACCTCGCCAAACAGCGGCAACAGCACGCTGCCACGCAACCGCGCTCGACGACCATACGCGCTACTACTGATCCACAATCCCGTATAAACGATCGCCAGCATCACCCAGACCCGGGCGAATATAAGCCTGCGGGGTAAGCCCCTCATCCAGCGCCGCCACCACCACGGTAACGTCCGCCCGCTGGCCGATGTGCTCTTCTACGTGTTTAACCCCTTCCGGCGCCGCCACTAGGCAGATGCAGGTAACATCCCGCGCGCCTCGCTCCAGAGCGTAATCTATGGCCGCTACCAAGGTGCCGCCGGTAGCCAGCATGGGATCAACCAGGAACACTTGCCGATCAGTTAAATCCTGAGGCAGACGATTCGCATAGGTTTCGATAGCCAAAGTTTCTTCGTCCCGCTTCATCCCCAGGAAACCGACCTCTGCCGTGGGTAGCAAGGCAGTCATGCCAGAGAGCATCCCCAGTCCGGCTCGTAGAATCGGAATCACGATCGGGCGAGGCGTCGAGATTACCGCGCCTTCCATCGACTGAATCGGGGTTTCGATTTGCTTGGGAGTTACCCGCACGTGCCGAGTGGCTTCATAAGCGAGCAAGGTAACCAGTTCATCAACCAGTTGCCGAAACACCGAAGAAGGGGTGTCTTTATCTCGAAGGATGGTCAGTTTATGTTTCACCAGCGGATGGTCAATGACTTTAAATTCCATACTTTAAAACTAGCTTGTTTTCACTTCGCCTGCCTACTCTTTACCACTCCTGCCCTAGAAATATTCTTCCCGTTTTACCTCCACACAGCGCTCCCCTGCTCTACGCTAAGAACTACCGCCAAGCCAGGAGATACCGATGAATCAAAGCGAACATGGGATTAGTGAAGCTGACGAAATCAAGGTGCAGAAAATCCCTAATAAAGTTTATGAGGCCGAGCTCTACCGCTTACAGGGAGAACTCGGAAAGCTACAAACGTGGGTGAAAGCTACCGGAGCCCGGATCGTAGTTATTTTCGAGGGGCGCGATGCGGCCGGCAAAGGCGGCACCATTAAACGGATGACCGAATATCTCTCCCCGCGAGTTGCCCGGATCGTGGCGCTACCTAAACCGACAGAGCGGCAAGAAACCCAATGGTATTTCCAACGCTATATCGAGCATCTGCCCGCAGCCGGTGAAATCGTCCTCTTCGATCGTTCCTGGTACAACCGCGCCGGGGTAGAAAAAGTGATGGGATTTGCCCGCCCTGACCAGGTGCAACTGTTCATGCGCCAATGCCCCATCTTCGAACAAATGCTAGTCGAGGACGGTATTTACCTGCGTAAATATTGGTTCAGCGTGTCAGATAAAGTACAGTACAAGCGTTTCAAATCTCGACTCGGTGATCCTTTACGACAGTGGAAACTCTCCCCCATGGATTTAGAATCCATCACTCGCTGGGAAGATTACTCGCGCGCTAAGGACGACATGATGGTACATACAGATACTTCGGTGGCGCCTTGGCATCACGTGCTTTCTGATTCCAAGAAGCAGGCGCGACTAAATATGATCCACCATTTCCTAGAATCTATCCCCTATACGGAGATTCAAAGCGATGCGGAGCCGATCAAGCTACCTCCGCGCCCTAACTCCAGTGGATACGTGCGCCCCTCGGTGGCGGTTTCGAAGTATGTTCCAGATTTTGCGGGCGAAGTTGCCAAACAGCACAAGAAAAAGAAGCTTGCGGGTACTGAGGAGGATTTAAAGCAGTACCGCGATAACGAGAATTGATTTCCAACCACTGGGCGTTTGGGTCACCTCTATCCACTCCGGGCGAGTCGATACCGATATGCAACACGTTTTGCAAGAGGACGCTGGCTATTATGACCCGGAAGATCATATGACGGTGGAATCTATTGCCAGAGCGGTTCGTTTCGCTATTGATTCTCCCGAAAACGCGATGGTGGAAATGGTATCGATTCGCCCGGTGCGGCAGGTGCGGCGCTAGGCCGCTGCCATCCCAGACGGACGCGGCAGTCGACCGGTTTCTTCCTAGGCGCTCTGCGCGGCGATCAGGTTTTCTGCCCCGAGGCGGATGCCTTCTAGCTGGTCATAGGCGGCATCCTCATGCTCGATGTTGATATTCATTTCCGGATCGATCTTGGCGATCGCGGCTAGGAACTCGCTCCACCAAGGCACGTCGTGACCTTCGCCGATGGCAACGAAGCGCCAGGCGGGATCAGAGGGCCAGGAGGAGCAGTAGTGATCCATCCCTACGGGGGTGCGCGCAGATTCGTCCTCGGGAACCGGCCCGAAGGAAGGATCGAGTACCCCGCGAGTGGCTACCCCGGGCTCGATCTTGGTGTCTTTGGCGTGCACGTGCACGATCTTGTCACCGAGGAGTTCGATCGACTTCATAATGTCCATCCCCTGCCACATCAGGTGGGAGGGATCCATATTTACCCCAATGTTCTTGAAGCCTCCGACCCGTTCGTCGAACTTTAGGAACTGGGTGGGGGTGAACACGGTGTTGGTGGGATGCAGTTCCCAAGCCAGTTTCACGCCTGCATCTTGGGCGCGCTTATCCATTTCTTTCCAGAATTTCTCTAGCACTCCGTACTGGTATTCCAGGACTTCTAGCTGTTCACCATTCCAGGGGTTAACTACCCATGCCGGATATTTGGCATCTGGGTCGGTGCCGGGCAGCCCGGACATACATACGATTTCCCCTACCCCGAGTTTTCCGGCCAGTTCGATGGCGCGTTTGAGGTCATAGGTGTGGCGCGGCCCCACATCGGGCAGCGGGTCCAGTACGTTACCGGAGGTGTTCAGGCCGGCAAGCCGCATGCCTTTTTCTTCGAAAATCCCCAGGTAGTCTTCACGAGCGGTTTTCGAACCAATCAGCAAATCAACCGGGCAGTGCGGGGAGGGAATGAAGCCCCCCACGTTTACTTCCGCGCCGGTTAGCCCGAAGGATTTCAAATGATCGAGCGCCTCGGGCAGGGTGAAGTTGTGTAGACAGGCGGTGTAAGCACCTAGATTCATAGCCATTATTTTTCTCCTTTTCGTTATTTTGGTTATTTGATTTCCATTTCGGTGCCACCGTTGTCTGCGCATTTAGCAATGGTGTCGAGGATTCGCATGGAGCGGTATCCGTAGGCAAAGTCCGGAGTGGGGGGCAATCCGTCTTTAACCCCGGCCACCTGCTCTAAGAAAGCATGTGCCTGGTAAACGAACTGCTGGATTTGCGTAACACCCACTCCCCCGAAGTCCATAGAAGATCCGCCCTTGAAGTAAGGGAAGTCAGGGTTGACGAGGACGCGGCGCGGCCCGCCCAATCCGGCAGGAGCGGTTTGGTCATCAACCATGATTTCGCCGGCGCGCGCCATATCGAAGGACACCATTCCTTTGGTGCCATTAACGGTGATTTGCATGGAGTTCGGAGATCCGAACGCTACCCGGGAAACCGAGAAAGTCCCAATAATGCCATTTTCAAATTTTAGGGTACAGGTGGCAACGTCATCGTTTTCTACGATTTCAGTGGCTTCTGCCTGCGAGGATGCGCCACGGCCTCCTGCAACTCCTTCTAGAGCCGGGGGACGCTTCTTAATCACGGTGGAAAGCTGAGCGCCCGCAACTGACTTTAGGGGGCCGCAAACGAATTCGGCAGCGTCAACCAGGTGGCTTCCCACATCACCTAGAGCCCCCGAACCCATCGGCCCCTTATAGCGCCAAGCGATCGGGGTGTTCGGATCACAGCCATAGTCGCACCAGTAACGCGCGTCAAAATGAGTGATTTCCCCCAGCTGTCCGCTTTGCACCATTTCTGCGATTTTTGCCAGACCGGGATTGCGGCGATAGCAGTAACCCAGACCAGTTACTACTTTATCGGTTGCCCCAAACTCGGCCATCGCCTTGGCATCCTCTAGGTTATCGGTCAAAGGCTTTTCGCACAGGACATGCTTGCCCGCTTTCACCAGCGCCTCGGCCATTTCGCGGTGCAACTTGTTGCCCACCACAATGGAAACAATGTCGATATCGGGATCCTCTACAATGTCTTTCCAGTTATCAGTGGCTTTTTCATAACCGTAATCACGGGCAGCGGCCTGAGCAAAAGGCAGGTAGGCATCCGCGATAGTAGCTAGACGCAGCCGAGGTAGCTCTGACGCGAATACGGTATTGGCTTGCCGCCAACCATCTGCGTGGGTCCGCCCGGCCATACCCGCACCGATCACCGCCACTGACAGGATTTCTTAAGTCATTTTTTCTCCTCTTTGAGTTTTAGTAGTGCCTTGATTCCTGGCGATAGCGTCCCAACAAACCAGTGTTAACACGCGTTAACTACTGTCCATAGTAAAGGACTTTTTTCCACAAATCAAGAGCTATTTTCACGTATTTTTCAAAATCTTCTCAAATCTATGTTCTGCGCTTCTAGCAGTCGAGATTCGTAACTACAACACCAAGTCATCCCGATTATTAGCGCGTGTTATTTATACTTAAGATATGAGTTTTCGCCCTACGCAAGCAGATGTAGCCCGCAAAGCGGGAGTATCGCGCGGATTAGTTTCCTTGGCGCTATCTGATTCCCCCCGGGTTAATGCGGAAACTAAAGCCAACATTCTGCGCGTTGCCTCTGATATGGGATACGTGCGCAATCAAAACGCTGCATTCTTATCGACCTCCGGAACCGACCTCCTCGGGGTAATCCTGCCCGACCTGCAAAATCCGTTTTTCGAAGAGGTAGAGGACGCGCTGCGCCTGGCTGCAGAAGAAAACAAACTTTTGTCTCTGGTTTCAACTGCGCGCCAGGATCCAGAAAAAGAATGGAACCTGATAAACCGCTACCAGGAGATGCAGACTATCGGGGTCATCCTCACCTCTCCCGCCTCTTCACAAGAGCGCCTGGCACACCTGTCTGAGACCTTCCCCCTGGCGGTGCTGGGATCAAAGTACGTGGCCGGAAAAATAGACTCTATCCACATGGACGAGGAAGCGGCCGCCCGGCTGGCAATAACTCACCTGGCCGAGTGTGGATACGATCGTATCTTTTCCCTATCCAGCCCGGAAAGCGTTGATCAGGCAGTAGTGACCCGCCGCAAAGTGCAGCGGGCAGCTTTTGAAAGCCTCCGCAAAAAGAAAAAGAATTTCCCGGGATTTCAAGCCTTGTTACCCGACCTGGAACCAGGGGAACAGATTAGGCAGTGCCTCGAGGGATCGGTGGCCAAGCGCCCGGCCTTTATTGCGCACAACAATCTGATAGCGATCGAAGCCTGTACCGCGCTGCGCGCCCTCGGAATGGAACCAGGTAAAGACTGTGGGTTAATCACCTATGACGACACCTATTTGGGACAGCTAGAAGAGTTTTCGATTACCTCGATCGACCAACATGCAGATCAGTTGGGGGCGCAAGCCGTGAAAGCCGTAGCTAAGCGCTACGCCGCCCCGGGAGGTCCCGGACAAGAAATCGCGATTCGTCCCTCGCTGCTACAGCGCGCCACCACCTGCAAAAAGCCGCGCTAAAAGACAGCTGAGCCCGCACGCCAAAACTCGCCCTCTCCGGTAACAGAGAGAAACTTACCCTGCTAAGCGCACCCCTCGTCCCGCTCCCGCGAGAATCTAGCTCTCGCTACCTGACCGCACAAGTGCCGCACCGATCCCCACTCCCAAAAGAACCTCGCGCTCGCCCTCGTAAATTTGCCAGTAAATCCGGATACCAAAAACCCTGGCCTGCCAGCGAACTAACAAATAGTTCACTGGCAGGCCAGGGCGATAGCTGGGTATATAGCTATTACTTGGAGTACTTAGCCTCCAGGTTCTGTTCCACCTCTTCCAAGGTGTAGATCTTGGTTTCCGGAACGAACTTAATGTAGAAGCACAACGCAATCACGTTGATGAGTCCGAAGACCAAGTAGGTACCGGAACCACCCAGGTTCTCGATCATCCAGGGGAAAGTTCCCGCAACAATGGCGTTGAAAATCCACAGCGCGCAAACCGAGATTCCTTGTGAGACCCCGCGGATCTTAGCCGGGAAGATTTCGGAGAGCAGCACCCAGTGAATGGTTCCCGACTGCTTAATGAACAGGAATACCGACACCAAAATCAGTACCAGCCACGGCAAGAAGTTGGGAATATCGCTGGCCACGTTGCCGTGGGCATCCATATGGGGCTCAATACCCCAGTAGAACACTCCGGCTAGTACCAAGAGGGAAATCACGACCCCGGTTTCTTGGTAGATACCTACGGTACGGCGGTAGAGTTTCGCAATCAGCAAGAAGCCTACTGCGGAACCAACTGCGGAGAAAGTACCGGTTACCACGTTTAGCATAATGCCCTGGCCAGTATCGAAACCGGCGGCGGTTAGAATCTTGGGCATGTACCACATAGCGGTGTTAATCCCGGTGGTCTGGTCGAAGATTCCCAGGAACACCCCGATGATTAGCACTTTACGTGTCCAGGGGGTACTCCAAATCCGGGAGAAGTTCCACTGTTCTTCTTCCTCTTCTTTACGGTGGAGTTCGATCATTTCGTTGGTTTCGAACTCTACTTCTTCGTCGGTGTCACGCACGCGTTTCAAAGCGCCAATGGCTTCATAGTAACGCTGGTTAGCGGCGTACCAACGCGGGGATTCCGGCATGACCCGCATACCTACCCAGAGGCAAACGGCGGGGATAGTGGCGATTACCAGCATCCAACGCCAAGCGTTACCGTTACCACCAGAGAGCACCATGGTTTCGCGGACGGTATCGGAGAGGCCGGATAGACAGTCCCAAGTGTAGGTGCCACCGGCCTGCACGGCCTTACCGGCATCCGGGGAGCCTTTAGGACAAATAACGCCGGCGCTAATGGCTTTCACGGTTGCTTCGGGAGCGTTATGCGCCTGCGAGAGGGCAGCGTTACAAATATAGGCAACTAGCTGCCCAAACACGATCATGAACTGGTCTACTGCTACCAACGGACCGCGGATTCGTTTCGGCGCAGTTTCCGCTAGATAGAGCGGAACCGAGGAGGACGCGCCGCCTACTGCCCAACCAAGAATGAAGCGGAAGGGGTAAATCACCCACACGTTGGGGCTGAAAGTACAACCCAAGGTACCGACCAGGAAGATGACCGCCAAGACCATGATATTGGTGCGACGCCCGATCCGGTCGGTGAGCCAACCGCCGATCAAAGCACCGAAGGCTGCCCCGATAGCGAGCATGGCGTTGACCCAACCCTCGTGCAGGGCATCTAGTCCCAGCCCTCCGGCCACATTGTCCATATACATATAGGGCAAAGCGCCGGCGATTACTCCGGTGTCATACCCAAATAGCAGCGACCCGAAAGTCGCGGTAGCAGCCAAAATTATGGTGCCGCGATGTGGCCCCGACATGGGGGTCTTGGCTACCATCTCTTTAACTTTTGCAGGAGAGGGCGGGGTGGCCAGCTTCTCCTTATAAGCATCATTGCTCATATTATGTTTTCTCCTTTAAGAGCGATCCAGGTTATTTGTAGAACTCGGGCTGTTCGATTAATTCCACGGAGACCAGTTTGGACTCACGTGATTCTAAGGATTCCAGGGCGGCATCCACCACGCAGGTGGCCGCGTAACCGTCCCAAGAGCTGGAGCCGGTGTGGCGATCCTCGCTGGCGGCATTAATCCACTCCTGCACCTCGCGGTTGAAGGCATCATGGAAACGGTCGATATGGGACTGGCAAATAGCGTTGGTGCGTTCCTGGCTAGAGCGCACATACACTTTTTCTTGATCCCCCAGGTAAGCGGTGCCCTGTTCCATTACCGCTTCGCACTGAATGTCGTAGCCGTAGCCGATGTTGACATTTACTTCGTCATCGATGCGGATCCCGGATTCGGTGTACATGACCACTACGATCGGGTCGGTCAGATGCTCAAACTTGTAGCTGGTGGAGCGGGGAATATCTACCCGCACGTTCACGATTTCTTCACCGGTTAGCCAGCGGCAAGTATCAATTTCGTGAATGGCGGTGTCATCAATCGCCATGGAAGACAGGTAGTTTTCCGGAACGGTGGGGTTACGGTGACGGCAGTGCACCATGGTGGTTTCGCCCAGCTCTTTGGAGTCCATCTTGGCTTTCAAAATGCCATAAGACTGGTCAAAGCGACGCATAAACCCAACGGTTACCAGTTTCTTCCCGGCTTTTTGTTCGGCCTCCATAATTTCGCGGCAGTCTTCTGCCGTGGTTGCCAGCGGCTTTTCGCAAAGCACATATTTTCCGGCCTCAATCGCCCGGATTACATCGGGCTTGTGTACCCGACCGAAGGTGGCGATCAAGACGGCATCTACGTTCGGATCGGCGATTAGCTCTTCGCCGGAGCCGTAGGCTTTACCGCCAACTTTTTCCGCTACTTCTTTCGCGGCATCTAGGTTTAGATCGGCGACTGCAACAATCTTGCCGCCGGTCAGTTCGTTTTCGATCCGTTCCACGTGAGCACGTCCCATGCCCCCCGCACCGATCAAGCCAATATTTAATGTCATTTTTCTCCGCTATGAGTGATTTGCCTGGTGGCCTCAGTGCGCCCAGGCTCGGCTTCACAGCCGTTGAATGGAGATGCCGGCGGGAGCGGAATAATCACTCCGCTCCCGCGGCATCAGGTAAGTGATGGATAGTTACTTCAGACCCAGCCCGCAGCTGGCCAGGTATTCCCGCATGTTGATAGCGTTCTGCTTCGGGAATGAGGGCTCGCACGGGTAGCAGTCCTGCTCGCAAATGCAGTAGATTTCGCGATCTAGTTCCGCGAGTGCGTCCACGAACTCATGCATTTCCGGTAGACCCTTTGGAGGACATACCGATGCTCCCTTAGCCACGGCCTCGCCGAAGGGCCAGTCCTTTTCGTGTGCCTCTTTGGTGATGGCTTCATCGAAAGCCTTGATGTGTACGTAGGTGATCCGCTCCGGGTATTTCTTGATCAGTTCTACCGGGTCGCCGCCGCCGTAAACCACGTGACCGGAATCGAGGCAGAGGTTTACGTACTTGGGGTCGGTGGCGTCAAAGATGCGCGCGATTTCCTCGGGAGTTTCGATATGGGAATCTCCGTGGGGATGCAGTACCATCTTCAAGCCGTATTCGTCCAGCAGCATTTGCCCGAGGGCGTTGGCGTGCTCTACATAGAGTTTCCAGGCATCATCGGACAGGACGCGGTCATCTGTCCATTCCCAGGTCTTGTCGTCGCGGTAGAGCGGAGGTAGATGCACGATGTATTCGGCGCCGACTGCCGCGTGGGTTTCGGCGATGGCGCGGAAGGTTTTCAAAGTTTCCGGCCAGGCTTCGGCCTTGTGGAGAATCCCCCAGCCAGTACCGGCGACTACCTTCATTCCGAATTCATCGCACCATTTTTGTAGTTCTTTAGGATCGGTGGGGAAATAGCCGAACGGCCCGGTTTCGATAATTTCGAAGCCGGCTTCTGCCATTTCTTCCCAAGCTTGCCGGGGATCCATTTGCTTTTCGTCCTCGGGGAACCATACGCCCCACTGGTCGGGGCAAACCCCGATGGACAATTTGGAATATTTGGGATCGTTGGTATTTATTGCTTTACTCTGCGCCATCGCAGTGTCCTTTCCTCCGCCTTACCAGCTGCTCCGCCGGCGTATTTGACTGCAGGATCGCCGATAGTGCTACCGGTTTCCCGCTATCTACTCATTTACCGAAAACCTTACCGAATCGGTTCGGTATTGCCACGATAGCCGACACAATCGTTTAGGTCAAGAGATTTCGGAAAATTGTTACAACAATTATTTAGGCAGGTGAGCTAACATTATGGTAACTTTGTCAGGTTCTGCAGGTAGCGAGGGACAGATTGGGAGGTAGGGTTGGGGGCTCCCTGATTTACAGGGGCTGCACGCAAGAGGGCGGGGCGAGACAGAAGCGGGCGGACGGAATCAATATTTTTGTGGATCCCTACCCGAGCGGTAGACCAGCTTTACCCATTTGGCTTTGTTCATTGGCGTTAGCTGTGTTCGCTTGGCTGCTGAAGTGCGCCATCACCGCTGACGTTGGAAATGGATTCAGTGGGATTACCAGCTACAGCCGAGGGAACTCGTTTCTCGTCCTCCCCGAGGACAGTATGGGTGATTGCTACTTCCCGGGCGAGTTTTGTAAGGCGGCGCTCCGCGGCATTACGCTGCTTGGCCTGCATCAACATATTGTAAAGAACCACTATTACCAGCCCGTACAGCAGAAGGTCAGCGCCACGTCCAACCCCTACAAAACGTGCGACCGTGGTGGTAATCCCGGGAAAAATCACCACTACTACCGCGGCGACCGCAAAAGCTAATATCCCCAGGCGCCGCCAGGCGGTCTGTTTTGCCCCCAGGTTGGCTTTGAACATATAGAGGGAAAGAAGCAACACCACAACAATCAGCAGGATTTTTATTAGCATCATTCGCCCCTATTTGATCAACAACTCGGTGAGGATATTTATGGAGTTAAGCAGGGATTGTCCCTTAGCTTTGGAGTAATCGGTGTAGCGGATATACACGCTATGTTCTGCCCAGGGCAGTCCGGTTCGCGCCAGTTGCGCCACTATTTCAGAAGCATGCGCCATCCGATTTTGCAGCAGGTTTACTTGCTCGAAGGCATCCCGGCGTAGTACTCGCAACCCGTTATGAGCATCGGTGAGTTTCATTCCGGTGCGGCGGGCAGTCACCCGCGCCGCAGTTTTTAGCACCAGGCGTTTCATCCACCCCACCTGGGTTTTAGAAGACAAGAATCGTGACCCGAAAAGTATCGCTAAGTTTTCTGTTTCGGCTTGTTCCACCATGGCGAGGCCGTCTTCAACCCGGTGTTGGCCGTCGGCGTCAAAGGTTAGTAGGTATTTCGCCGGAGTAAATCCCCGCACGTATTCGATCCCGGTTTGCAGTCCCGCACCTTGCCCTAGATTCACGGGGTGGCGGATAACGGTAGCGCCGGCAGCTGCTGCCACCTCCGCGGACCGATCCCGGGAACCATCATCGATGCAGACCACATGGGGAAAGGTGGGGAGCAGATCTTTAACTACTTGCCCGATCACCTGGTCTTCGTTATATACGGGAATGATGACCCAGGTGTCATCTCTAGTCGCCATAGTTCACTGCTACCTTTTCCCGCGAGAATTCGTTACTTTTCCTAGAATAACAAGCATTTAGGACTTCATTGATATGTGGTGGCCTCGCTAGCACTTATAATAGTGATGAAATAGGGAGGCTGGCTGAAGATAATCAGGCTTGAAGAGCTATCCCACACCAGACCCAGGAGGTTACTTAACTAATGACTGCAGAGTTTATTCCCGCCGCGAAACCCATTATTGGCGATAAAGAACGCGCCGCTGTGGACGCGGTTCTAAAATCCGGCATGGTGGCGCAAGGCCCGCGAGTAGCAGAGTTCGAAGAGAAATTCACTGCCCAGATGGCCAGTGGCGATGGTCAGCAGTCAGTAATGGTTAACTCCGGGACTTCAGCCTTGCATGTGGGGCAGCTGGCTGCCGGGATTAAACCTGGTGACGAAGTAATCGTACCCTCCTTTACTTTTGCGGCCACCGGGAACTCGGTAGCCATCATCGGGGCTACCCCGGTCTTTGCCGATATTGAGGACGACTACTTCTGCCTGGATCCCGAGTCGATTGAAGCCTCCATTACTCCGAAGACCCGCGCTATCTTGCCGGTTCACCTTTACGGACACCCGGCGAATATGACCGCGATCATGGATATTGCTAAGCGTCATAACCTGCTAGTTTTCGAGGACGCCTGCCAGGCGCATGGCGCTACTTGGAGCGGACAGCAGGTAGGAACTTTCGGGGCTTTCGGAGCCTTCAGCTTCTACCCCACCAAGAATATGACCGCTGGCGAGGGCGGAGCAATCACCACCGGGGACGCCGAACTTGCCCGTGAAGCCCGGATGATTCGTAACCAGGGCATGGAAAAACGCTATGCGAACGAGCTAGTGGGTCTGAACAACCGGATGACCGATATCAACGCCGCTATTGGCTTGGCGCAGCTGTCTCAGGTTTCCGACTGGATGGAAAAGCGTCGCGCCAACGCGAAGTTCTTAAACGAGAATCTGCAAGGAGTTAAGGTTCCGCCAGTAGCCCCAGAGGCTGAGCACGTTTACCACCAGTACACTATCCGGGTAAGCGAAGACCGCGATGGTTTTGCCGCTGCTCTAAAAGATGAATACCAGGTTGGTTCCGGCGTGTACTACCCGATTCCTAACCACCGCCTGCCGTCTCTCGCTCCCTACGCCAAGGGTTTGGAATTGCCCCACACGGAGAAGGCAGCGAAAGAATGCCTATCGCTTCCGGTTCACCCCTCCCTCTCGCAAGGCGATTTGGAGCGGATCGTGGAAGCGGTCAACAAACTAGCCAAGGCGGGTGCATAAAGCATGGCGAACCTGCGTTACGGAATTATCGGTATCGGCTCGATGGGTCGGCACCACGTACGTAATATCCGCGAACTGCCGGGTGTTGACCTGGTAGCGATGGCGGACCCGGCTGGCGATAAGTTCGGGGTTTCCAAAGGGATGGAAGTCCTCCCCGATATAGACGCCCTGATTGCGCAAGATTTGGATGCTTGCGTAGTCGCGGTTCCCACCGTCTTCCACGAGGAAACTGCGTTGAAACTAGCCGAGGCTGGGGTACATACCCTAGTAGAAAAACCGCTTTCGACCGACGCGGAATCCGGGGAACGGATCGTGAAAGCATTCGCGGAAGCCTCTTTAGTGGGAGCCGTGGGGTACGTGGAACGCTGCAACCCCGCCCTCCTGGAAATGAAGAAACGGATCTCTGCGGGACAATTGGGTGAGGTTTACCAGATTTCTACCCGTCGCCAGTCTCCGTTCCCGGCACGGATTTCGGATGTGGGGGTAGTCAAGGATTTAGCTACCCACGATGTGGATTTAACAGCTTGGGTGGCCGGGTCGAACTATGCGTCAGTTTCGGCGGTAACGGCTTACCGGTCAGGCCGCGAAAATGAGGACATGGTCAATGTAGTCGGCAAACTGGAAAACGGCGTGCTGGTAAACAACCTGGTGAACTGGCTGTGCCCCTTCAAAGATCGCAAGACCATTGTGATTGGCGAAAAGGGCGCCCTGGTGGCCGATACTATGATGGGTGACCTTACCTTCTACCGGAACGGTTCCATTCCGGTGGAGTGGACCCAGGTCGCTAACTTCCGAGGAGTTTCCGAGGGCGAAGTGACCCGCTACGAACTAGCTAAACGAGAGCCACTACGGGTAGAACACGAACACTTCCGGGACGCGATTTTAGGCAAAGGCAGTGAGCACGTGTCTATGTCGGAGGCACTACAAGCCCTGAAAGTGGTAGAAGAAATCCTGGATTCTGCAAAGTAGCACCTGATATTCCTGTAATGCTGGTGGGGGTGAGAAATCAGTTTCTACCCCCCACCAGCCCTCGTTTTAATACACGTCATTTATTTTCTCTCGCTAGTGGCTATATTGAGTATCTCTTGCATACGTAGTAACGATTTTGAGTAACGGTTTTTATAAACCGAATTGCAAGAGTAGAACAGAATTCGTGTTGGCTTTGCAAACTTAGTTATTACAGAGCGTATTTTTCAGCGCTCTGTTAGTTTCATCGAGAATAGTTTTGAGTTCAGAATCAGTCGATTTTGAGCTGTACAAAAGAAGATTAATATGTTCTTCAATCACCTTAATAAAAGATTTGGAGGGTTTAGTAAGAGAAGGAGTTAATGTGGCAGCACAATGCCACAATATAAAATCCAGTGCATCAAGTTCTTCGATATAGTGATCATTACGTTTGTTAATAAATTCTCTCAGCATATCGATATCCAGTGGTTTTCTAAGAGACTGTACAAGCCATTTAATTCCGACGGGATCCACAAAATGACTAACTCTATTGTTCGGAGATCCCAGTTCTTCAACTACCCGATTTTCACTAATGGCAAAGCCATCCTGAATCATTGCGAAATGCTGATAATCATTAAAATATTTCCAGTATTCCTCAACTATTTCGAGTTTCAGCCTTCTTCCCGACCTACGTTCATATAAGAGATTGCGAAGCAGGGAAGCATAGGGACGCCACGATGAAATACAGGGTAGCAAAATACTCGTTTGATAAGAAGACAGCGATGAACCAGCATCAATGAGAGTACGATATGCGCAGCATTGAAGAGTTCTAGTTGTCAGTGGAAAATCTTGAAGATTATCCCCTTCGAGTTTTTGGTTACCCGAATTTACGGTTCTGTGCAAAGCCATTACCGCGTACTGATTGAAAAAATCGGCACTCAGTCCCGGGGAATCCTTGCTATTTCGAGTATGACGGCAGGCAAGACTCATAACGGCTGCCATTACGGAATCTCGCGTATCCGCATGCCTAATATTTATAGCTGACTCAGCTAAAGTCCGTACGACCTCCGTGTCGTAAAATAGAGACTTTACTGACGATGGAAGATTGTAATACGCAAGGAAGTCCTCTATAAGAATCCACCCTCGCAACTGGGATTTTTCATTTTTTAAATCTTGGACACACCAATTTAATCTTCTAGAGGAAACGACCAGCGTGGGCTTAAACAAGAGCTTGTGAGAAACTTCTTCATCTTCTAGCAGTTCTCCAAGTTCATTTATCTGTTCATAAAGAAACTCAAGCCGCTTGCCATGGTAAAGTATCATTTCTAATACATCACGGGCAACTGACTCACTGTCAGCATTCTTCAGTTTAACTAAGAATTGGATTGATCCAGAAATTATACCGCTATAAAGCATCTCAACCGTAGCGATCTTATTTAGTAAATACTGTTTTCTACTTTTGTTGCAGCGTTGTATAACACAACCAAATATCTTTTTTATTAGCCCTGAATCTATCGAGAATATAGAATTAGCATAGCTAATGCTCGAAATAATTTTTTGATACTTTTCAGCAGCCTTTAAAGCCTTTTCATCCTCGGAATTAAAATAAAATCTAACACCTAAAATATTTCGATCTAAATATAGATAATTAAAGAACTTATTTAAGCCACAGGTCGCTATTCCAATTTCTCGCTGATGCGCAGTTGGAAACATACTCACCTGTTCTAATTTTAGATAAATATAATCACTAATAGACTTGTAGCGGCTCTGACTTTTTCTTGAGGCGACGAACTTCGAAAGTGCGTCCTTGAATACTCTATCCGCAATCCTAGCTTTCACCTCGATACTCTCAATCAACCTGAATGAGTTAAGCAAATTAGCAATTAGAGCGAGCAATACATAAACATAGGAGATGAGCCAAACTTTCAACGACATGTTTAGTAGAGAATAAGAGCTGTCATCTACTTTCCAATCAATAGGATAAAAACTAAAAATACCAACAGCAAAAATGGAAATAAAAACTCCAATAAACGCATAGCGAAAACCATTTTTTGTAAGATATCTATTTGCAGATAACTGAAAGCGCTGTTCCTGTAACGAGTAACCCAAGAAAGAATCAGAATCTTCCGCTGACCCCTGACGGTCTAACCATTCTTGCCAACTCGCAAGCCGATTCGCCGAGAACGTAAGCAGTGCCAATATACCCGCTGTCGCGGCAAGAGTAGTACTGATAGATGATTCCAAATAACGCCCGAAAAAAGCATCAGATATTGCTTTAGGTATGCGCACCCAGAAGATAACTAACCCTGAAACAATAACAATTCCAGCATTCTTTAAATGCTCCGAACAAAACATGCTACGTGCAAGTTGTGCCCATTTTCTCCAATTCAACTTTTCTGAATGCAGTTTAAACCAGATTATAGAGCGCCATTTTAGGCTAGACGCTATTTCTAGCACAACAAACGCAAATACCATAATAAGAATAGCGTCTAACCCCATTACAAACTCCTTAGCTCATTCTAGAAGCGAATTTATTATCGCCCCATCTGCGCATTCTTTTCTCTATAGGTTTTTCGATTGCAAGGTGCAGTAATCCTGCAGCCAGTAGAGAAAGAAGAAATACCCCAATCCAAAGTGGAATAGTGTACACACCCCAGGGAACCACCCCGGTGAGGCTGCGCACTCCGTAAAGAACTGTAGCGTGTACCAGGTAGAAAGCATAAGACCACTCACCTCCAGTAACCAATAGGCACCTTCGAAATGGTGAGCGTTTTTTATCCAAGTCAGCGGTTGCGCAAATCCCAATTGCTAAGGTGTACAAACTGGCTAGAATCACCGGGGTAAAAATGCGTAGGCTGGTGAAAAGGATTCCGGTGGCTTGCCCAAAATGCGAGTTAAGAATCCAATAGTAGGCAACTACGAATCCTAGTAACCCGTAGACTGTCCAGGCAGGAAATCGTATTCGGGTACCTTTTCGCATAAGATGCGCCAAAGCCATCCCAAGGAAAAACTCCCAGAGCCTTTCAAGGGGTGGCGGCAGGATTACTCCTTTGCAACGAAGTAGACAAAATGTTATTCCTACCAACAGTGCTACTCCCAGCATTAAAACAGAGTGCTTCTTATGCATACCCGCGCGAGGACTGACTAGCGGATGTAAAAAATAGAAAAACATTTCACAGGACAGTGTCCAAGCAGCTGGGTTTCCGGAAAATAGAATCACCGGGTTGGTGAAGAAACCCTGGAGAAGAACCACGGATAGCAAAAGAATCGGAACTGAAAATTCTTTTACCCAGGGACTATTGGGATCGGGGTGAAAGGAATAAAAGATGACGACGCATGGCAATAAAGCACAGATGTGAGCCGGCCATATCCGGGCAAAGCGACGCCACCAGAACTGTCTCACACCAGTGGCGGGTGTTTGTGACCAAGTTAAAACGAATCCTGAGAGCACAAAGAAAAATGAAACTCCTGTGTATCCAACGTTAAAAAAATTTTGATGTCGAAGCGGGGCTAGATTCGCCATATGATAGGCAAATACCCCGAAAGCAGCCCACCAGCGCAAACCCGTTAATGAGTCCAGGCGAGGACGTTTTTTCACCGCCGAAGATACCATTGCTTTTCCTTTCGGAATCCGTGAGATTTGCGAGCCTGCTTGTTTTGATCTCTCCCGTTATATCAAAAACGAGAACGGAGGCTCAGCACCCGCGGCTCTATTCATCAAAAAATGCGAGAAGAACATAGTTTTCTAATAACTCATTTTCCTAGAAATATCCGCAAGCAATAGGAAGGGAATTCCAGATTTTGATTGATGGTCGTCTAAATATGAGGTGTACACCAGGTATGAAACAACGTAGGAGGATTAGTTGCGCAGATTTTGGGGTCTTAACCCAAAAACGCTGATGAGGAAAGTAGGTTTGTCTGTCGAATCCCTGCTTTGTATTGCGATTACACCCTTAATCTCGCATCCGGGAAAATAACGTATTTACATTTGAAAGATTCCCGATATTCTCCCCCGCCCTGGAGCGTTTGGAAATAAACTGTACCGCTATTACTAAGACCGCAAATAACGACACACCCAGATCGCGGTACACAAAAAATGAATGAATGGCAGAGTGGTTGAGTACCAGGAGATACCAGATGAAGGGATACATCGCAATTATAGCTATACACAGATTGTACCCACTGGCGAAAGCTGTTGAACGATCGAACTGTATTACTCTTAGAATGATCAATAATAACAACAGTAAAAGAACAATCAGGGCTACTAAAATTATGGGTGAGCTTTAAGTAACTTCATTTACGTTATTCTTAACACCGTCTAAACGGTTGAAGGCGTACCGATTAGCAAGATCTTCTCCCCGTCCAGAACTATCCAATCTGAACAGTATATATTCCTTAACGCTACTAAGCGGTTTACCAGCAAAAATTGCACCTAGAATCCACTTGAGGGACCAAAATCCGATATAGCCAGCAGCCCAAGAACAAGAAAGTCCGATGATTTTAAGAATACCGGCTTCTTGGCGAACTATTACATACATAACGAGGGGGATACCTAACGCTAAGACCGGATAGGTTAAAAAATCTAAAAGTGAAACCGCCATTCCTAGAATCATGAAAAAGTCCGGCCAAAGTTTATGTTTTTGAAAATAATTGTGACCTGCCAAAACCGCCAACGTTCCCAAGGTCGTGCAATAAGAACACTGTTATATTGAAAACTTAATGCTGTCGCTATTGGATTCAAAAGTACATAAGGACCTAGAAAGGCCAATGCCATTTTGGGCTTATTTTTTTAGCTATAAGAGCGCAGTTCATCCCAACCAGGACTAGTTGAAACACGAGATTAAGAAATCTAATCTCTGCTGGATTTAATATTAAAAGTATAGACTTTAATGGCACCAAATAACCATGCCAATATCTGGAGTAGGTGTCTGCCTTGGCAACATACTTAGGATCGTCTAAAATTAGATAACGCATATTTAAGACTTACTACTCGAGCCGTGTCTCCTGACGAGGCGGGGTCTCCTGCAAGTAGATGACTAGATAGTGCATTCTGGAAAGGGCTATTGGAACTGGGATATATAGCCATATTTAACATAATTGCTTCAGTAAAGTTATCGCGTACGCGTCCTGGCGATCCTGGTACTTCGCTCGGATAATCCCCTTCATGAATATACATAGGAATGGACTCGGTAACGTGTGCAGCCATTCTGCCGGTAGGCAACGAGTTAGCCATGATTAGAAGCAGTATGGCCATCACAGCAGCGATGACGCTAATTCCCATGTTTTTAGTGCAATTAATAAAAAAGCCTACAACGCTTACCTGTACCCATATTCTTACTATAATCGTTGACATTCACATTTAAATATTTACATGAATTATCTGTCGTTCAACTTTTTGACCGAAGGTTCTCCTGCCTAGCAAAAAGAATTGCCGCGCAGTATCTATCTAATAGTTAGGCGTAAACACCCCCTCAAGAAATTTTTTTGCAGCAAATCTATTACCACAGAAAATCACAACGCCTGGAAACTATGTCGTATACAGCCTTCTCCCATGTGCTTAGCAGCAAGCTACAAAGTTTTTCTCGAAACCAGGTAGCAAACTGACAGAGAGTTACATGACATTCCAAAAGCTTGAGGCTGCATTGATAATAATGAACACAAAGATGCGGCGGGGTATTTAGCATGAAGTTTTGTACTTAGCGCCAAAAATTCCCGGTTTTAAGAGATGCTCGTCTAGATTTGGGGTATACCTCAGAATTACAGAATCGAAAGGAGGAATAGTTGCGAAGGTTACTTGAAGCAATCCTTGGTCCCCTGCGGCGAAACAAGTTTATTAGTCAGGTACTAACTCTGGTCACTGGAACCGCTGTAGCCCAAGTAATAGGAATTGCATTATCTATCCCTTTAGCCCGCCTGTATACCCCTAACGATTTCGGACATTTTGCAATATTTTGTTCAATAACCGCATTGGCCGCGACAATAGCCTCGTTACGTTATGACCTAGCAATAGTTCTTCCAAAATCGGATACAGTAGCTAAGCAAATCCAACGTTTAGCACGTAGATGCATTGTTTTTATCTCAATAATAACTTCTCTGTTATGTATCGCGAGCGCGGGATGGATAGGGAAAACCTACCACTCCCAGCCTCTAACTATTTGTCTCTTTTTTTCTGGTATTTCCGTCTACGAGATAGCAGAACTAGCGAATCTGCAGTATTGGCTCACCCGAAAAACCAATTACCAGCTAATCGCAATAAATAGAGTTATCCAAACCACTGGGGTTGCGATGCTACAGCTGGGATTCTTTTTTATTTTTCCTTCCGTGGTGGGGTTGTTCTTAGGAACAATCACCGGTCAAGCTTTCGCTTTATTCATCTTGCTGTGGAAATCTCGCGAAGAACTACGTTTTAATCCATCAGAAGAAGTTCCTCCTATGCGTACCCTTGCCATTCGCTACCGAAAGATGCCGCTACTAAACGGCCCTAACGCACTCGTGGAAGGTGTCCGCAACAATGGAATGAGTCTTATAGTTGGCCTAGCAGGTGCTGGGATTTTGGGGCAATTCACCAAAGCACAGGGAATCCTGCAAGTCCCAATGGGGTTTATAACCGCTTCAATAACTCAGGTGTTTTACCAACGTTTATCTACTGCCAAGCCTGGAGAAATGACACCTCTGGTAAGGACAGTCAGTAAAAAACTAATACTTTTTGCTATTCCGATTTTTGCCCTCGTTTTTCTACTGGCACCGTGGCTATTCGTGTTTCTCTTCGGTCCGCAATGGGATCAAGCCGGATACTATGCACGTGCCCTTACCCCTTGGATCTTGGTAACAGTAGTTACTTCTCCTGTCTCTAATATCTATTTGGCAACAGAAACTCAGGGACGAATGTTAGTTTTCTCCATATTTTATTGCACTATTCCCTTATTAATTTTAGCTTTCTCTCCTCTCCCCATGCTGCAAACCGTAACCATCATGAGCTTAACTATGGCCGCGATGTTGCTCTTCATGCTGGGAATGGCGTTTGATGTTGCTAAGAAGTTTGATCGCGGCATGTTGAAAACTAAACCCGCCACCTAAGCTAGATTCTTTCCTGTGGCAGTTAAACATAGAATGACCCTATGAAGGTTTTATCTGTAGTTGGTGCGCGTCCCCAGTTCGTTAAACTTGCCCCGATCGCGAAGGCGATGCAAAAACAGGGGGTGGAACACATCATTGTCCACACCGGGCAGCATTATGACCCGATGCTATCGGACGTGTTCTTCCGTGACCTGGGTATCCCCTCCCCAGATGAGCATTTGGGGATAGGCAGCGGAAGCCATGGAGAACAAACCGGAAAAATGTTGATCGCAATCGAACCGGTCTTGCAGAAATATCAACCGGATTGGGTTTTAGTCTATGGGGACACGAACTCTACCCTGGCCGCCGCAGTGGCAGCTGTGAAACTGCATCTACCGTTAGCCCATTTAGAGGCTGGGCTGCGCTCGTTTAATCGGCGAATGCCCGAAGAACACAACCGGGTATTAACCGATCACGCCGCTGACCTGTTACTGGCTCCCACTGCGGTTGCAGCCGAGCATTTACGTCACGAAGGCCTAGCGGAGCGCACCGTAGTCGTCGGAGACGTGATGACCGATGTGGTCTTACAGGTTAAGGAACAGGTTAAGGATAAGCCCTCCCCGATCATGGAAGAGTTTGGTTTTTCTGAGGGCGCATATCGGCTGGCCACCATTCACCGCCCTGATAACACCGACGATAAAGCCCGCCTTGAACAGATCCTCAATTCCTTAGCTGACCTAGATTTACCGACAGTTATATTGGCGCACCCACGGCTGGTGGCAAAGTGTAAAGAACACGGTATTGAACTGGGACGCAGGAACCTACTTGCACATCGCCCTCTCGCCTATCCGGAACTGGTAGCCTCCGCCCTACACTCAGCAGGAGTAGTAACAGATTCGGGGGGGCTACAAAAGGAAGCGTTCTTACTGGGAACCATGTGTACCACGGTGCGTCCGGAGACCGAGTGGGTTGAAACCGTAGAACTGGGCTGGAACCAGCTAGTTGAGCCCGGTGCTCCCCTGATAAAGGCCGCACAGCGGCCTCAAGCTGAAACTACAAGCGCAACGCCCTACGGGGATGGCAAAGCCGCTGAGAAAGTTGTGGACATGCTGTTTAGTAGTTATTCTGCATAAGAAGCCCCCCCCATCGCGAGGAACCTGTCCTTAGCTAAAATTTAGGCGTAGGAATGTGCTCCTTATTATTTTTAAGAGATAGCTTTGTTATGGAATTGTAGAACGGGGAAATCCCCTACTGCGGAGAAGCTGGAAAGAGCGTGATTATCCGCCAACCAACAAGTTCTAGCCTGCATCTTATAGGGTAGGCAATAAAGGAATTCCTAAGTGCAACACGCGATCTGACTGGAAGAAAAAGTGCGAAACACCGAGCTCATATTAAAATCTCCACATTGGCACACTACAAACGCTGGCAAACGACATGTTTGGTCGATGATTGCTCCTACCCAGGAGCAAGTTGCAGCGCTCCCCGCGAAACTCACAGAAGATTCATTAATTGGTTTACCGGGGCATTGGACGATAGTTGAAGAGCTCGATGAAAAAGTATCAATAGCAACCGACCGCACCCGCTCCCACCCTCTATGTTTCACCTACCAAGATGGGCGTTGGCTGATTACCGACGACATAGAAACTTTGCGTTACCAAATTCCCTGGGAAAGCGACCGTGAGCAAAATAGTGTCTTTGAGCGCACCGGTTTCACTCTAGGATCGTCAACTCTTGTGGCTAATGTTTCAGCTACCCAGGCAGCCGAATATTTATCTCTCTCCCCAGATGGGCTGGTAACGCGCAAGCCTTTATTCTCCTATCACTACTCAGAACATCCAGTATCCACTCCGGCAGAGTTGGAGAAGATATTTTCCGATTCTCTGGATACAGTTTTAACTCGGTTACTTGAAAATTCTAAAGGACGCCAACTGGTTATTCCCCTATCTGGTGGACTTGACTCGAGACTATTAGCAGCATGGCTGAAAAAGTTAGAAGCCCCAAACATAAAAACCTTTACCTATGGCAAGCCTGACTCCCCCGAAACCTCTATTTCTGAGCAGGTAGCAAGTGCTCTAGGAATTGAATGGTTCAACGTGGTACTGAATCCGCAGAGAGTTCGCCAGGCTTGGCGCAGCCACTCAGCTGATTTCTTACGTGCCACCTGGAAGGGCACTTCACTCCCCCACATTCAGGACTGGTACGCCCTATCGGTTATGCGTAAACAAGGACTAGTCGATCAGGACGCAATCTTCCTACCTGGACATACTATCGTAGGAAACACTCATGACGAGGAATTGATTACCACTCACGCTGACTTTACCCAAATCCAGCAGGCATTGCTTGCTCATCACACCTTTCTTCAAGGACGCAGCTCTAAGGTAGGCAAGACTAGCGCTTGGAGAGATGCCTTACAGGAAGCAATTGAGTATGTAAATTACCCAAAGGACGCACGCAGCATTCAGGAACTCATTGAGTGGTTCAACCTTAAAGAACGGCAAGCCAAATATATAAACAATTCAATGTGCAGCTATGAGTATTTCAATTATTCCTGGGCTCTACCCATGCTAGAACCCGAAGTATGGAATGCGCTGTTACAGGGAAGTGAAACTCTAACCATTGACCGCAAATGGTATGCCGACTCCACCAATAGGATTTATGCTGAGCAATCAGGTAAGGAAGTGAACTACTTTCACGCTCCTGCAACCCAGATGAATGCCCATTTCAAAGATGTTCTTTTGAAAATTATGCGCTACATCCGCGCAGATAAAGTTCTTAACCGATACCGCTCTATTCAGGTAATGCTTGATCACCCTATGGCTTTTGAAGCCCTCACTCCCTCTCGAAAAACCGGGCAGCTATGCAAGATGCTAAGTGGCGCTTCCACCTTAGGCCTGTGGACAAAAGCGTTTACTAGCGGAAACTGGGGGGAAGACACCCTCATCCCGCCAAGATGTATTGGGTAATTCATTATTAACTGTTTCTTCCAACAGCAAATGTAGCGGCAGGATTGCTGTTAACAGCTATCTAATACCTAACAAGCATATTGGTTCGATATATTTGAGGGTATGAGCGAAAAACAAATACTGGTGATTTCCTTTTCGAATATTGCCAAGGATGCTCGGGTACTAAGGGAACTAAGTGCAATCAGTCCTTTCGGTCACGTGACCTCTATCGGTTATGGATCGAAACCAGCCTTTGTAGATGAGCATTTACAGATAGCTGACCGTTATCCCTCGCTGCCGCAAACGCCGCTGGGCGTCTTAAAATTAGCCTTGCATATGCATAAAGCGGCCGAATTAGCGGCTCCCGGTAATAAAGAAGCAATCCGTCTTTTAGGGGATCGCACGTTCGATGCTGTAGTCGCCAATGACGCTCGCGCGCTACCTTTAGCCTTTCACGTGGCTCGGGGAAAGCCTATTTGGGCGGATATGCATGAGTGGGCGCCCGCAGAACGCACGCACGTTACCTCTTGGCGGTTGTTAGTTGCTCCCTTAATGACTCATATTTGTAAGACTTATCTTCCCAGGTGCCAGGCAGTAAGCACTGTTGGCAAGGAGATCGTTAAGTTATACGACAAGAATTTCGGAGTACGACCGACCTTAATTCGAAACGCGGCACCTTTTGCAGACTTAACTCCCTCACAAAACCCGAACGATGGTCCGATCCGGCTGGTTCACTCAGGAGGTGCGGTTGCCGGACGAAACATCGAAAATATGATTGCTGCAGTCAAGGCTGCGGGGGAACGTTTTACCCTAGACCTCTATCTAGTACCTGGCAACGATAGAGGAAAGTATCTTTCGCAGCTAAAGGAACAAGCGAAAGATTGCCCACGGATAAAATTCAATTCCCCAGTAAAACCGGCTGCGCTTCCCACAGCACTAAATCAATACGATGTGGGGATCTATTGGATTCCCCCCTATTCCATCAACGCCGAACTGGCATTGCCAAATAAGATTTTTGACTTCATCCAGGCACGCCTGGCTATTGCAGTTGGTCCGACAAAGGAAATGGCAAACATCGTAGAGGAATTCCAGGTAGGGGTAGTATCTTCCGGGTTCTCCAACGAAAATATTGTTGAGACACTCCGTTCGCTGGATCGAGATCAAATTATTGGGTTTAAACAAAATACAAATAGTGCCGCCCAGAAACTTTGCTTCGAAAATGAGGCGAAAAACATTGAACAGATTATGAAATCGCTCATCTAGGCATATCTAAGGATATTTATATATGACTTTGCAAACCGTAACTCAAAAAGATTTACTCACGACGGCGGTTTTCACCTATTCACTAACTTCTAATCCCGACTCAGAGTTTTCATGTCACCAAACAATATCCAATAAAGCAGTCCTAAATTACACGTCGAATACTTCGGTATTGAAAGGTGCGGATGAAAAAAACGGAATACAGGTTTTCATCGTCGGGTTATGTATTGATTCACGTGCGCAGCTTTCGCGTGAAGAAATTCCTGGCTACCTTGCGAAAATTTCTTCCGAAAAATCAGTAGCGAAAATATATGCTGCTGCGGGTCGCTTCGCCGGTAAATACATTGTTATCGTAAAAATTAACGACAGGCTGTGGCTGTGGGGAGATGCCTCCTGTACGCTGGCTACCTACTATTCCACTGATCCCAAGTTTTTATCTATTGCAGTTACTAAACCATTAGTGGAGCGACAAGTGGTGGCATTAACTGATGAAAGATGGAATAAACTTTCCGCTGGTGTTCCATCGGGTCAGCCCTATCCTGCGGATTCCACCGCTGCGAAGAATATCAGGGTGCTGTTGCCAAACCACCTACTAGATTTACAAACTATGCAGGCACGGCGTCAACCCTGGCCGCATAGGCCACACCAGAATAACGCGGAAGAAATAATTGAAGACACCTTTATAACTGCACAGAATATTTTCAAGGAATATTCTCATTACTACGACCTAGTATGTCCTTTGACTGCTGGCTACGATAGTCGACTAAATATGGCGATAGGGAAAACGGTAAATCCAGAGCTTCCATGTTTTACTTTCCGCCATGATGGATTCAGTGCAGAAACCCCAGATCTGTTTAGGTCACAACAGTTATGTGCCACTTACGACTTATCGCACACGGTTCTGCACGATGAAGATATGCCGGTTGAACAACGTGACACTATAAGTAGCCTTATAGGATCTGATGCCAACGACTATGTCCTTTCTTTGGCTCACACCTATAGGAAGCACTTTGGTTCCAGAGCCCTAATAAACGGCAATATCATTGATCAAGTTGGTAAAAGCGTAACCGGTAACGCCATTCCTACCCGTTTAGCAGGACCTTGTTTTATTCGCGCTCGTATTTACAATTCGAGCAAAATTAGTCTACAAATTCTTAAAAACTACCTAGACGGTATTCCGCAGTCGATGCGAAAATATACTTTCGATTTAGTAGCTCTGGAGAATGATTGCTGCCGCTGGGGAGTGCAAAGCGATATTGCCTACGGACTCGCCGGAGTCAATATGCTAAATATCTTTAACTGCCGTGATCTAATCGCATCATGGTCGGGTATTCCCCGGAAAATGCGGATAACTAAAGTGATACACACCGGAGTATTAGCTCGAATAGATAAACAACTGCTGACTATTCCGTTCACTCCCGAAACCACTGCAAAACGTCTAGTAAGGACACATTGGCCGCTGTTTTATGTGGCTTCCTTCGCATATGCCCTTTATACGCGACATAGGTAGATATTTGAAGTGCCTAAGAGGGAATATAAAACTAGAGAAAGAGCCTAGCTAATGTCGAAAGTTATGATTTTTCACGCTCCCTATCCCATGGAAACGAACCCGACTTCGGCCTCACGTCTGCGTCCTTTGCGGATGAGAGAAGCATTTAAGACCCTCGGCTACGATGTCATCGACGTTTCTGGAACCACGCCGCAAAGGAGACAGGCCTTAAAGTCCTTACGAAAAACTCTCAAGTCAGGATTGCGCCCAGATTTTTTTTATTCTGAGAACTCCACCCAACCAAACCTCTTTGCTACCAGTATAAAAGATGGCTTTGCGCCAACGCTGGATTATCGAATAATGCGTCAGGCTCACCAGCACAACATCCCTATCGGGGTCTTTTATAGAGATATTTATTGGCGTTTCCCCCAGTTCGCGGCAAAAGATCTAATCGGTCGAATTTCGCCGCTATTACACCGCCTAGATATGTGCGGATATCAACGAAATAACGCTCACTTATTCTTGCCGTCTCTAAAAATGGCGGAGGTAATGGGGCTGGATGCGGCCCAATCATTCAGTGCTCTACCCCCGGCCGGAAACGTTGACAGCGTCCTCCCCCTTCCCGAGCAACTTCACCCATTGCGTTTGTTTTATGTCGGAGGCATAGGAGGTCACTACCGCCTAGATAAACTGATAAAAGCTGTCGCGGGTAACCCCAACATAAACTTAGAGCTGGTTACCAGAAAACCACAATGGAAGACAGCTATCCAGGCTGATTCGAACCTGAAATCAAAAAATATCCATCCACATCATTTGGATTCTTGGCAACTGGCACCGCTGTATGCACAATCTCTGATTGCGGTGTTATTGGTTGAGCCTACCCCCTATCGTGACTTTGCAGCCCCAGTAAAGTTATTCGAATATATTTCCCGAGGGCGACCTATTCTGGTCAGCGCCGGAACCGAAGCGGCTCGGATAGTCAGTAAATACGATGCCGGCTGGGTAGTTAACTATGAGGACGAAGCTATCGCCAACATTTTGAGACATTTACAAGAACACCCAGAAGAAATAGCAGAAAAAGCAGCTAAAGCAGCTGCAGCAGCCAAAGAAAATACTTGGACAACCCGTGCTCATCAGGTTGCACAAACCTTATGTCCTCCTGGAGCTGCTGAATATGTAGGCGCGAAAACAGGAATCGACTGATGGCTATCAATATCACCAGAATTAGGGAAAAACTTATCTCAAAACTTCCGGCTTCATTTATATATGAGGTTGTTAAGACCGCTGGCCCCGGCTCCTACTTATTCCCGCTGGCTACAAGGTTGCGTGGTTATCGCGCTGAACAGAACCCAAAAACTGTTACTGTCCCTAAAGCTTCAACCCGTGTCCTTATTGCCCCTTTCAATCTTGCTGGGCAAGGATGGGAGCTGGCTCGAGCGTTAGAAGACAACCTTAGTGATGTGGCAGCTCATGCGATGACCGTTGATTTTGGGGGAGTCTTTAGTTTCACTGCAGATAGCGAGGTAAGTTACGGAACCTACGCGCTGTCTAAAGAATGGGCTAAGAAACAGTTTGAACAAGTATGCGGGTTTACTCATGTATTAATCGAGGCAGAGAATTCGCTATTTGGTCGGCTTTTCAATTTCAACGTATACCGCGAAGTCCGTGCTCTGCAGGAACAAGGCATTTCGGTAGCTTTTCTATCTCATGGATCTGACACTCGCAGTCCTAGTGGTCATGCCCAACGCCACGAATGGTCACCTTTCGCAAATACCAATCAACAAACCGTTTTGCTACAACGCAAAGCAGACGCCAATCGCGAATTAATCGATTCCTTAGGGATACCGATTTTTGTGACTACTCCCGATTTGTTGGACGATCTACCAAATGCTCACTGGTGTCCCCTGGTAGTAAAACCAGAACAATGGACAACTAAGCAACCTGTTCCCAAAGTGCACCCACCCCTCAGAGTTGGGCACATTCCCAGCAGACAGTGGTTGAAGGGCACCGAGTATATTCGTCCTGTTTTTGATGAACTTTCAGGTTCGGGGTTAATAGAGCCAAAGCTACTTGAGGGAATTCCACGATCAGCTATGCCCGAGATTCTCTCAGGTTTAGATGTCTTGGTTGAGCAATTAACTTTAGGCTCGTATGGGGTAACTGCACTGGAAGCTGTATGTTCAGGGTGTCTAGCAGTTGCAAATGTTAGTCCGCATGTGCGAGAAGTTATTAAGCAACAAACTGGCATTGAATCACCTATCGTCCAAGCAGATCCAGACACTCTTGTGGAAGTATTAAAGTCACTCGCGGATGATTCCATGCGAGAAAACTTGCTGAAAGCCCAGAAAGAATACGTTTCCAAGATTCATACTGGGGCTATGAGCGCTAAAACGTTGGAAACTGAGTGGCTTAAGCGCTGATAGGTTTTAACTAAAATTACTTGCCAGAGTTATTTTTTAAAACTTGAGCAACTTTCTGGCTGCTCTTAGCTAAAGATTTATTTTCTAGCACCCATTGTCGCAGTTCTGCGAAACTTACGACATTAGACCGTAAATTAATGATTTCCTGAAAGACCTTTGCCACGCTGATAGCAGAGTAATCTACGCAAATCCCGAGGCAATGAGCTCCAATATCTTCACGTGCCGGTCCGGGCCCCGCATAAATCACCGGAGTTCCACACGCTAAGGTAGAGAGCACTTTCGTAGGGTAGGCATGGTCGTATCCAACTCCGGCTTTTATAGATACAAGCCCAGCATCCGCACCCGCTATCCAGCGGGCAGTTTCACCTGGAGGAAGTGTTTCCAGGACGTGCACCCGCCCTTTTAGTTCCGGTTTTGCTGCCTGTTCTTTAAGTAAATCCCAGTCACTGCCTTTACCGAGGAACACTAGATGGTGAGGAATTTTGTCTATAACCTGAGCCAGAGCAGAGATAAAGATGCTGGCACCTTGCCATTCGGATGCGGTACCGGTGTAAATAAAATAGGGCGCGTCCCCTAAACAAATATTTTCTCTCTCAACGCGAGATATCGGTTCAACTTCATCGGTAAAGGTATCAGTATCTATTCCATTAGGAATCAGATGCACCGATTTTGCACCCATTGCTCGCGCAGTCTCAGCAATCTCTTCATTAACTGCGATGACAGCCGCTGCTCCCCTAACCGCAAATGCCTCTAAAGCTTTTACCACTTTAACCACTATTTTTGGGGCGAAAGACGCACTGGCTGCCCCCCACAGATCTGGCAGGTAATACACATAGGGAACACCCAGGAGTTTACTGACAATCCGCATGAAAAATCCGGTGGTAGGGGGAGGCTCAACCAAAGTCACGGTAGCGCGAGGCGAAAATAAAACTCGAAAAAATGCGGTAATATCAAAACTGAGATACTGCAGGTACCCGCGTACATATCCTTCTTTATCGCGCAGTACCGGGAAACGCCGTACCCGATCTTGATCGGCAACTTGCAGACCCGATGGCGCTGTAGTGGTCACTACCTCAACTTCTATGCCCTTTTCCCGTAGAGCCTTGGCTACCCCCGCCAAGCGAAAAGAGGCAGCAGCAGCCTCAGGCAAATAGATCCGAGAAACTATCCTAACGAAACCGCGACGCATGCCCACCGCAAATACCTCGTCTAGATTTCCTCTAACTTGTTTTCAGATACTTGGCGGAAACGTTTGCCAGACTGGGGACACTCATACACGCCCTCCTCGCCCGGAACTGACTTTAGTTTTACTCCGGCTGGCCCTACCCAGCCAATGCGGCGGGCTGGAACCCCGGCTACTAGGGCATATTCGGGAACATCTTTGGTGACTACTGAGCCGGCCGCCACCAGTGCCCAGGCGCCGACGGTTACTGGAGCTACGCACACTGAACGCGCACCGATTGCCGCACCTTGCTTAATAGTGACCCCCACCTGTTCCCAATCGGAAGCAGACTTAATCGAACCGTCCTCGTTAATCGCCCGGGGGTAATGATCATTGGTCAGCACCACTGCCGGCCCGATAAACACTCCGTCCTCTATGGATGCCGGCTCATAAACCAGGGCGTAGTTTTGCACTTTGCAGTTATCGCCCATATGTACGCCTTCGCCGATATAGGCTCCGCGCCCTATGATGCAGTTTTTCCCCAGCTTGGCATTCTCACGCACCTGCGCCAAATGCCAAACGCTGGATCCCTCCCCAATCTGAGCTTCGGGGGAAACATCTGCGCTGTCAACTATACGGGTCATAACCATACCTTTCACCAGTTTCAATAAAACTCAGTTTATTGGCGAACATTAGCGAAAACACAATTGGCTATCCAAAAAGAACTGGCCACGTGGGCATACACCAGCTAACCTGATCTAGCAGTTTATCTAGTTGTTCTGACTTCTTAACATATTCTGGGTTCTGTTCGGGAGTTTTACCCTCTTCAAGCTGGCGTTGCGCCGCCGGCCCGTCGGTATATTCGGGAATCTTTCCCGTAATTAGTTGCGGTTCCAGGTTGACAATCTCGCGCATATTTCTTAATGCCTTGTTAGCAGCGTCATCTTTACCTGCAGCAGTTTCAAACTCTGAGTAGTGCTCCGGAAGAATCTGGAGAAATTTCGCCCACTCAGGTGCTGCATTTTCAGTTCCAGAGTCAGGATCCTTTTGCTGAGACTGTACCTGGGCAACGCGCCCTGTGAACGCTTTCCCCTGTGGGGTTTGCTGCAACAGATCACTCAAAACCTTATCCAGGGCAGCGCACCCCTGCGAGCCGGCTCGTATCTCCGGCAATTTGGCGTTCGGACCAACAGATACCTTAATCTGCGGGCCGGTTGGCTGCGGAAGAGATTCCCGGTCTGATTGATACCAAAAATACCAAGCCGCTAGGAGCGCCACCACCGTCAGGATGGCAACTGCTGCCAGGGCAAACCGTTTTTTACCTTGCATTGCTAGCAATAACAGCCTCCAAAAACTAACTAGGGTTGGGAAATATACTTAGCTCGCCAAGGGACGGACAACATAGGGAGCTATACTACCCCAGTTATAGAGACCTCGTTGCCGGGCATGACCATAGTTAGACTCTATAATCTGGTTCGATCCCACATAAATTGCGACATGGTAGATGCCACCTCGTCCTTGCCAAAACACCAAGTCGCCTGGCTGTCGGGAACCAAACCCAACTTTTTGCAGGCGAGGATGCGCGTAGAGTTCTTTCGACGTGCGGTATGTTGGCGCCGCATGGGAAATAACATTTATAGGTTGCGGATCGATACCCGCCCTGTATAGAGCCTGTAACGCAAAACCGGAGCAATCATAGCCATCGCCATAGCCTCCGGCACCGCCCCAAGTGTACGGGCTTCCAGTTTGTCCTCTCGCGAATGAAATCATCGCATTCACGCGTTGGCTACGATTGGCTCTCAGAGGAACCGGATTCAATTGGAAATTATCCATAGTCCAAGAGCGAGAAGTCATACTTACCCATGTCCGATGATCGACAACTCCGTTGGCGCTTACCCCAATTTTTCGTTGAAAACGTTTGACCGCATTTTCGGTACGTTGATCAAAAGTCATTCCCGCATTCAGTGGTACCCCCACACCCATACGAGCCCGCACTTCCCGCACCTTCGTGCCATTCCAGCCGCGGCGCGGAACCACCGTTGTTCCCGGAGCGCGAATTGCGCTAACGGGCTGCAAATAACGAGCCGGGGGACGCCAGCCAGCGGCAGATGAAGAACCTATCAGGGGGTACCGATGCAAAAGTCCCTTATGGTCAATCGCCATTATTCCACCGCCTAGTGAAATATCAATTGGCATAATTTGGGACATAACATTCCAACCGTTCCCCACCAACCCTGAGGAAAATGCAGTACCACCGCCACTAGCCCTGTATAAGTACAAATAGCCTGAAGAATCAGTTGCTAAGAAATCTGATTTTCCATTTTGATCGACATCACCGGTGCTCATAACTCTTGTTATGTTGTTCCACCCAAATCCAAGCCTTACCGGCGCGTCAAATCTACCTCGCCCATCTAGGAAAGGATAGATATGCATCTGTCCCGCACGATCTACCGCTAAGATTCCTGTCTTGTTGCCCACGGTTCGCGACATAAAGGTAAGAAAACGCATACTAGACCAGCCGTTGCCAATTTTCACGCCGGAATTAAAGCAGTAAGAACTTCTGCAAGCCAGATATAAATAGAGGTCACCATTATTTTTTCTAGCGATTAGATCAGTCTTACCATCGTGATTAACGTCTCCTGATGTTATCGAATCGAAGGCTCCCCAGCCTTGTCCAATATCCCCTATCGTTCTGAGACCTCCGCCCGATGTACCTTCATAAAGGCGAAAAATAACATTGTTTTCTTTCTCGAGAAAATAAAATAAATCGGCCCGGCGATTACCTGTGTAATCATTCATGGCCAGAACCCCGTCTTTCCCCCAACCATTTCCAATTTGCCGGGGCTGCCCGAAACGCATTCCTGTGTACCACCGGCTAGTCAACGGCCGGTTATTACTTGAAGCCAACGAACCCGGCGCTACTGTAGACCCTGTGTAGGGGATTTGAATGGAATTCTCCGCCGCTTGGGGGGTAGAGGTTTCTGAGCCGGAATCTTGGATTTCCAAACCATCGTTACCAGTGTTATCGGCGACATCGTTAGCATCTTGGGCTGGATTCGGAGTATCTAAACCGTCCGTACTAACACTTTCTGTAGATGTAGGAGACTGCGGAGATGCAGGAGTCGTAACTTCCTCAGCATAGGCAGGCACCGTTGCCAAAACTAAACTGGCGGCTGCCGTGAAACACGTCAGCCCTCTAATCATTCTGCTTTTACCAGTCATAACTGAGACCTCACTCCACGATCTGTATGGGGACAATTGCAGTATATAAGGATTAGATTAATATTTTTACATCATTAAAAGAAACAGGGACTACGTGAGCAGCGAAAACCTGGATAAGTTATTTTCTCTCAGCAGGGAATGTGAACTGTTTGCCCATTCCCGCGTAAAATAGACTCACAGTTTGTTGAGTTGTTGAAGACCTCAAAGGAGTTTTTCATGCGCGTAGCAGTTGTGGCAATGGGAAAGATCGGCTTGCCCCTGGCAGTACAGTTTGCCTCCAGCGGACAGGAAGTGATTGGGGTTGACGTTAACGAAAAAACTGTTGACCTAATTAACCAGGCTAAAGAGCCTTTTCCTGGGGAAGCTCACCTGCAAGACAAACTCTCTGAGCTGGTGCCTGCGGGAAAGCTGCGCGCCACCATCGACTACGCAGACGCTATCCCAGATGCAGATGCCATCGTTTTGGTGGTTCCGCTCTTTGTTAATGACGAAACCTGGCAGCCAGATTTCGGGTGGATGGATCAAGCTACTCGTTCCCTCGCCGAACACCTAACCCCCGGAACCTTGATCTCCTATGAAACCACTTTGCCAGTAGGCACTACCCGAGGCCGCTGGAAGCCGCTGATTGAAGAGATTTCTGGTTTGAAAGAGGGCGAAGACTTCCACCTGGTGTTCTCTCCTGAACGGGTACTAACCGGGCGGGTATTCCAGGATTTGCGTCGCTATCCCAAGCTGGTCGGCGGGCTAACTGAGACGGGTACCCAGGCAGCAATCAAGTTCTATGAAAGCGTGCTGCAATTTGATGAGCGCCCCGACCTGCCGCGTGAAAACGGAGTTTGGGACATGGGCAATGCCGAGGCCGCTGAGATGGCGAAACTGGCAGAAACTACCTACCGGGACGTTAATATCGGGCTGGCGAACCAGTTTGCCGTCTACGCGGACAAAGTCGGTATTGACGTGCAAAAAGTCATCGATGCCTGCAACTCGCAACCATATTCTCACATTCACCGCCCTGGGATTGCGGTTGGCGGACACTGCATTCCGGTTTACCCGCGCCTGTACCTTTCTACCGATCCCGATGCCTCCGTAGTTCGTACCGCGCGTACATATAACGCTGGGATGCCCGAATACGTAGTTTCCCGCGTAGAGGAAGTGCTAGGGAATCTCGAGGGTGTCAAAGTGGTTGTACTGGGAGCTTCCTACCGGGGGGCAGTTAAAGAAACCGCGTTCTCGGGAGTGTTCACTACCGTTGACTCCTTGCGCAAGCGGGGAGCGAAGGTGCTGGTTCACGACCCCATGTTTAGCGATGAGGAACTAGCGGGCTTCGGTTGGGATGCCTACCACCTAGGCGAGGAAGTTACCGCCGCGATCGTGCAGGCTGACCACGCCGAATATAAAACCATCAGCGCGAAGGATCTGCCCGGTATCAAGCTGTTATTTGATGGTCGCCGGGTCACCGATCCGCATCTGTGGAAAGGTACCCCGCGCATGGTTATTGGGGATCAGGCTTCCCACTAAAACTTCGCCCCGAGCTCCATGGATATTTTTAGCCCGGCTACTCCGGAACAATTCTTTTATAACTGGTGGCTATTTCCACTCCCATTATTGGTTGCCTTAGCGACAGTATTCGTTCCTGGGCTAGCTGTTGGTCGTCTTGTAGGCCTGCGGAATAAATGGCTTTGGGCTTGGGCACCCGCGGCTTCTGTCGGGATCGCGTCTGTGACTGCGATCGCTGCAGGAAAAATTGGTGTCACCTGGGGATTTTTACCACTGCTAGCGGCTACCCTATTGCTCCTATTGGTCTGCTGGATGGGAAAGTCGGTACATAACAAACTTCGTGCTGCTCCGGGTGATTATCAAATAGATGTTTCCGCGCAGGCGGTAACTAGCTCAAAGAACAAGTGGCAGATTCCTGCCGCTGTAGTAACGGTTTTTATTCTTGCCACTATCTGGTTCGCTACCGTCATTAAACTACCGGGAGCATTTGCTCAGAGCTGGGATAATGCATTTCATCTGAATCTGGCGATGATGTTCACCCAAAACGGCAACGCTTCTACCCTAGCTACGAACCTTGTCGGAACTGACCCCAGTGGTTATTATCCCGCTGCTTGGCATGGCCTTGTGTCCTTGATAGCTAGTGCCTGCAGTAGATCCGTGGTTGTGGCTACCAACGCATTAACGGTTGTAATTGCTTTCTTGGTTTGGCCACTTAGCATTTACACTTTTACTTCGGAGGTCACCCGAAATAAGGTTGCAGCTACATTATCGATTCCTCTATCACTGGCTTTCCCCCAATTTCCCATGGGATTCATTGGATATGGGACTTTGTACCCGAATCTTTTGGGCTATGCTTTTATCCCTCTTTGTGCCGCACTATTAATTAACTGTTTACGAAAATGGCCTAGCCAGATTACCTATAAGTTATTTTTAGCGGTAATAGCCATAACCGCAGCATCTGTCAGCCATCCCAATTCTATTTTCGTAATCGCAATATTCTTCGTGGTTATTACCTGGTGGTTTACGCTTCGCGCAATATTGAAAAGATTAGCTAGCGCGGAAAAAAATAGAGTAATACAAGCTCTATTCGTATTGGGCTGGTTCCTGCTTTGGTTTGGAATATACGTTTCCTGGGATAGATTCTGTTACCGTATAGGTTTCATTCACGCTATGCGAGGTCCGGAGGCACATAACTTCAACCCGGTATCTGGAACCTATAGACAAGGTGTACGAGATCTGCTCTTATTAACCGGCGGCACCGGTTTCAACAACTCTTTCCAGTACACATTACTGCTCTTAGCGCCTTTAACTATTTTAGTTTGGATGGGATTCTTTAAAATTTCTCGTTTTCCGAGGCAGTGGCTACTGTGTTTTACTTGGGTACCTCTAGCGTTCTACTACCTAGTAGTCACCGGTATGCAAAATATCAGTTTGCGACGCTACTTCGTCGGGGTCTGGTACAACGATGCTCCGCGAGTATTTGCGCCTCTCGTATTTGTCGCGGTTCCTCTCGCCGCAATCGGAGCCGCCTGGATTTGGAGTTTAATCCTCAAGTTTGTTCCTAAAATCCGTTCCGTTAAGACGAGGGTAATGGCATTTCCTCTTTACATGGCATGCCTATCTCTTTTTGTCATTTGGGGACCACCCTCTCTTAAATCTACAGGACCGTGGATATTCTCGGCTTTTGAGATTCCGAAACCTAGTACTAATGGATATCAACTAATCGACACCGACGAGCTAGAACTGCTTTTTTCTCTACCAAAGTACATCCCAGATGATGATGCCGTGCTGGCAAATCCCTGGGAGGGCGGTACTTTCACTTGGGCAATCGGAGAGCGCAGAGCGGTGTTTCCAAAGATATCTGCGAATGTTTACCCAGAAAACCGAGAGATATTGGCGAAGATTCTAGATCCCCAGGAAAACCCTCAGGTATGCATAAATGTCAAAGCCACACACGCAGGCTATCTACTGGATCTTAAAAACCAGTACCTGTGGAGAGGAAGCGGCTGGGGAATCGAACACCAGTATCCAGCTCTCGATGTTAACCACTTGTCCTATTTCAAAGTTGTCAAACAAATTGGCGATGCTAGATTGCTACGCTATGACGGATGTGAGCGTTAAGCCCGTTCTGATCAAGAACAATCGTATTCTTCCTTTGGAGGCGTTAACCCCCGACTTTTCGTTAACGATGACTCGTTTATTAACCGAATATAGGCTTGCGCATCCTCGATAGCATTGTAAGTCGTATCGTGTGCTCCTATGATTCTCCAGTATTGAGTTAGACTGCTTGCAGGGATAATACGTTTCGCGATTGCGCGCAGCAAGTGAATAGGGGCTAGCTTCCCGAACTTATCAACAGCCAGCAAGGTGTTGGTGGCCGGATTTTCTTTGATCCTGGCCGCCAATACAGCCAGATTCCTCAGATACCTTAAGGGATCTTTTGGATCTCGCAAGTTACGCAGAGCCATTCTAGAGGGCATATCCAGAGAGAGCTTAGTGGGATTTCCAAAGTTTTTGTATACCATCTCCCTTAGCTTCTGGAGCGCCTCAACAGAATTTTTTGCGTGGAACGCATCATAGGACACGAACCCCAGGAACCATCCCAATAATTCAGCTTTATATTGAGAGAATAGCCCCATCTGGTTCCAATGTTGAAATACCTTTTTAGCTAGCAGAAGATGCTTCTCAAACATCTCAGAAGCATCTTGTATCTGCCAAAACATGGCAGATCCGGTTCTTTCAGCTCTATAGGTATAGAGCGTTTTTTCGATAGTAACCGTCAACTCTGCTCTAGCGTATGCGTCTAAATAGAATAACTGATCTTCCCCAATCGCCAACTCCTCGTCAAAGCGTAAAGAATGCTTGTCGATGAATGAACGGGAAAAAGCTGATAGCCAAATATAGGGTCTTTCTCTAGCCTTTTTAAACAAGTTTTTATCAAACCCGTGCGCCACTGACTGCTTGGGGGAAAGAGCGTTCCTTAACCAGGGCGAAGGTTGCCCAAAGGTAATCCCGCTGGCGCCGAAGGTTAAAATATCTGGTTTATTATTGGCAAAGGCTTGTGCCACCACTTTGCAGGCACCGGGTACCAGAAAGTCATCAGCATCCACAAACATGATGATCTCACCAGTTGCAGTGTCCAACCCCCGGTTACGAGCAGCAGATACACCACTATTCGGCTGGTTAATAACCGTAATCCTTGGATCTAGCTGCGCTGATATCTCTAACAGAGACGATGATGCGTCTGAAGAACCATCGTTAATACAGATAATCTCTAAATCAGAAAAATCTTGTTTCCGGATAGATTCTAGGCATCGGGGTAGATATTTCTCAACGTTATAAACGGGTACGATTACAGATATCCTTGGCACGATTTAAAAGTCCCTTCCCTTTATTGAATACTTTTACCCCACCGGCATAGGCAAAGCCTACAAAGCCGCGATCTTGAATTACTCTACCAACTCGATGGCTTAAGGCTTCCCCCCGATTCCTATCATGGTGGTATTTTTCCGGAAGAATCATAATTTTTTGCATATCCAGCAACTTCCAGGGCTCGAACAACCGAATGTCCACGTTTCCCTGCGTAAAATCGTCCAGGAACATTGCACGTCCTTTACGCAACACCTCCACCTTGTGCTCCGCGGCGACTCTTTCATAGTTCCAGATCAACGCATCGTAAAGCATCTTGACTTTTACGGGTGAAAACGTCTTCTGCTTTTCAGGATCGGTTTCCAGCCAACGGCTAATCTCCCGATATTCATTAAACAGAGCGTCCACTTTACCAGGAGAGTTTACTGAAGAGTTTTCGTTATCTTGCCGGTAATGCACAAATGCATCATGCAAATAGTAGACCTTGTGGGTGGAAGCCCAAACTTTAAAAGTAAAGCTGGTGTCTTGGAAAGAAGCACCGGGGGTTTCTAAAAACGAGATTTTTTCTGTATCCAGGAAAGACTTACGATAAATCGCAGACCAAATCGAAGGCTTAGTATAAAAAATAAATGGATCGCTGGCGGGATCAGCTATTTTCTCGCTCTTCCTTCCCGGTATCGCCTCAAAAAACTCGTTACGCTTTATGGGAATAGACCAGTACATCCAGAAGTTAGCTTTAACCACATCTGCTCCGGTGCTACTAATAGCCTGGTGTAGTTTGCTAAGCGCATCCTCTTCCATGAAATCATCCGATTCCAAAATCGCTACATAATCGCCCTGCGCTGCTTCCAGCCCGCGGTTCATGGACGCGCCGTATCCAGAGTTTTCCTTGTCAATGACTTTAAAACGGGAATCCTTATTCAGGAAATGCTCGATGATGTCACGTGAGCCATCTGTTGATCCATCATTAATACAGATAAACTCAGCTTGTTTGAAGTCCTGTGCAGCCAAACTTCCCAAACATTCCGACAAGTACTTCTCTACGTTATATATAGGAACCAATACTGATACCAATGGTTTCATCGATATTCCCCTCTAAGCTTCTCGTCTAACTTCCAGGCAAATGACCGTCATTATCAACAGTTATTCCAGCATTCAACCCCGATGTATTCGAATTAAGTTACCGTCACTGCGACAACTGTCTGTTTTACTATTAACAGACTATCCAGTTTCGAGTACTTTTGGAGTCAGACTAGCCTGAAACGTGAATTTCTTAGACAGCTTTCAAAGGCATCAGCGGTAGCTAAGAAGTTGCATATCTCTTCCTCCGCCCTCATCTTTGCGAAACTAGTATCATGTCAATTGACAGTACAATTACTTTTGGAGGAGATAATGTACCAGGTTAAGGGCACGGAACTTTCAGTTTTTGAACTGGCTTTAGGGGCTAACACTTTTGGTTGGACTAGCGATAAGGATGATTCCTTTGCGGTAATAGATGCGTACCGGGAAGCAGGCGGGAACTTCATTGATACTGCCGATGTTTATTCTGCCTGGGGCGAAGGGCTAAAAGGCGGAGAATCCGAGACCGTAATTGGCGAATGGCTGCGCGAGCGCAAAGCACGTGACCAGGTTGTTATCGCTACTAAGGTTAGCCAACACCCCGATTTTCCCGGTCTGTCCCCCGAAAATATTCAGGCTGCCTGTGAGGCTTCCCTCAAACGGCTACAGACCGACTACATCGACCTGTATTACGCGCATTTCGATGACAATAAGACCCCTATCGCCGAGATGGCGAGGGCGTTCGATGCGCTAGTAAAAGCGGGCAAGATCCGTTACGTGGCCATGTCAAACTTTTCCCCTGCCCGGATGCGCGAATGGTTCCAGGTTGCTAAAGAGGAGAACCTGTCAGCACCGGTCGCGATCCAAAATCAATACAACCTGCTCTACCGTAAAGAGTTTGAAGAAAACTACCAGCCTATTTGCAGCGAGTTCGGGTTGCCGAGTTCACTTACTTCTCGCTAGCTTCCGGCTTCCTGACCGGAAAATACCGTAAAGCAGAAGACCTGGCCGGCAAGGATCGTAGCGATTTCTTATCGGAATACAATCGCCCCGAATCTTTCGCACTGGTAGATGCCCTGGTAAAGGTGGCTGAGGAACTCGGTTCTACCCCCACTGCAGTATCTCTCGCCTGGCTGCGCGCCAAGGGCGTGGCCGCCCCGATTGCCTCTGCACGTAATCCGGAGCAGCTAAAGGATCTGGTGGCTTCCGCCAGCCTGAGCCTACCGGCAGCAGCAATTGCTACCCTAGACGAAAAATCACAGCCTTTCGCCTAAATACATAGAAAGTAAAAAATTAAACTACCGGCTTGGGTGAGGATAAACCTCACCCAAGCCGTTTTTTAGGTGACAGAAGATTGCATATATTTATCGTGCTGCAATAGCATCCTTAGGAAACTAACCTACCGAAAGAACACGCAATGAGCACCCCACTAGTCCCGACTTCTTCTAACAAGCGGCGCTTCCGCCCCGAAATTCAAGGATTGCGCGCCCTCTGCGCCTTGCAAATCATAGTGTTCCACGCCTGGCAGGTAGGCTCCCCCATCGGGGTGGATGTATTCATCATGGTCTCTGCTTTCCTTTTAGCAGATTCCTTTATCCGCGGATCCGATGCTGGCAAGAGCTACTCTATAATCAAACGCTGGATTCAAACTTTCCGCCGCCTGCTTCCTCCCTTGGTGGTCACCATCCTCTTAGCGATCGCGTTAACCATCAAGTATCTACCGAAGACCAGGTGGATGGAGATCATCAACCAGTCCTGGCCATCCTTGTTTTACTACCAAAACTGGTATTTGCAGTCAGAGTTAGTCGACTATTTTGCTGCCGACCATTCCCTGTCTTCTCCGCTAATGCATATGTGGTGCATCGCAGTCCAAGGACAAATTTTCTTAATCTTCCCGGTAGTCTTCGCGGTAACCGCCCTGCTCTGTCGCAAATTAAATATCTCCGTCCGCAAAGGGATTTTCACTGTTTTTTCTCTCTTAGCCCTGACTTCATTTGCCTGGTTACTAGTAAAGTTTTTCGACGGCACCGCTTCACAATACTATTTCGACACTCGCATTCGATTTTGGGAGTTCGCGATCGGAGTTTTAGCGGCTCTTGCTATGAACAGGGTTAAGGCCGGATCTAAATGGCATGACGCCCTGGGGTGGTTTTCCATCGCAATCATCGTGGTTTTCGGTCTGCTCTCCGTGGGCACCTACCCCGGTCCCATCTGCATCCTGCCCATAGTCGCAGCATGCCTAGTAATGCTATTTGTTCGCAGTGATTCGAACTCCAGCTCGGCACGGCTGTTGTCTTGCCGTCCTCTGGTATATATCGGGGACAATTCCTACGCCCTTTACCTGGTACACTGGCCAATCTTCGCGGTTTATATGGGTGCGCGTCAGCAGGCTAACCTTTCTCTTTTCGAGGGCGGATTCCTATTCCTAGTTTCCTTAGGGCTAGCAGTCCTTCTAACCGAGCTGGTTGATAACCCAGTACGTTCCCTGAAACTATTCAACAAGACCTGGCTGCATAAAGTCAGCGTTATTGTCTTGGCTTTGGCGGTAGGTGCAGGTGGCATTGCTACTGCCTCTTGGCAGATAAACAAGCGAATCTCTCCCGCCAAGCACGTCACAGTTTCTAGTCACCCCGGCGCGCGAATCCTCCTACAGAAAAATCCCCCCACCAGTTTTAAAGAAGATCCCTTGCCCGCTCCTGGAGAGCTAGGTAAACAGTGGGCAAGTCTGCCGTACCAATGTGACGGAAGCTTTGCCGGGGCACCAGATTTTGGAGAAGCCGCCGGTCATAACAATTCTTGCCGTCAGCTTCACCAGGAAGGTACTGATGGTGCTAATGTCCTGGTATTTGGTGATTCCCATGCCGAGCAATACTTGCCCGCCATCCAGAAAACGGCAGAGAAACGCAACTGGAATTTAGCCGCGCTGCTAATGGGAGGCTGCAAGATCTCCCGTGACTTTGATGGCCATGACGATACCTGCAAAAAATGGGTACAAGCCGGATTGGATTGGGCGTTAAATAAGGCAAAACCCGATGCGGTGATTATGGTTTCCACGCTTACGCAACCTGGTAGCCCTGATCAAGTATTACCTGGTCACCCCGATGTCGTGTCCGAGTTCCTGACAAAGGGGATAAAGGTAATAGGGATGCGCGACACCCCTAATTATTCTCAAAATATCTATGAGTGCGCTGTGTCAGTCCCTAATCCCCAGTCCTGTGGCGTCCCCTATGGACAGGTGTATTCGAAGACTCTTAACGGTCTGCCTGTAGAAAACCCTGGTTTCCATTTCGTGGATTTATCGCCGCAGATATGTCCCAACGATGCGTGCAGTCCCCTGGTCGGTAATCTTTACGTCTATATGGATCATGACCACCTAACTAAGTATTATTCCCAGTCCTTAGAAGATTTCTTCACTCAGCAAACCAAGGGGATCCTGGAACCCTAGCGTTGCGAAAACCACATCTTTAAGCCAGACTGAACTCGATAATCCCCGATAGGGGCTAATACACCCACCCATAAAAATACTCCCGGGGCGGGGAAATAAATCTCCGCCCCGGAACTTTTTCGGGCGTTAGCCCGACTCATTCACTATCAGATTTGCCAGAGACTATTGGCTACTGCTTCCAGTAGTGACGCTGATCCACCAGCGCTTCCTCGTATTCTTTACGAGCCTGCTGCGTGGATTCAATACGAGAAACTTCCGGCACCGCCACGTCCCAGTAAGAACAGTTCGGCGGGTTCGGACCAAACAGGTTGGTCTCGATATGAATCATCACTGCCTGCTCAGATTTCTCCGCCTGGCGATAGGCATCCCGGAACTCTTCGATAGTGTGCACCTTCAGCACCTTAATTCCCCAAGATTCCGCGTTCTTGGCGATATCTACCGGCAGCAGCTCCCCATCCTCGTTATGGGGATTGCCATCACCCATCCGGTAGCGGGTACCGAAACGCTGAGAGCCGTGAGACTCCGAAAGCGAACCAATCGACGAGAACCCGTAGTTTTGCAACAAAACATAGATAACCTTGATGTTTTCCTGCACCACGGTGGCCAGTTCCATCGGCAACATTTGGTAGGTGCCGTCACCGACAATCGCCACCACTTCCGAATCCGGCAACGCCATCTTGACCCCCATAGCCGCCGGGATCTCATATCCCATGCAGCTAAAGGCGTACTCTACGTGGTATTGCACCGGAGTCTTCGCTTGCCACAGGCACTGCAAATCACCCGGCATCGACCCGGCGGCGTTAATCACCACATCGTTGTCGCCCATCATGTCGTTAAGCGCGCCAAACACCTCGGTTTGCGCCGGCAGCTCTTGATCATGTGCCCCGTAGCATTCCGCGGTCTTTTCAAACCAGTCTTCGCGCTCGCTGGCAATCTCGCGGCTATAATCTTCGGATACCCGGTAATCCCCAAGTGCTTCTTTCAAAGCAGCCAGCGCCAACTTGGCGTCAGCCACCACCATTTCACCCGCGTGTTTAGCCGCATCGAAGGCTTTCACGTTGATGTTTACAAAGCGCACATCCGGGTTCTTGAACTGGGTGTGGGAAGCAGTAGTGAAGTCCGAGTAGCGAGTGCCCACCCCGATCACCACATCCGCTTTATCCGCCAAATGGTTCGCGCTATTGGCACCGGTAGAGCCGACGCCCCCGACGGCGCATTCATGGTCAAAGTTGATGGCGCCTTTACCGGCCTGGGTATCAGAAACCGGAATCCCGGTAGCGCTCGCCAAATCGCGTAGCTCCTGGGAGGCTTCCGCGTAGATCGTGCCCCCACCGGAAACAATCAACGGACGCTTCGCCGACTTAATAATCGCTGCCGCCCGCGCCATCTCGGGTTCAGACACTGCCGGGCGGCGCACATGCCAAACCCGCTTTTCAAACATTTCTACCGGCCAATCGAAGGCTTCGGCCTGTACGTCTTGCGGCATTGCCAGCACTACTGCCCCGGTTTCGGCCGGATCAGTCAGTACCCGCATCGCGTTCATCAAGGACGGCATCAGCTGTTCCGGGCGGTTAATCCGGTCAAAGAAACGCGAGACACAGCGGAACGCATCATTAACGGTTACGTCCAAAGAACGCGGATCCTCCAACTGCTGGAGCACCGGATCCGGGTAGCGGGTAGCGAACTGGTCAGAAGGCAGCAGTAATACCGGCACCCGGTTAGTGGTGGCCAGCGCGGCGCCAGTCACCATATTCAAGGCACCCGGACCAATCGAAGTGGTAACCGCGAGCGTCTGCAAGCGGTTCTTGGCTTTAGCGAAAGCCGCGGCCGCATGGACTGCGCCTTGCTCGTTACGCGGCATGTAGTATTCCATTACTCCCCCATCGGGGGTGGAATCTAGTTCGTTTTGCAGCAGTGCCTGACCGATGCCACACACGTTTCCGTGTCCGAAAATCCCGAAAGTTCCGGGAATCAGGCGGTATTCTTTGCCGTCACGCTCGGAATACTGGTTGATTAAGAAGCGGATTGTCGCCTGCGCGGTGGTTAGGCGAACGGTCTCAAATTTTGCCATCCTTAGTCCTCCTTGATGGTGGCGTTGGTCATGGGCAGACGGGGGTCGACTTCGCCGCCACCCCAATCTTCGGTGAGCCAGACATAGTCGGGATCAATAGTTACCAGCCAGGTGGCGTCCTCAGCCGGGCCGGCCATTACATTCAAATAATACAGGTGGTATCCGGGCGCGGCTACGGACGGGCCGTGCCAACCGTGGGGCATTACTACTACGTCCCCGCTGTGTACCTCGGCACAGACATCAATAGTGTGTCCTTTAGAGGGGTAGATGCGTTGCAGTGCCATTCCGGTAGTGCCATTGGCAGCCGGCTTTACCTGGTAGTAATAGATTTCTTCCAAAATCCGTTCAGTTTCGGAATGCTCATCATGTTTATGGGGAGGATACGAAGACCAGTTACCACCGGGAGTAATCACTTCGGTGACCAGCACGTGGTCAACCTCTACCGGATTGCCCATCGTGTAGTTGTGGACTTCCCGGGTGCAGTCGCCCTTACCGCGAATCATGGAGATGACTTCATCCTTGGGGCAGTAGCGCAGCGGTTTTTCGTTCTTGGCTACCGAGCTGGGCAGCGCGAACCGCCCGCCCTTTTCGCTGCTCACCGTAAAGGTGGTGTTAATCGGTACGTACAGGTAATCGGTGATTTCACTCCAGATATCCTTACGTCCCTTGATTTCGAAAGTTTCACCGCCAACCTTAACCGTGCAGCCGCCCTCGAGAGGTAAAACCAGCAGTTCCGCATTACCGGAGGTGACCTCTTGGCTGGCTCCCGCCGGCAGATTCAGAACCTTCAGTCCCGAGAACTCCCAACCGGCTTTTTCCGGGGTTAAATCCAATTCGTACTGGCTATTTTTTAGCTGACCGTCGCGGAATAAATAATTTTCGTTATTACTCATAGCAAACCTACCGTCTCGTCTACGGCCTGCGCCACATCGCCGCTGGCCGGGAATAATAGTGAACGACCGATGACCAACCCTAAGACATTGGGCAGCCGCAAAGCTTTACCCCATGACTGCATGGCGGCATCGGGATCCTTAGATACTTCTCCCCCTAGGATCAAAGAGGGAAGTGTAGTAGCTTCCATGACGCGTTCCATCTCGGCAACGCAAGGAAGTTTCAACCAGGTATAGGCACTGGTACGCCCCAGCCCGGCCGCAATCGCCATCGACTTGATAACAGCTTCCGGGGTGAGGACGTTGCTAACCTTTTCAGCGGAGCCTTCCGAAATAAACGGCTCGACCATCGCCATCAGTTTCCGCTCTGCTAGTTCATCGATGGCGCGGGCAGTCGCCTGCAAAGTGGAGACGGTGCCCGCATCTGCATAGTTGATCCGGGTTAGCATTTTTCCCCCGGCTAAACCGGCATCTTCCACGCCTTGAGCGTCGTAGCAGTTGAAGCGGTCATCCATCCCGAAACTAGCTCCCGCTAGTCCGGCGCGGTTCATGGATCCGAAAACCACTTTATTATCGAGGGCGCCCAGCAGCGCCAAGTCCTCGATCATATCGGCGGTCCCTAAGAAACCGTTTACTCCCGGTCGCGAGAGCGCTTCCACGCAGCGCGCCAGCAATTCTTCCCGATCGGCCATGGCGGAGGGATCATCTCCTGCTGCCAGCGCCCCGCGTGCCGGGTGATCGCAAGCAATGACCATCAGTTTTCCCGCTTTACCGTCTTTTCCTTGCAGCGCTTCTTTCAGGCTGGGACGAGGACGGTTTTGCAGAGTTTTCGCTATCCGTTCCGGTTCAAAGGTACGGATTTCTGCCAGTTTTGAGATTAGCTGTCCCATCGTCTTACCTCTTAGTAATAATCGGAGCGGACTGCGGGTTCTTGGAAATCATGTCTAAGATTTCCGGTTCAGAAGGCATCGCCGTGGAGCATTCCAAACGGGAGCTTACAATCGCCCCGGCGGTGGAGGCCGCCGAAATAATCTGCGGGAGATCCCAGCCCGAGAGTAATCCGTGACAAAGCGATCCTCCAAATGAATCGCCCGCACCCAGTCCATTGGTGACTTTCACCGGAGTTACGGGGACTTCAATCCGTTCTTCCCGGGTCTTGCACAAAGTTCCCAGGGGGCCCTGCTTAACTACCGCGATTTCTACTCCCCGCTCCAGGAGGGCGTCGGCGGCGCGATCCGGTTCGGTTTCTCCCACCGCGATGCGGCATTCTTCTTTATTGCCCACTGCGACTGAAACTTTCTCTAGCATTCGCTCCACTTCGCGGTGAGCGGTTTCTTCATCGCTCCAGAAAGTAGAGCGGTAATCTAGGTCAGCGATTGTCCATTTATCTGTCTCTGACAAATCTCGCAGGTCTAGGGCGTGGTGGTGGGCACTGCGCGAGGGTTCTTCCGAGAGGCCGGTAACGGAAATCCAGAAAATCCGGGCGTCTTTGACGGCGTCCTCGGGAATATCTGCTTCCGTTAACTCCAGGTCAGGGGTAGAAGGCTCCCGGTAGAAGTAGAGGGGGAAATCGTCGGGCGGGAAAATCTCGCAAAACGTTACCGGGGTGGCAAAGTTGGGATTATCCACCACATAGGTGTCATACACCCCCAAAGAGCGCATCTCGGAACGCACGAACTTACCGAAAGGATCTTTGCCCACTCCCGTGATAATCGCGGACGAGTGGCGCAGCTTCGCGGCTGCTACCGCTACGTTCATGGGACTGCCACCCAAGAATTTTCCGAACTGTTCCACCTTTTCGAGCCCTACTCCGGTCTGCAGCGGATAAATGTCTATCCCAGAGCGCCCAATAGTAAGCACGTCTACGGCCGGCATCTTAAAACTGTTCATACCAGCGATCCCCTTTTTGCATCGTTGTTGACTACCTTGTCAGCGCCACGCGCGATGGTTGCCACAAAGCTGCGACGCTTTGTAATGACATTCTAGCAAAGTTCTATAGCGAGGGGAAGCCGGAAATTCAAATTTCGAGTTCTAGAACCACCGAGCGGGTGACAAAAATCAATTACGCACCCTTAACCAAAGATGCCTTCAACTTTAATTTTAGGTGTATTCTACATTAATGTAATAGCTATATAACAATGAGCGCTATTGTAGCCTGAAAGCGCCCTAGGAAGGAGTCCCCATGGCAACGCTCAAAACCTATGTAACCGATATTGAGCTCGACCATTCCTCTCCCATCCCCCTGTACCACCAGATTTCTGAACCCATTAAGGAGTTAATCCTAGACGGCACCATCCCGCCGGGAGCAAAACTTGAAGATGAGTTATCGATGGCCTCCCGCCTGGGAGTATCGCGCCCCACTGCCCGGCGCGCCCTGCAATCGCTAGTTGATTTACGTTTGGTGGTACGCAAACGCGCGGTAGGCACTATTGTTGCCCCTAAAGAAATACACCGTCAGGTTAAACTGTCTTCCCTCTATGACGACTTAAAAGACTCCGGACAAAAGCCCACCACCAAGGTTATTTCCTATGAAGAGGTCGAGGCCAGCCAAGAGATTGCAGAGGATCTACGCCTTGAAGAAGGACAAACAGTTATCAAAGTTGTGCGCTTGCGCCTTGCCAATGGCGAGCCACTAGCGATTATGACCAACTACCTTCCCTCGGAAGTTGCCCCCACCGAAAAGGAGCTACGTTCGGGAGGACTTTATGACGCTATGCGCAGCCACGGGCACGAAGTGGTCAGTGCTTCGCAAACCATTTCCGCCCGTAAAGCCAGCAGCGAGGAAGCAGAAATCCTACAAGAATCACGGGGAGCTGCAATTTTGAGTATGCGACGCATTGCTTACAACCAATCCGGGGTTCCCATTGAAATCGGGGATCACGTTTATCGCGCCTCTAGATATCGCTTCACCGTCAGCCTTTAGTGACGAAGCTCACCCCCTCTTTGCTCTATTGTCCTGTCAAAGTCTTGACGCTATAGTTTTTTCCCCTTAACCTGGAAGGGAACCGGCACCGAAGGCGGTGTCCGTTAAAGAACGAAGGAGACTCAATGACCGAGATTAAGATGACCCCCGGTCCCCTGCTAGATGCAGCCAAGAATTCAAAGACCGCGCTGTGGAACGATTCTTCCGATTTGGAAGAACTACGTCAGTCGATCTCTTGGGGCGGAGTAGGTGCGACCTGTAACCCAACCATTGCTTACACTACTATTTCCAAGCACCTAGACATCTGGGCTCCTCGCATCAAAAAGATTGCCGAGAGCATGCCCACCGCCACCGAATCCGAAATCGGTTGGCAGGCTGTTAAAGATATGTCCATTGAGGCCGCTAAGCTGCTAGAACCAGCCTTCGAAGCCTGCAATGGACGTAATGGTCGCCTCTCGGTGCAGACCGATCCGGCGAACTACCGCAACGCCAAGGCACTAGCCGACCAGGCAGTAGAGTTCTCCGAAATGGCTCCCAACATTGTGGTAAAAGTACCTGCCACCAAGACTGGGATTGAAGCTATCGAGGACGCCACCTACCGGGGCGTATCCATGAACGTAACCGTGTCCTTCTCCGTTCCCCAGGCAGTTGCCTCCGGTGAAGCCATTGAGCGCGGTCTGAAACGGCGCGAAGCTGAAGGCAAAGACATTTCCACTATGGGTCCGGTCGTAACCTTGATGGTTGGCCGTCTCGATGACTGGCTGAAGATCTGCGCCAACCGCGACAAACTGGTTCTAAACCCCGGACACCTCGAATGGGGCGGAATCGCGGCCGTCAAGAAGGCTGCTGCCGAGTTCGAAAAACGGGGCTTGCGTTCCCGCATGCTAGTTGCGGCCTTCCGTAACACCATGCAGTACACCGAGCTAGTTGGTGGCGACATCGTTATTTCTCCGCCTTTTGCTTGGTCCAAGCGGATCCAAGAGTCCGATTACCAGTACGAGCCGCGCTTTGACGAGCCGGTAGCGGACGAAATCATGGAAACTTTGATGAAGGTGGAAGATTTCCGCCGCGCCTACGAGGTAGATGGCATGAGCGTCGAAGAGTTCGACACCTTCGGCCCCACGGTGCGTACCCTCCGCGGATTCCTCAAGTCCAACACCGACCTGCAGGAACTAGTCCGCGACGTGATTTTGCCGGCGCCGAAAGAAAAGTAGTTCCGCGTGGCGAAATAACAACTAAATAGCTTTAAAGTCGGGGGCGAGATTTTCTCTCCCCCGACTTTTTTCACCACTGCAACGCTTGCTCCCGCAGCGGCAAGAGCAGACAAAAGGCGGGGTCCGATTTTTTCTCCGACCCCGCCGATTGCTTTATGGCTTAATGACGCGAAAACCGCGCGGCCACATTAATGCTTAGCGCTCAACCTTTGCCAAAATATCACGCGCGGAAAGAATCAAGTATTCCTCCCCGCCGTACTTGACCTCGGTACCGCCATACTTGGAGTAAATCACGCTGTCGCCCTCTGCAACATCCATCGGAACCCGGTTACCCTGGTCATCAACGCGACCCGGTCCCACCGCGATTACTTTACCTTCCTGCGGCTTTTCTTTAGCAGCGTCGGGGATAACCAGACCCGAAGCGGTCTTTTGTTCCGCTTCTGCCTGCTGAATCACGACGCGATCTTCTAACGGCTTAATGGAGACTGACACTGCAGACCTCCCTTTCTTTTTCCAAAAACTTTTCGGTTTTAGTACCGGAACTTTGACGTCGCGGGTTGCCAGATTTCCGGTGCCAGTCTGGAGTCTTACAACTCCAAATGCACTATTTAGCTTAGGGGTATTCTGGCACTCAATCAAGCTGAGTGCCAGGTTTAGCTTACGCCCTCGGCGAATCCGGATATTTCCCGCTTCAACATTGCGAAACGACCAGGAGGCCAGCTCGGTTAAACTAAAAATGTTAGAGGGGAGAAAACTATGGTTACTGCCAAGCCGCTACTTAGTTACCCGCAGCTGCGGCAGCTAATCGCGCATTTTCCGCCAGCAGAGGATCCGATGGTGGCGGCGCTTACCACCCAAACCGGCTGGCAGCTTTTACAAGAAAACCCTGCCCCAGACCCCTCCGAAACAGCAGCTATCGCTAAATCCCTGCGTAAGCACCACCCGGCGAACCTAGTATCTTCCCTGCAAACCCAATGGAAACTACGCGCGAAAGCCCAGGAAAAAATGGGGAGCTCGCAGGCCAGGAACTGTTTGTTTACCCGCGACGGGCTGGAACAGGCGACCCGGAAAATTGTGGCCAGGCAGCGAGCTAAACGTTTTGCAGCCGCCGGCGTTACCAGCCTGATAGATCTCGGGTGCGGGATTGGCGCCGACTCAATGGAACTGGCACGCATCTGCCCAGATTTTCGCGCAGTCGACCAGAGCCCGGCGGCCGCCACCTGTGCGGCGATTAACCTTGCTGACCAGCCAGGTGCCCAAGTTCTATGCACAAGTGCCGAACACCTTGTCGCCCAGAAAACTCTGCCCGCCCTGTTTGTGGATCCGGCACGCCGCGCCGCTACCGGACGTGTCCTCTCCCCTGCCGCCTGGTCTCCGCCCTTCGGGACAGTATTGGAATGGGGAAAGCGCGCACCCTATCTGGCAGTAAAAATAGCGCCCGGCATTGATCTCGCTAACCTGCCAGCTAGCTACCACGCCCAATGGGTGAGCGTAGCGGGCGACCTGGTAGAGTGCGCCCTCTATTCCCCCGGACTTGCCCCCGAAGGCCCCGGACGCTCAGCCCTAATCATCGAGGGCGGCGGGGTAACCCAATTCCGCTGCGCTAGTGCCCGCAATCCGGGAGAAAGCCACGTGCAGGTTCCGCAGGCAGCCACCTTGGGGAACTATCTTTTCGATCCCGATCCCGCGATTATTCGCGCCGGAATCTTACCTGACATTTGCGACCGTTTAGAGGCCGCTCCAGTATCTAGCGCAATCGCTTACCTGACCGGGAACACCCTTCCGACCAGCCAAGACACCCCGGCTGTGCGCTGCTACCAAATAGTGGAAAACCTACCTTTGAAAACCAAGGTGGTTAGCTCTTACTTGCGCTCCCGCCAGGCTACTCGCTTGGATGTCCTAAAGCGGGGAGTAGCCCTCGACATTGCTGCCTGGCGCAAAAAAGTAATGCCCAAAAAGCAACGGGACTGGACTCCCCGCACCGTAACCGTAGCGCTAACCCGGGTAGGCGGAGCGCACCGCTGCCTCGTGCTAGAGGGCGCGGCGAAACCTCAGGACGATAGCCCGGCTCTTCCTGCCGACTGCCCGTTCAGACCCCGATAGAGTTACTGGCGGGGCTCCACATCATCGGGCGGCTCGACCGTCACCGATGGTTCATCCGGATCTGACTTTTTCGCCTGCGAACGCTCGTGTAGGCGTTGTTGTGCTTGCTTGGCGTATTCGCGTCCCTTTTCTACCGCCTGTTCGGCGTACTCACGCCCCTTTTCCGCTGCCTGTTCCATATAGGGGCGTGCCTTCTCCATGGTTTCTTCCGCATATTCACGGCTTTTCTCTGCCGCCTGCTCTACGTAGGGGCGAGACTTTTCTACCGCCTGCTCTACATAGGGGCGTGCCTTCTCCACGGTTTCTTCCGCATATTCACGTCCCTGCTCTACCAGTGGTTTAATCCGGTCGGCAGCCTTTTCCAACCCGGGACGCATTTGGTCAAATGACTTCGCCATGTTTTCTTTCACCTTTCGATAGATACTCTCCGCATCTACCTGCTTTTCTTGGGGACTGTTGGTCTTAGTCGCTGGTTTTTCCGTATCCTCAGGGCTCGGGGCCATGTAAATCTGGGTGAGCGCCATCTGAGAGTCAGGGCCGAAATCTATTGGCGAGGGCGGCATTTCCGCTTTCACTAGCGCCTCGCCTAGGGCAGCGATTTGAGCACCATTGTCGGTACAGAAACGAATCGGAGGAATCCGCACGGTAATCCCCGCAGATTCGGCGCGTTGCGCAAGCAGCTCACGCAGGCGCGAATTCGCGGAAAAACCGCCACCTACCACGATTTCGCGGCAATCAAAATCTTGAGCCGCCTGTACCGCTTTCTTGGTCAGGGAATCATTTACCGCCTCGGAGAATCCGGCGCAAATGTTTTCGCGGTTAATAGTTTCCCCGGTAGCCTCTAGCCCCTCAATATAGCGGGCAACCGCAGTTTTTAGACCGGAGAACGAAAAATCATAGCGGTGACGTTCTTTGTCTTTTCCGGCTGCGAGTCCCCGCGGGAAACGGATAGCTTTTTTGTCCCCCGCCTGCGCCAAGCGGTCTACGTGCGGACCTCCCGGATAAGGGGTACCCAGCAGGCGCCCTACTTTATCGAAAGCTTCCCCGGCGGCATCATCAAGTGTGCCCCCCAGTTCGGTAATATCGGTCGCCAGGTCGCGCACCAGTACTAGGTTCGAGTGTCCCCCCGAGCAGATCAACCCGATAAAGGGTGGGTGAAAGTCCCCCTCTACCAGGGCATCTACCGCCAGGTGTCCGATTACATGGTTTACGCCGTATAGCGGTTTATCTAGCGAAAGCGCCAGGGCTTTAGCCGCCGAAATACCTACGGTCAGCGACCCCACCAAGCCCGGGCCAGCCGCACAGGCAATCGCGTCGACCTCACTCAACGCCACCCCAGCTTCTTCACAGGCAGCCTGCAAAGTGGGGAGGAAGGATTCTAGGTGCGCCCGGGACGCAATTTCAGGGATAATTCCCCCGTAACGAGCATGTTCATCCATCGAGGTAGCAGTGCGATCTGCCAATAGTTTTCCCCCGCGCACCAGCGCCACGCCGGTTTCGTCGCAGGTAGACTCGATTCCCAGGATCAGCGGTTCACTCATAGTCCCCATTTTACCCATACCCTAGATTCTCGGCCTAACGATATCGCCTCTAGCTGTAGTAACTCTGTTCGAACAGCATCCGGACATGGCTTCTTCAAGGCATGGGGCTTCACCAAAAAACAGAACATTAGGGATACAAAACAGGATATTGGACTAGAAAATCAGGATATTGCCTGGGTGGGACTACGTAAACCTCAGCTAAAATGGCACTAGCAGCAGGAGGTGCGATGACAGATATAGGAGGGCTCGGGGATCCTAAAGAGGATCCGTTTGCCCAGTATGTACGCCAAGGTTCCCCGTCTCAACGCGCCCTGACTGCTGCTTGGCAGGCAGGAATTGGTTTACAAGCTGTCGATGGTTTAGCGCCCTCACCATATCTAATAACCACCGCTAGGAGCTCCATCGAAGGCGAAATCACTTTAGACGAAGCTCAACGCCTACTTAATTCCTACTATCAACAAAACCCTCAGCGAGGCTTAAACCGAGTTGAGGAGGCCGATAAGGTAGCTACCCGGGTTGCGCAAGTATTATCTGAGGACGGATTTGTATTTTCGGCTGCGCAGTATCTAGCGATACACCGCCGGCTTTTTGCAGAAATCTATCCCCAGGCCGGAAAAGTCCGCACCTACAATATCTCCAAGAAAGAATGGGTACTGGACGGAGATACCGTCACCTATGGGAATGCTGCCGATTTAATGGCTACCCTGGAATACGATTTAGCTTTAGAACGCACTTTTAGTTACCGGGGGCTGAGTGGAGCCGAAATTATTGAACACCTAGCTTCCTTTGTGGCTAGGTTGTGGCAGATACACGTCTTCGATGAGGGAAACACGCGCACTACTGCCGTGTTTTTCATCAAGTACCTCCGTAACTTGGGTTTCACTGTCGATAACACCCCTTTTTCAAAACATGCCTGGTATTTTCGAAACGCAATGGTGCGCGCCAACTACGAAAACCTGACTGCTGGGATTCACGAAACTAACGAATACCTAGTTAAGTTCTTACGAAACTTGCTGCTAGGAGAAGAAAATGAGTTGAAAAATCGGTATCTGCATATCAGCGGTTTAGCTACCGAAGTAAAGAATCGGGATATCGGGTATGAAGGGCAGGAAGTTTCCCCGGAAACTCAGGACATTATTTCCTCAGATAATGGGACTTTATTGAAAAATCAGGACATTGGGATTAAAAAACAGGATATCGGACTAGAGAATCAAGACATTGAATGGGAGGGGCTGAGCCCGGTCTCGGCTCGGCACGCCCAAAAACTCTACGATTCTTTTGGGAACGAGGGCGTTTTCTCGCGTTCTCAGGTAACGGAGATATTGGGGATAACCCCCTCCCCGGCCTCTGAACTTTTGCGAAAACTCCTGGGTGCGTCCCTAATCACCAAAGTGAAAGGCAAAGGAAAAGGCAAGTACCGCTTCAGCTGCAATATAGGAGGACGGTCAGCTAAGTCAGGTAGCTAATAGTATACGGGGCTAAAAGATGCAGCGATTTTACTGCTAGCTACAGGGGCAGATCCTCAAATATATGGAAGGGGGGGGGGGGGGCGGGGAGAGACGCGAGAAAGTGACT
>OAZW01000323.1_pt1 | contig 55259 bp, 47 predicted proteins | sample 1495231 | NCBI WGS metagenome assembly OAZW01 (sample SAMEA2580062, study PRJEB22360) | human gut metagenome | reverse complement strand
AGATACACGATTTTTCGTGTTATTGAATAGTGCAAAAGTAAATGTCCAAGAAGTCCTGTTCATAGAGGAGGTGGCACGAAGTGACGGAGGAGTTTTTTGAGGATAAAATACCTTTTGACACAGTCTCATTTTCGCTTCCAGCGAAACTATTGATACAAAAAGCGCTTAATACTCTTCTTTGGTGTTTTTTCAAACTCTTCATTGTATATCGTGACTTTTGCGATCTGGCTGTATGCCGGGAGAGTTTCGTTAATTTGTTTCCGGTTTTCCTCCATGATGGCAGCGATAGCCTCGTCCGAGTTCTTGTTGTCTGCATTGATAGCCTCGAAGTCGGGATAGATGAGGGCGGTGAGTTTGCCTTCTTTCTCGACCACGATAGATTCGCTCACGTAAGGAAGGTTATTCAGATGATCTTCAATTTCTTCCGGGTAGATATTTTGACCACTGGGACCGAGAATCATGTTTTTACTACGCCCCTTGATGAAAAGGTTGCCTTCTTCGTCAATCAGTCCAAGGTCTCCCGTGCGGAGCCAGCCGTCGGGTGTGAAAGCGGCATGTGTGGCCGCCTCGTTCTTGTAGTACCCGATCATGAGATTGTCACCTTTGGCAAGGATTTCCCCGACGATATGTGCCGGATCGGGCGAGTCTATTTTCAGTTGCATACGGGGTGCAGCTCTTCCGCAGGAGCCTTTTTTGAAAGTTTCCCATCCGGCATACGAGAGGATCGGTCCGCATTCCGTCATACCATAACCAACGGTATAGGGAAAGTTTATCGAGTGTAAAAATTCTTCTACCTCTTTATTCAGAGCGGCCCCACCGACAATGAGTTCTTTGAAATTCCCGCCGAAGGCATCAATGACTTTCTGACGGATGGAGTTCTTCACTTTCTTGTCGAGTAACGGCAGGTTAAGCATGAGTTTAATCAATGGTTTTTCCAGTGCCGGGAATACTTTTTTCCGAATAATCTTTTCGATAATCAAGGGTACGGAAATAATCAAGTTGGGTCTTACCGTGGAGAATGCGTCTGCGATGATCTTCGGGGACGGGGTTCTCGTCAGGAAAAATACATGAGCCCCGCTGGCAAACTCGTAGATGAACTCGAAAGCCAACCCGTACATGTGCGCCATGGGGAGCATGGATATAACCTGTTCTCCGGGTAATTTCCCGAATACCCCGAAGGCGAACGTGAGATTCGACCAGAGGCTGCGATAGGGGAGCATAACCCCTTTCGAGAAACTGGTGGTTCCCGACGTGTAGTTAATAATGGCGAGTTCTTCCGGTTTGTCATACGTGTAGTTCACGTCTTCCGGGCGGAAACGGTCGGGGTATTTCTTCCCGAACAGTTCGTTCAGTCGCTCCCGTGCGTGTGATAATGTTTGACTACGCGAAACGAGTATTGAATTATCTTCCAAGCTTAAAATACCTTCCAGAGCTTCCATCGAGGCCTCGTTCAATCCTTCCCACACGACGCTACCCACGAAAAGTAGGCGAGACTCGGAATGATTCACGATATTGTGTATGTTATCCGGTTTAAATTCGTTTAGGATGGGGACCACGACAGCCCCGTAGGTTAGTGTGGCGAGAAATGCAATTCCCCAATTTGTGGAATTTCTCCCGCATAATGCGATTTTATCTCCTTTTTTAATGCCTGCGTGTTCGAAAAGAATATGTAATTTTTCTATTTTCCGGGCCACGTCCTTGTAGTTACAATTTATTCCGTGATAGTCGGTCAGTGCCGGACGATCCCAGTTTTCCTTGATACTACTCTCTATATAATATATAAAACTTTCTTCCATCTGTAAGTATACTGTCAAACAAATGTCAAAGTTACGAATATTTTTCGAGATTTCGAGGGGAGGGTGAAAAGTAGTAAGGTTCATAAGGTCTATGACCTTATGAACTTTTAGAACCGAAGGTTCGATTTTATAAACTTATTTATATTCCCAGAGCTTTTCTTTTATCATCCGGAATTGGAGTAAGATCACCGCTGTATGAGATACTTGCCCGGTTGTTGCTAGTCACGTTGACGCTGCATTTCCCGTTACCGTAAACTTCCACGTAGAAGTTAAAGACATCGTTGCGATTTCTCACGTTGAATTTGTATTCGATGTAATGTTTTTTGCGTTTGTTAATCACCTTGAATGATTCGTTTTCAATCTTTGCTTTCTCGAACTCGATCCCGCCGCCTTGTCCGTATTCCGTGGAGTAGGCCCGTCCGAAGAATGGCAGGCGTCCCGTGGCTATGGTGTCGAGCATAAAGAGTTGTCCCTCGTTGGTCGCCAGCGAAACGTAGCCTTCGCCACCAATGCGTTTCTGTCCGTATTTGGAGTCGATGGTGATGCTGCTGTTACCTGTCGGGAAAGCTTGATCTACCTCGATGTAGAATTCACGGCTTTTCATGAGTTGTTCGATCTTGGCGATACCCGCGGTGTCGCTTTTCTGTTTCTTTTCACCCATCGCGAAGAGGCAGGTAAAAAGGAGTATTCCTATTGGAATGATTGTTTTCAGTGTTTTCATGTTCTTGTTGTTTTTTTCGTGAATATAAATGTCATTTTAATATATAGCAAATCATGTACCACGAGCCATAATTCGCTGAATGGATTCACAATATAGTAAAAATAAGGGATATTTGCAAATTTACACCCTCACTACTGGTACAAGAACCGCTTTATACTTCGTTTCGGGGTCTTCTCGAATTCCTCGTCGTGAATCTCTATCCGGGCAATCTGGCTGTATGCCGGGATCTGCTGGTTGATCTGTTTGCGGGTCTCGTGAATGATTTTGAGAAGTGCCTCGCGGGATATTTTGTTTTGTTTCATGGCCTCGGCATCCGGATAGACAAGGGATACGAGTTTACCTTCCCGTTCAATCACTAGCGATTCCGCGATATAAGGTTGGGCGTTGAGTAGGTCCTCGATCTCTTCGGGGTAAATGTTTTGCCCGCTGGGGCCGAGAATGAGACTTTTGCTACGACCTTTGATGTAGAGATACCCGTCCGGATCCAGCACGCCGAGATCCCCCGTGTGGAGCCATCCGTCGGGGGAAAGCACGGTGTTGGATGCTTCCGGGTTGTTGTAGTACCCGTCCATGACATTCATGCCTTTGGTGAGAATTTCTCCAACTTGTTTGAACGGATCGGGCGAGTCGATGCGGATTTCCATGCGGTCCACGGCTCTCCCGCAGGAGGTGGGACGGAACGTTTGCCAGTGGTCGAAAGCGATGGCAGGTCCGCACTCGGTCATGCCGTAGCCCACGGTGTAGGGGAATTTCACGGAATGGAGGAATGCCTCGACTTCTTTATTGAGGGCGGCTCCCCCGACCGCGAGTAGCTTGAATCGTCCCCCGAAAGCATCAAGAATCTGCCGCTTGATCTTGTGGCGGATTTTTCCCCCGATGACGGGCATTTTTAGCATCAGCTTGATATGAAACTTTTCCAGTTGCGGGAGTACTCGACTTTTGATGATCTTCTCGATAATTAAAGGCACGGCGACGATCAGGTGCGGGCGGATGTCGGCAAAGACTTCCCCCAGTATCTTGGGCGAGGGCATTTTTTGTAGGAAGTAGATATGTATTCCGCTGGCGAAGGGGTAAATGAACTCGAAGGCCAGCCCGTACATGTGGGCCATGGTAAGGATGGATACAAGTTTTTCGCCCGGCGTGTAACCCATCTGGTCAAGGGCGTAGCGGAGGTTGGACCACATACTGCGGTAAGGGAGCATCACGCCTTTGGGCGAGCTGGTGGTGCCAGACGTGTAGTTGATCATGGCCAGTTCTTCCGGTTCCTCCGTGCGGTAGTGTATATCCTCGATTCGCAGTTCCCCGGGGTGCCGGGCGGAAAACAGGGTCTCCAGCCGGGTGGCGGTTTCCGAGAGAACCGGGTTGCGGGAGGAGATCACGGAATAATCAGCCATGGCGATGACCCCGTCCAGTGCGGGCATACTCTCGTGGTCTATGTTATCCCACACGGATTTTCCCACGAACAGGAGCCGGGCCCCGGAGTGGTTGATAATGTGGTGAATCGTGTCGGGTTTAAACTCGTTAAGGATGGGAACGGCCACCGCCCCGTAAGTGAGCGTGGCGAGAAAAGCTATTCCCCAGTTGGACGTGTTGCGGCTGCATAGCGCCACTTTATCTCCCGGTCGGATACCGCCTTCCTCGAAAAGGATATGTAATTTTTCAATCCACCGTGCCACGTCTTTATAGTTATGTTCCGCACCCTCGTAGTCCGTCAGGGAGGGAAGGTGCCAGTGTTCTTTTATGCTGTGTTCTATAAGTTTCAAGAAACTCGTTTCCATGATGTTATATAATTAATATTCTCTTCTTATACTGAAAATTAACTTGAAATGTTTTTCTCGCGGGTTTATTTTTATCCGGGGAGAGGTTTGTGTATATTCGCGTGAAACAAGAAAAAATCAGGTCACGTGAAAAGAAATAATAACGAGGTAAAGGTGGTTCCACCCGTGTTGCAGGGGGTAGAGACGGGGAACGAGTTGTTCAGCGAGTTGTTGGTGGACGATGACGAGGTAGATCGTCGCTCGTTCAGTCGGGAGGTGGTTGACGGGGTGGATTTGTCGGAGGTGAACGTGTCGTCCTGCGTGTTTGATCATGTCTCGTTTCCCGGTTGCCGTTTCCGGGAGTCTCGGCTCACGGACGTGTTGTTCGAGAATTGTGACCTGTCGAACGTGGACTTGTCGGGGAGCGTGTTGTTCCGGGTGGAATTCCGTTCGTGCAAGTTGATGGGGACGAACCTATCGGACGGTGTGTTGAATAACGTGTTGTTCCGGCATTGTAACGCCCGTTACATGAATCTCTCGATGGGGCGTTTGAAACAAGTACTTTTCGCCTACGGTGATATGCAGGGAAGTGCCTTGGAGAGTTGCCGGCTGGAGGCGGTGGCGTTCGACACGTGTAGCCTCGTGGAGGCTGAGTTTTCTCGTACTTCATTGAAGGGTATAGACTTAACATCCTCACGGTTGGAAGGCCTGCGGCTGGGTGTGGGGGATTTACGTGGCGTGATCGTGTCGCCCGTGCAGGCGTTGGATTTAACCCGCTATCTAGGACTGGTTGTCAAGGATGTGTAAGTGATGTCAGCAAAGTACAAGGGTTGTTAAATGTGGCGGGAGGTTGAAACTTTCGTCCCGCGGCATCGTAATTATTCACGAGTGTCTTGACAGACACGCCCTTTAAAAATTTTCTAAATAAACTAAACTAATTAATTATGAAGACAGAAAATCCTATCACACCGGTTTTTGGGACGGATGAAGAGGCCCGGGTGGCACCGAAATACGAGATGCCAGAGGGTATGATGCCGGGCGAAGTTGCCTATCAAATCGTGCATGACGAGGCCATGTTGGATGGTAATTCACGTTTGAATCTGGCGACTTTCGTGACTACATGGATGGATGATTACGCTAGAAAAGTGATGACCGAGAACATGGATAAGAACATGATCGACAAGACCGAGTACCCGCAAACGGCGGAGATCGAGCGTCGATGCGTGAATATCCTTGCCAAGTTGTGGAATTCACCGGAGAAACCGTATTGCACGGGTACGAGTACCGTGGGTTCTTCCGAGGCTTGTATGCTGGGTGGTATTGCCGCCTTGAAACGCTGGCAGAAGAGACGTAAGGCAAAAGGTCTTCCTATCGATAAACCGAATTTCATCATCTCGACCTGTATGCAGGTGGTTTGGGAGAAATTCGCTATCTACTGGGATGTCGAGATGCGTATGATTCCCGTGACGGCGGAGAAGATCACGCTTGACCCGCAGGACGTGATTAAGGCTTGCGACGAGAACACCATTTGCGTGGTGCCGATTCAAGGAGTGACGATTACCGGGTTGAATGATAACGTGAAGGAGATTAACGACGCGCTCGACAAGTTGAACACCGAGAAAGGCTGGGAGATTTGTATCCACGTGGACGCCGCTACCGGTGGGTTTATCCACCCGTTCATCGATCCTGAAACGATCTGGGATTTCCGTTTGAAATGGGTACTTTCCATCAGTACTTCAGGTCACAAGTTCGGTCTGGTATATCCCGGTGTGGGCTGGGTGGTTTGGAAAGACAAGCAATATTTGCCCGAGGAAATGAACTTTGCCGTGAATTATCTGGGAGCTAATATCCCGAGTATTTCCATCAACTTCTCTCGTCCGGGTAACCAGGTATTGGCCCAGTATTACCAATTCATGCGCTTGGGTAAGGAAGGGTACAAGAAAGTACAACAAAATTGCCTGAACGTTTGTCTCTACCTGAAAGAGCAATTGAAAAAGATGGGTATTTTCGAGTTCTTCAGTAATGATATGCCGAACCCGTTGTTCATCTGGAAATTGAAAGATGATCCAAACCGGAAATGGACTTTGTACGACTTGTCGGATGCGCTGCACGTGGAAGGATGGCAGGTGCCTGCTTACACGATGCCGAAAGCGATGGAGGACGTGATAATCATGCGTGTTGTTGTTCGACAGGGCACCGGGTTTGATTTGGCCGATCTGTTGATGGAGGACATCAAACGTTGCGTGAACCAGTTGGATGCTCTGAAAGAGCCGACGAATAGCGCTCTGATGTGGGCGAAGAAAGAACCGCAGAAACCGAGAGGTTTTAATCATTCCAGATAAACATACTGTTTGTCAACTATTTACTATATAGAGGATCGCCTTGGCGGTCCTCTTTTTCTGTTGCTTGATAATTCTTTTATGTTAACAGTTTTAAAGGTGTTAACAGGCTGTCTCTCAACACGTGTACACAGGTGAAGAAGTGGTTATGAACAGGTGGAGAAGTGGTGGAGAAGGAAAACTGTTAAGGAGACGGTTTGCGGGGGAAGGGCAACACGGGGTTGTTTGCTCGATGTCTAAAGTGATGGCAGGGCGATAATCGGGAAATAAAGCTTGTTTTTCCGGTAAATTGTGTTATCTTTGTTTCAATTAGAATTTCGAATATTATTGATCGGAACGTTTTTACAAGTTAATCAGGTTTCTCCTTTAATTCTCCCTATCTCTAATTTGTCATTTTAAAACGAATGAATTGAATTTCTGTGTCCCGTTTTTTTAATCATGGCCGGAAGTTTGACTATTTATACCCATCCTATCTGTAAGGACACTAGAAGTAAATGATATTATTAATTAAAATAAATTGCATGGCAAAACCTACTACATTTGGTAAAAAAGAAAACGAGAAGAAAAAACAAGCCCGAAGACAGGCAAAACAAAACCGGAAGGAAGAGAGAAAACAATCCGGTAAAGCGACCAGTTTCGATGACATGATCGCTTATGTTGATGAACATGGCATGATTACCTCGACACCGCCCGAAGAGCGGCATGATGAGGAAAAAATCGTGCAAGAGGATATACAAATTTCAATCCCCAGGCAGGAAGCTCCCGCCATTTTGAAAGGTCGGGTGGAGTATTTTGACACGCAGAAAGGGTATGGCTTTATCAAGAATCTGGTAGGGACAGATAAATACTTTTTTCATGTCAATAATGTCCTTGTTGATATCGTGGAGAATGATATAGTGACGTTTGATTTGGAACGAGGGAAACGGGGAATGAATGCCGTAAATATTTGTACAATAAATAATCAATTGGCAGTATAAATCAATTCACATGAAAAAGAACACGAACCATTTTGAAAGATTATCGCAGGCTCAACAGGCGGAGAACGCGTTGAAAGAGCATAGAAAAAGAGTTGGTGAGGTTGAGTATGTCACTATTAGCGGGCGCACGACTTTCGAATTTCCAGTCAGTTTATCTGAAGAAGAAAGAGAGATCCGCATCGAAAATTATAAAAAACGGCACAAGCCGTTAGTCTAAAGGGTCGTTTGTTCATCGGCCGTGCCGTTCGTTTCTTTTCTTTTTCGCTGGAATATTGTCGTGACGTAAGCGGTGAATATCGGGAAAAAAATCATACCCGCGGCGGCGAGAATGACGGCAAGGATTTGCCCAATCTTCGTGACCCCGAAAATATTCGACCCAACCGTGGTAACGTTCATCAGCGCCCAGTCGAAAGCGTCCCAGTATGTTTTCACGGGAGGGTTAACACCGTGTTCCATGTAGTAGAAAATGATGCTACAAAAATAGATTGTCGTGAAAAGAATCGTCAGGTACGTGGCGAACAAATTGGTGATCCGGCTGCGTGTCATCCAACTCACGATGAGTGATACCCCGTAGATGCCTCGTGCCAGAGGGATTAACCGCAGGATTAGCCACGTGGAATGGGATATGGTGGTTGATAAACCGTACACGATATTAAGGTAAGGAATCGAGACCAGCAAGAAAAACAAGTTATGATTGAAAAAACGCCCGGTCCATCCATCCGTGTACCACCGAACGAAAAAGTCTGCCAGAAAAAGCCCGCACACCCAGAGATGGAATTTCAATATGAAAGCCTCGCTGAGAGCGTTATTCCCGTCCAATAACTCGATAGAGGCAACAATAATAATTGCCAAACTACCCAACAATACAAGCCCGTTGAGTATTTGCTCGAAAACTTTACTTCTTTTCATAGAAAATGGGTTTATAAGTTTATAAAGTTCATAAGGTTTATAAGGTTCATAAGGTTTATAAGGTTCATAAAGTGACGGGTGTCCTTCGGACAGAGTTTTAACGGCAGCTTGTGCTGCCGTTGACAAAACGCCCCGCAGGGATCCACTACTTTATAAACTTTATGAACCTTATAAACTTTATGAACTAATTGATTACTTCCACGTGATCTCCCCCGAAGACATTCACGTTTAATTTCTGTGCGATATACTTGATGGCAGCCTGTGCTTTCACCGAGTTTCCGGCCTCGTCCAGTGGGGGGGCGAAAGCGGCGATACCGAACAGTCCGGGAACAACCCCGAGTACACCGCCACCAACTCCCGATTTAGCGGGAACGCCACTGGTGTACAACCAGTCTCCCGTGTGTTCGTAGAATCCCACGGTTGCGATCAGGGAGGTGATTTTAGGAGATAACGACGGGTCGAATACCTGCTGTTTTGTCACGGGATTCAAACCGTTATTGGCAATCGTGCAGGCGGCGATGGATAATTGTTTTGCCGTTACACCCATCGAGCATTGCCGGGTGTACAGGTCCAGCGACATATCCGGGTCGTCGTAAATCCGGTTGAAATTTTTCAATAACCACGCGATAGAACGGTTATTGAAGTTCGTTTCGGATTCCGATTTATAGAGTTCATCCAGTAACTTCAGATCGCTACCGCTTAATTCCCGCATATTATCGGTGATTGCCTTCCATTTGGCCTCACTGTTACCCACGGGTTTCACCATACTGTCGGCACTGATGGCCCCGGCGTTCACGAGCGGGGTACTCGGGTGATCGTTTTCCAGTAGAATTGCCATGATCGAGTTAAACGGTAACCCCGTGGCATCCGCCCCGATTTTGTCCAACACGGCTTGCGCCCCATACTGGCGTAACACCAGAATTGCGGTGTACACTTTGGAGACGGATTCGATACCGAAAACGTAATTCGTGTCTCCGGCCTCGATAACTTCTCCCGACGGGAGACAAACGGATATACCGAATAAATTAGAATCAATTTTGTCCAGGAATGGAATATAATTCGCATTTTTCCCACCCTTCAAATCCTTCACTTGTGCATGAGCCTCGTTCACTAAATTCTTGAGGTCATTGCTTGTAATTGTTTTTTTCATACCTGTGATTATAGTTTGGAATTTAAAATTTAGAGTTTAGAATGGAAGGGGCTGTTCAAAAAGTCATTTCTCAAACTCCCTCCCCCCTTCGGGGTATTGAGCCTGCAAGCAGTCTCGAATCGGCTCTCGCTCGACAGACAACGAGTAAACTCTCTGTCTGTTCTCGCTTACTCGCCGATTTCCCTCTATAAACAGAGGGAGAGTTGAAATACTCCCTTTTTTCGGGAAGAGTCACCAGCTCCTCCTCTGTTTATAGAGGAGGTGGCACGAAGTGACGGAGGAGTTTTTTGAAATAAAATGACTTTTTGGACACCCTCTTTACGTTTTTTATTTTTTAGCATCCGGAGTGGCCGGGCTAGTTGAAGTCGTAGAAGTAGCCGGGGCAACCGGTTGTTCTTCCCAGTGGAACGGGGCGATTTCAGCTTTCGGGTCTTTCCATGACGGTTTACGCAAGGAGTAGATGATGAACGGAGTGGCAACAACCACGACGCACCCGATAATCAGCACGGCAAACCAGACGGTATTACTACCCACGTTGATCTGTGAAGGCGGGATGAAACTCAACACGAAAGCCAGCAAGGCTCCGCAGAATCCCAGTCCGGCGATGATCCATATCCCGACGTTACTTTTTCGGCCGATAGCGAACGGTCGATTTGCTTTCTTCATCTTGTAGCGCAACACGATAGCACCGGAGAACATCAACAGGTACATAATCAAGTACAACAAGACGGTCAACTGCGACAAGATCTGGTAGAACGACTGCACGGAAGGCATAACCACGAACAATAATGCCAGGATCGTAACAACTCCTCCTTGTACGAACAGGATGTTCTTCTGAACACCGATCTTGTTTGTTTTCTGGAAGAATGGAGGCAAGTAACCGGCTTTACCCACGGTGAAAATACCTTTTGACGGACCCGCAACCCAAGTAAGCACTCCGGCAAGCACGCCGAACATCAAGGCGATAGCTATTACCGGGGAGGCCCAGCTGATATGCAGGTATTTGAGATACCCGTCGAACCCGACAAGCAAACTTTGTGTCAGGTTAATGTCTTTTGCAGGAATAATCAAACCCAGTGCGAACGTACCCAGCACGAAGATAACCACGGTAATCCCGGCACCGATAAAGATCGCTTTCGGGTAATTCTTCGATGCAGGTTCCTTCACGTCCATCACGTGAATACCCATCATCTCCATTCCGGCGTAGAAAAGGAAGATTCCCGAGGCTAGCACGAGGTTGTCAAACTTGGTCAAGTCGGGGAAGAAACCTTGGCTCATGTCCATGTTATTATGTCCGCCCGTGGAAATGTAAATAATACCGAAAACGATCAGAAGCCCGGCGGGAATAATCGTCCCGACCATGGCCCCGATCTTGGAAACTTTACCTACCCATCCCAGTCCTTTCAGCGAGATAAAGGTTGCTACCCAGTAAATAGCCAGCACGGTAACCAGCGTGAAAATTTTGTTGGATGCCAGCAGGGCATCTTCGGAGGTGTTCAAGCCGATGTACGCGATAGATACGGCCCCGAATGTCAGAACCGTCGGGTACCAGATCGTACTCTCGATCCATTGCAGGAATATTGCTAGGAAACCGAAACGTTTTCCGTACGCCTCACCTACCCAACGGAAAACTCCACCCTCTTTCTGGGCGAACATGGCGGCTAATTCGGCTGCCACGAGAGCCGTGGGAACCAGGAATACAATGGCCGCGAATAAATAGTAGAATGCAGAACTCAACCCATAAACGGCTTCTGCCGGTAGGCCACGAAGACTCACAACCGCCGCGACATTCATAATCGCGAGGGTTATCACGCCGAGTTTCATCGCGGTCCCTTTTGTGTTTGAATTTGTTGTCATCTTGAATTAATTTAGTTTAGAATTTATAATCTAGAAATTTTGGTTAGTTATATCTGTCTTGTTTGCATGGGGTAAATACGGGAGAAAAGGCGAGAAGGTTCTTTCTCGCGCCATATTTAACGTTGAATTTGTATTCCCAAAGTAGTCGTATTTCGTTTAAAATAGGTGAACACGGCAAATATCCCGGCCAGTATCGTGCTGAGTAAAAACGGGAAATAGGAGGCATCCGTGGAGAATATTCCCTGTAAAATTTCGAGAATAAAAGGGTAGGTGATAATTGCCATGTAATTCATGGCCATCACCAGTGCCAGTGCGAATGTTGCATGTGATTCGGCCGTACTCGTGGATGTTTTGTCGTATATGATGGGTTGCATACACCCGTACCCCAACCCGATAAGGATAACACCGATGGTTAGCAGTACCGGCCCGCCTTTCACGAGGAAAAGCACGAAACCGAGGGCGATGGCCGCGGAGGAGCACACGTTCGTGTAACCGCGCAACCATCCGATGATGTTGTTGATAAAAAGTCCGGGAATTGTCATGGCGAGGAAAAAGACGGAAATATACGTGCCGGAAATGTCCGGGTCCTTGAATTTCAACGTTTCCATGTAGATCGACAAGTTAAAGGGGACTGTCAGCACGATAAACGTGATAAAGTAATAGAGAAACATGAGCGCTACCGGCCAGTTGTGGCTTGTCGATACGGGAGTATCGTTTGCAGGTTGGGCTCTTTGCGGTGCTGCCGGAGGGGCAGAGTTCAGTTTAAAAGCGAACAACAGCGAGATCCCCGACAGGCAGTACACGAGGAATGCGTAATGCCAGTTGATGTCGGCGAGAACGCCAGCAAGAAAGGTGGCGAGAACCAGCGTGATGTTGGTGATCGACGAGGCGATACCTAGTTGGCGGGTCCTGTAACGTTTCGTGAAGTTGTCTGCGATAAGTCCCGTGGAAAACGGGATGATCATCCCGGCTCCGACGCCCAAGAGGGCACTGACTACCAGTAACAGCCACAGGGAATTGCTGAAAGGGTAAATCACGCTGCACCCGAAGAATATTGATAACCCGATGATAAGGATTCTTTTTTTGTTAATCCTTAAAGATAATCGTCCTGCCAGCAAGATGAACGGGACGATGATAAATGACGGCAGCGATTCGAGCATTTGCAGTTCCAAGTCGCTAGCATCCTTGAAAATGTTCTTGAGATCACCGAGAATCGGCGAGATAGCCAAGCCGGGTAATGAAGTTACCATCGATATGGAATAGATGGCAAGGAGTGCCGTGAGCGTGATCATGCCATGGCCGGTTTGTATTTTCATGTTGGTCCTGTTTAGTTTTCTGCACTATACGGGAGAAACAAGCGAAAAGATTCATACTAACTTCATTTTTCTGTCCTCACGATTACGGCTCGCCCGTCATTGAGGGTGGTGGCAAAAAGGTAGGTGGTGCCGCCGTCTTTTATCTTGCTTCGGGTGCGGAGTTCGTTGACAGATAGTTTAAAGTTGCGGGTGGTGATGTTTGCTTTGGGGATGGTGTGGGAAATCTGTTTAAGCAGTTTGCTTGAAAAGTCCAGTATTTCTTTAACTTGAAATGCACGACCGGGGAAGTCTGCAACAAGATGATCCGAGGAGTAGAGGTGGCTGTGAGGGTGGAGTTTCTCCAACCCGTAACGGTTGGCAACGAGTTTAAAGGCCCCGCTTTTGAGGACGGAACTGTTCGGTTCGTAAAGGTAGGAGCCGATATGATTCGTGTAGCGAGGTTGTGCGTCCTTCTCCTCTTCCAAGAGAAAGGAAAAGTATTGCTCCGTGTCGGTAGCAAAATTCACGGTGTGAATATTCACCGCTTGATTTGTCGGGGTTTTAGCCAGCACGAATAAAAGTTCCTTGCATTCGTTGCGGACGGAAACCACATGCACGTCGGTGGTTTCGGGTAGGAGTTGCAGGACCGCGGAAAGGTCGGCCATGGGGGAGATTTTGATGATCAGGCGTTGACCTTGTCGTAAAAGAGTTTCCTTGATTTCCAGTACGTTCGGGGCATAATCGGTTAGGGCGAACACCCGCTTGTTATCCGTCGTCCGTCGGGCTGGATCGATGTAGTACGTGTCGGCAATAACTTGGTTGGCCACGGTTGTCGCGTCAGCGTGAATGACCTCGATGTTGGTCGCTCCCAGTGCTAGGAAATTGGAACGAGCAGCCTCGCAGTACGATTCATCGCGCTCCACGTATGTCACTTTATCGACTTGCCGGGAAAAGAAGTATGTGTCGACGCCCAAGCCACCCGTGAGGTCGCAGAGGGAGTTACCCGTGGCGAGTCGAGCCTTGTAGGGAGCCGTTGTCTCGGATGAGCATTGTTCGGTGGATAGCTTGGACGGGTAGAAGATGTCCCGGCAGGCATACCACGAGGGAAGTTTCTCCTTGATATTCTCCCGGGCCTGAACTTGTTCCACGGCCAACACGACACGATCATCCGGGTACTCGTTTTTCTTCCATAGTAACTGATCCGGATTGTCGTCCAGATGCTCCCGGATGAAACGGGATATTTCGGGATTTAGTGGCATGTTCGATCGTGTTAAGCAAATTATCAATGGCCGGTAGCGCCTGACTTTGCTTTATACAAGGGATCGTAGGGGAGAGAGAACCAGAACGTGGAGCCGCATCCCAGTGTGGATTTAACCCCGATTTCCCCGCCCAGTTTTTCAACGATGCTCTTGCAGATGGACAAACCCAAGCCTGTACCTCTCGCGAAGGTATTTAATTTTATAAAACGATCGAAGATTTGTTCCTGATTCTTTGTCGAGATCCCGATACCCGAGTCTTGCACGTGGAATCGGATGTACTTTTCCGAGAGAGTATAACCCACGTGAATGTAACCGGATTCCGTGAATTTAATCGCGTTGTTGATGAAGTTTGAAAGAATCTGTGTGATGCGGTTTCTGTCACTGCAAATGAAACAATGAGGCTCGTGTTCCTCGAATGATAACGTCACGCCCTGAGGGACTTTCATGGCATGAGAACAGATGATTTCTTCGCATAGGTCATTCACGTCCACTTCGGCAAACGTGACCTCGTAGGTTCCCGCCTCGATTTTGGAGAGGTCAAGAATATCAGAGATGAGTTGCAATAAAAGTTCGTTGTTTTTCTGTATCACGGAGATGTATTGTTCCCTTTCCTCGATGTCGCTCGTGTCAGCCAACAAGTTGGAGAAACCTACTATCGCGTTGAGAGGGGTACGGATTTCATGGCTCATGTTAGCCAAGAAGGCCGATTTCAAGCGATCAGCCTCTTCGGCTTTCAGCTTGGCGGCAATGAGTTTACTTTCTGTTTCTTTTAGTTCCGTGATGTCAAGATTTAGCCCGATGAGTTCAATAATGCCTTTCTGCGGATTGTATTCTTTCACTTTGAAACGTACGCGCATCCAGCGCCAGCTATCCTCGAATTGGATACGTACTTGCCCGGAGAATGACTGTTCTTCCCCGTCCATGACGTTTTGGAAAAACGTGGAGAGACATTGGAGATCATCGGGGTGAGCATACTCGTAGGCTTCCACGATATTGTTGATTGGGCGGGGTGTCTGGTTGAGATTATGAAACCAAACGTCCGAACCCAGAAAGTTGTTACTTAGCGGATTCCAGCGGCAAATACCTACTTTGGAGAATTCCGCGATGTCATTGAACAGGGTTTCAAAGTCTTCAATTTTGCGGTAAGCCTTGATGGCTTCCGTGTTGTCAATGACGATGAGCAGGTAATTTTCTATGTTATTGTCGGTATCATAGAGACAATTTCCTTTTACCGTCAAGTTTCTTGTCCCCTCGTATTTCGTGTTGTAGTAAGTTTTATTCACGTTTGTGAATTTGTACGTCAGCGGGAACATGATTTCCTCGCCCTGCCGTAACATTTCGAGGTGTTGCTGGGGGAGATTCGGATTTTTAAATAGATTAACTCCCAGTACGTCTTCTTTGTGTTCGAATCCGAAGATTTCGCTTTCAACATCATTTAGGGCAATCAAGGCTCCGTCTTTATCATAGATTTCGATACCGACAGGTATGTTTTTGTAAATGTTGTGTAAGGTTTCTTCACTACGGCGAAGGGCCTCGATCGTTTTCATCCGTTCCGAGATGTCTGTGAACAAAGCGACGACTTCTTGTTGACCTTGTAAGTAGATCAAGATATGATACTGGCGTCCTGTATTTGCTATTAGCCGATTGGTTTCAAGGACTTTGCCGCTTGAAACGACTTGCTGCAACACTTCCAGTTCTTCGGGTTTGTTCGCGTTGAAGTCTTTAGCAGTATGACCGATATACGAACCGATTGGCGATGCTGTTATATTGTAAAAGGCGGGATTCGCATCCAGATATTTGTAATCGGTTACTTTGCCGGAATGATCACATAAGATTTGCATCCGTAGGTAACCGATCGGCATATGGTCGTAAAGGCTCTTGAAATACTCTCTTTCCTGTTGGGCTTTTTTCTCGGATGCTCGTAATTCGATACAGATGTTGATGATGTTGGAGATGGCTGAAAACCATTCCTTGTCGATCATACTCCAAAGGCGGGGGGTGTTTACAATGTCTATCCCCATATACCCCCAAATACCTTGTGCGGATAGAAGTGGGAATACCATGAGGGAGGCAATATTCTGACGGGCCAAAGTTTGCTTGTCGTTTACGGCTTCCGGTGGCATCTCATCGAGGTTGTTGATGATGATAGGCACGTTGTTGAACATTTGTTTACTCCACCACTGGTTATAGTTAATGTCCATATCCTGCAAAGTGTCGATCTCCGGGGAAACTTCTTCCCGGGTAGCTTCGTAGATACAACTTTGTGTACCTTTGGTCTTGTCGTATTGGAATATGTAGGTGCGGTCCCCGTTAAATTGCTGTAATAAATCTTTCAGCGTGTCCGTGATGACTTTTTGGGTGTCTGCGCTTTTCAAAAAGTTTGATAGGGATTGAGACAGGGCGAATTGCCGGACCAGTAATTCCTTTAAACGGGAGTCTTCCTTGTCTTTATAAAGGGATGTATTCGTTTCTTCATCAAGTATCTGGGAAAATCCGATGGCGATAACCGTGTTGTCTTCCCGCACTATTTTGTTGCCCAGCTTGGAATGAATCCATAATTCTCCATACTTTGTTTGTATCGGGAATATTTCGTCGTAGAAATTCTGTGTTCGGATGTGGATGAACGAGGAGGAGATACGTTGCCTGTGTTCCACGTTGATGATGTTTAGGAACTCTTCCACGGTCATGGTGTTTTTAGATAGATCGAGTATATCCATGATGTAGTCTGAACAAATGATTTCGTGAGTGTTGAAGTTTACCTTCCACCAGCCGATTTTTGCTGATTTTTGTAGCTCGTGGAGTATAAACTCTTTCTCTTGTAAATCTTCTAATTCATTTACCGGAATTGCGGTATTCTTGTTTTCCGACATGATCGAATCTATTTAGTAGTGATAGTTACGCTTTTGTGACGTTTTCCTGTTCCACGGGCAAAAGTAGGCAAATTTTGCATAATAGCCATGATTTAGGGATAAAAACGAAAGATTATAACTGGTATTTTACAAGTTTTGACAAAAGGGGGATCTTCTGTTTTTTTATTTGGATTATTAGCGAATTCAATGTTCCTTTGCGATGGAAAAATAATGAAGACGTGTTAGAGCGATTAAAAACATGGATGTTGCCTTTGGCGATGTTAAGCGGGGGTATATTTTACTCTTTTTTCAGCTTGTTTTCTTTCTTGACTCCTTACTTGATTTCTGTGATGCTATTAATCACGTGTTGTCGTTTGTCGATCAAGGAAATGCGTTTTACCCGGTTACACGCATGGATGCTTGTGGTTCAGGTCGTGGGTAGCGTGTGCGTGTACGCCGTGTTATGCCCTTTTGATGCCTTGTTGGGAGAGGCTATGATGATTTGTGTGCTGGCCCCGACGGCCGTGGCCGCGACGGTTGTCACGGGGATGCTGGGCGGGAGTGTGTCATGTTTGGCCGCTTACACGTTAGCGAGTAATTTGTGCGTGGCAATCGTGTCACCCGTGATTTTCTCCCTCGTGGGGACCCAAGGGGAAATGTCTTTCGGTGCGTCTTTATGGTACGTTTGCCGGCAGGTTGGGCCGTTGTTACTTTTGCCGCTGGCCGGGGCATGGATCTTGGAATATTTTATTCCTTCAGCACATAAGGTGTTGAAAAGTCATCAAAGTATTTCTTTCTATTTGTGGTCGTTCAGCCTGACAATCGTGGTTGGGAAAACGGTGTCTTTCATCATGCAGCAGGATAGTAAAAACTACGGGGAAGAGTTTTTAATCGCTTTTGCCGCGTTGTTATTGTGTATCGGACAATTTGCGATCGGGCGTTGGGTCGGTCGCCGACATGGTGAGACCATTGCAGGAGGCCAAGGATTGGGACAGAAAAACACGATTTTGGCTATATGGATGGCGCAAGTGTATCTTTCGCCTCTTTCTTCGATAGGACCTGCCGCTTATGTCCTGTGGCAGAATAGTATCAATAGTTGGCAGTTGTGGAAGAAGAGAAAGAAGGAAGGAAAAGTATGACAATGTTGTATTGATTTATCTTGTTATTGGAATAAAATGGAATGTTATTGTAGCATATTTGGAAATATAGCGAAAATATGCTAACTTGTGTCCGGGTATTTGTGGGGAAAGTGAGAATACAAAATATAATGAGAATGGAGTATGAGTAAATGGAGTGTAGTGCATACAGTTACGTTTTTGCAGGATGCTTACATGATCAAGTCTTACTTGGAATCGGCTGGAATCGAGACTTTGATACCGGATGAGTTTACCGCACAGGTGAATAATTTCTATACCACGGCGATTGGTGGTGTGAGACTGATGGTACGCACGGAGGATTTGGAATCGGGGGTGGCTTTGTTAAAAGAGGGCGGGTACATTAATCCCGAAAATTCGGTAACGGATGAGGAGATTTTGATCGTGGGAGCAGATAGTTCCACGGATATGACTTGTTGTCCGTTCTGTGGTTCTGCGAATATCGGTAAAAGAAACACGCCGGGAATAGCGATGGTGATTCTTTATTTCTTGTTGTCGGCGTTATTTCCGATATTCCGGTCGGCAAACAAGTGTTTTGATTGTGGTAAGATCTGGAAATTTAAAAAGATAAGACAATGATGAGTGAGGTTAAATTGGCGAATATTGATGGTGAGGAATTACGGAGAGAGCTCGAAATTTTGTTCGAGGATAAGGAGAAAAGAGTGTTTTTCATGCAGATGTTGGCAACAAGTGTCAAGGAGACAAACGAGTTGCTGAACGTGGTGACTTTGATGCTGGAATCCCCGGAAATATTACAGAATCCCGAGTCCAAGATGAAGATATGTGAATTTCTGAAGAAACATAAGGGTATTATTGCCGATTTATCAGAGAGTATGAAAGTGTTTTTATAGTTTGATTTCAAGATTTGTTTATAACAGCTTTCACTTTTTTCTTTTTGTTTATCAATGCGAATCCAGCAATGATTAATACGAGGGCGATCGGGTCGTGCCATGAGAATTTCTGGAGACCGAGCGATATTGACACGATGGCTCCGGTGATAGGGAGGAGGTAAATATACACGCTTTCCACGAAGGGCGAAATGTATAGCAGGGCTTTCAAGTTTAGGAAGTAAGCTATCATCGTGGCGAAAATAAGCACGAAACCGAGTTCCAACCAGATATGTACGGGAGCCTCTGACGTGAATAGCGGGGCTTCGAGGGTTTGATGCAAACCGAAGGGAAGTACGAGGATAAAGGCTGCCAAGCTCATCCAGCGCATCACGATAACCGAATTGAATTTCTGGGTGTAGGGTTTGATTAATATGAGATAGAGTGCGTTGAAAACCGAGGCGACGAAGATCAGAACGTCTCCCGTGAATGAGTCTTTCACCGCTCCGGCGTGCGGGGTGATTGAAACGTAAAGAGTTCCCGCGAGTCCCAAAACGATACCGATGGCTTTGTAGCGATTGAAGTCTGCGTGAAGAATCAGTACGGCGAGTGCAATTACGATAATAGGTTGCACGGTACGGATAACAAAAGCATCCACGGGACCCGTGATATTCAAGCCGTTGATGTATAGTAGTAAGTTACCCCCGATGCCGAGCAGACCGCCCAGCATCATCATGAGGATGTCTTTTCTTTTGGGTTTTGCCTGTTGTTTATTTGCCGGGATGAAGAGGGAGATGATCCAGAAACCGAAAGCCATGACCGTGCAACGAATTAACACGAGGCCATGAGGACCGATCCATTCCGGCATGAGGATCTTCATGAAATTCGTGTTAAAGCTATATATGACAATTGTTGACAAGACCATGAGATGCCCGATGATCTCTTTTGGCTTTTGAGTTGTTTCCATTCGTGTCGTTTTTTCGTGATAAACGGAAACTTCCCGGATAAGGTTTGAGCCGGTCTTGTAAATTATATTAAAAACTCAAATACTCGGTCGTGGTGGTGGATAATGTATTATTTGTGCATATCCAGCGCAGCATCACCTGCCGGAATCGGTTCTTTTCTTATCGAGAAATGGAAACGAGTTCCACGTCCTTCAGAAGAGGTAAATTGAATGGTTCCGCCCATCGCCTCAATGTATGCCTTACAAATAGACAGGCCCAGTCCGGGGCCGTCGGTAAAGGTGTTTGCCTTGTAGAATCTCTCGAAGAGGTACGTGTGTATTCTGGGCGGCATTCCTAAGCCCGTGTCTTCCACGATGAAGTTAATCATATTTTGTTCTTCATCCACGGAATAAGCGAGTTTGATGTGTCCTTTGTTCGTGAATTTCTGAGCGTTGGACAGGAGATTGAGAATTACTTGATATAATTTTTGTTGATCCGTGTACACCAAGAGATTCGGGGAGTCTCCTTCCAAATACAATTCCACGTTCGGGTGGGTATTGTTCATTCGAAGAAGGATAATATCCTGGCAAAACTCGTGCAGACAGAAGGTTGCCATCTGTAAATCGATCTTGTGCGCATCGATCCGGGCCAGCCGCAACACGTCATTTGCCAGATGCGAGAGTTGGTCGGAGTGTTCGTATATAAGATTCATGTACTCGTTTTGCTGGTTAGGTGTCAGCGTTTTATCCGTACTTACCAGGTTGGTCCAGCCTAAGATGCAGTTTAACTGGTCGTTAATTTCGTTACTCAGTTTTTCGAGAAACGTGAATTTTGACTTTTCAATCCGTTCTGTTTTGGCCAAAGCATCTTGTAAGCGAATTTGAGCCTGTTTGAGTTCCGTGATGTCATGAATGGTAATTAACATTTCCGGACGGTTGTGAATGTTCATGTATGAACCGGAAACGTCAACATTGCATTTGAAGGTTTTCTTGTCTGATAGACGCAGGCTTACAGTGGTTTCCAAGTTAGAAAAGTCCTTTTTCGTTTTAAAGGCTTCCGTTATTGCCTGTCTGATGGGACAAGTCTTGCAAAGTTCTCCGTTGCCGCAACCTTTATTCAGGGAATTGACACAATTAAGTAGTTCCCCGACTCTTTTAGGTTGTCCTGAGTCCTCGGTGTCTGTAATTGCGTAATAGTTCGTTTTCTCCACGATAAAGTTCCTGTCAATGACAAGGATGTAGGACTTTATGTGTTGTAAAATAAAATTGAATAGTGCCTCAGAAGTTTTGATTTCTCCTTTTTTGTCGCTAATAATTTGTTTCGCCTGTATATACTTGTATAAAATAAACAGGATTACACATATTAGTATCGCGATAATGATGTTATATTTCATGCTACACACTTCTTGTAATTCACCACAAAGTTGTTAAATTTTACCGATGTTCCAAAGGATAGAATTATAAATTTCTATATTTTTTGGAAAATTGTCCTGTCGCAAACACTCCTTTTTTGCAATATTTTTGTTTTTTTTGTTCTGATGTGCAAGTGTTTGCCAGTAGGGAAGATGGCATTAAAGTAGATCTTCGTATTCTTTATGACGGGCCACGTATACGCGGGCAAAAGGACAGGTGATGATAACCTTCAAGTGATTTTCCCGTGCATAATCCAACGTTTCTTTCACAAGTTTGGCCCCGTAGCCTTTATTTTGCAAAGGTTTGGGAACGAATGTGTGTAAGATGTTGATTCCCCCGTCAAAGGGTTTGTATTCTACGACGGCCGAATTCCCGTTTTCGGTGAATTCGAACATATGTCTGGTTTTATCATGTGTAATTTCCATGTTTTGAGTGTTTTTGAGTTTATAAATTTCCTGTATATACGATAAAAGAGCAGGTGCAGTTTCAAACTTTTTATTAAAAATTATTTGTTGGGGAAAGGAGGTTGGTTGGGGTATGGTGTATACTAGCGGTGTGGCCTTGGTTGCTTGTGATAAATTATATGTTTTGAGATGCTGATTATGAGAAATTTGCTGATTATTTTTTGGTTTATAACCTATTTTCACGAACCGAGGGGTGGATTTCTCGGATAATTGTATAATTTTATAGCGCTCCCGTGTGGATGTGGCACGAGTGAGCGCGTGAATCATAATTATTTATTTAATACATTATAAGTCATGAAACAAACATTGACATTTAACCTTTCCACGATCGCTTCTACGGAAAGTAAAATTAAGGTCGATTATTTCGATACGAGTGTAGAGGCGTTCGATAATGGAGAATATTTGCAGTCGTTCTATGCTTTATTGGACTATGTGAACGACGAATTCCGTGAGAAATATGGGAACGCGAAAGGAACGGAATTTAATATTCCTCATGGTTCGATCGTGGTGAATATAAAGATCGAGAATGATCGGTTGTTGATTCACGCACCGTTTCTCTCTTTGCCGGAGAAGAATCGTATCCCTTTGTTACGGCAGGTTGCAGGCTTGAATTTTAATGCTATGGACTTGGCTCAAGTTGAGTTGAAAAAGGATCGATTGGCATTCGAGTACACTTGCCCGCTGGCACTGGCAAATCCTTACAAGATTTATTACATTCTTCAGGAGATTTGTAACACGGGAGACAAGTATGATGACGAGTTCGAGACCAAGTTCGGGGCTCAACGGATATATGAACCGAAAGTAACTCCTTTTGACGATGAGACGCTGAACACGGTTTACGAGGTGGTACAATTGAGTTGTAAGGAGTGTATGGATGCCGTGAAGGATTTCGAGGCGGACCGGAAATACGGGTTCGCGTGGAACGTGCTGGACACGACGATATTGAAGATATTGTATTACGCTCACCCGCAGGGACAGTTGTTGAACGACTTGAATAAGGCCGTTTCCGAGATGGATCGGGAAGATATTCCGTTGCCGGAAGTGGTGAATTACGGGAAGTCTGTCATTGCCCGCTTGCAGGGAATGACAAAAGAGCAATGGGCTGAGGATTTGTACTACGTGGAGACCTTTATTTCGGATAAACGTCGTTCTAATTTGAAGAATATTCAGGAGAATTTCGAGAATTCATACAATCGTGCTACCCAAGCGTTTGAAACGGGTGATTACATGACGTGTTGCTTGATGATTGTTTACAAGTTCTACGAGATGTACTATTATAATAACGTGCAGGATGACGTGAATGCGGTTGTGGTTCGTGCCTTGGAAAAAGCTTCCGCCAAACCTTGGGATGAGGCTGCCCCGATCTTACATGCTGCCATGGATAATATCATGGAGGGAGAGTTGGAACCGGATGATGACGACGACGAGGAAGGTGAATTTGATATGTCTCAAATGATGCAGGGTATGCAGCAAATGATGCAACAAGGAATGCAACAAGCGGCACAAGCCATGCAACAGGGCGGTGGAATGATGGAGTACGTGCAGAAGGTGCAGGAGTTGCAGCAACAGCTAGCTGCCGGACAGGTGAGTATGGAAGATTATATGTTGAAAGTACAACAGTTAGCCGCCACTTATATGGGGAACGGTCAGCAACAATAATGAAATTTAATGATTATGGAACAGAATATTTTTAACGCTGTATATAAGGTCAATCATGCCGGTGGGTCAGGCAGTTGTTTTTACTTGAAAAATTATGACTTGTTCGTGACGAATTACCACGTGGTGGACGGTTTCCGCGAGGTTGCCCTGCAAGATAACGACAAAAATCGTTTTTACGCTAGAGTCGTGTTGGTGAACCCGGCAAAGGATATAGCCTTTTTAAAGGCTGAGGGGGATTTCTCCGCCCTACCGGAAATCGCTTTGTCCGCGTTAGATAGCGTGTCTATCGGACAGAAGATCAACGTGGCAGGTTACCCGTTCGGGATGCCGTTCACGGTAACCGAGGGAACCGTGTCGTCCCCAAGGCAGTTGATTAACGATAGTTATTATATCCAGACGGATGCCGCCGTGAATCCGGGAAACAGCGGGGGACCGATGTTCAATGACCGGGATGAACTGGTAGCAATCACGGCAAGCAAGATCACGGATGCGGATAACATGGGATTCGGTATTCCGGTGACAGCTTTACGTGAGTTATTGGAACAGATCGGTGATCTGGATACAAGTGTATATAACGTGCAATGTAATAGTTGTGACGAGTTTATTTCCGATGAAGAGGAATATTGCCCGTCATGCGGGGATAAGTTGCCATCGAATGTTTTCCAGGAACGTTCATTGACCGACTTGGCAGTTTTCTGCGAGGAAGCTATTCAGGCTATGGGAATTAATCCCGTGTTGGCCCGTGTCGGTTACGAGAGTTGGGTGTTCCACAAGGGAAGTTCAGAGATCCGTATGTTCGTGTACCAGCGTTCTTACCTGTTCTGTACTTCACCGATCAACGTGTTACCGAAGAAGAATCTCGAACCCGTGTTGACGTACTTGTTGAATGCAGAGGTGAAACCTTATCAATTGGGATTGGACGGTAATCAGATTTATCTGTCTTACCGGATTCATATCTCCGACATCTTCTCTGATTTTGCAGACGAGGTACAGAAAAATATCACGAATATGGCGTTCAAGGCAGATGAGCTGGATAATTACCTGATGGATACTTTCGGGTGTGAATTGTCCGAGTATGCCAAGAAAGACGCTTGATAGAGGAAAATATATTGAGTCAAAGGGGCTGTTCAAAAAGTCATTTAATTTCCAAAAACTCCTCCGTCACTTCGTGCCACCTCCTCTATAAACAGAGGAGGAGCTGGTGACTCTTCCCGAAGACAGGAAGTATTTCAGCTCTCCCTCTGTTTATAGAGGGAGTACCCCGAAGGGGGGAGGGAGTTTGAGAAGAGACTTTCCGAACAGCCTCTCTGTATAAAGTAAAAAAATGATGAAGACAGAGAAAGAGAAGATGCTTGACGGGGAGCTGTATAACGCCATGGACCCCGTACTATATGCGGAGAGGATTCGGGCCAAAGAGTTGTTGTACGATTATAATCATACCCGGCCTTCCGAGAAAGAGATCAGGGAACGTATCTTGCGGGAATTATTAGGAAGTACAGGGGATAATTTTCTGATTGAACAGCCGTTTAATTGTGATTACGGGTATAATATCCGCATCGGGGAGAATTTCTACGCGAACGTGGGGTGTACGATTCTCGACGTGGCTCCCGTGACGATTGGTGATAACGTGATGCTTGCCCCGAACGTGAACATATACACGGCAGGTCACCCGTTGGATGCGGAGATTCGTAATTCGGGGTTGGAATACGCTTATCCGGTAAATATCGGGAACAATGTCTGGATTGGGGGAAACGTGACGATTGTACCGGGAGTAACTATTGGTGATAATACGGTGATCGGTGCGGGGAGTGTTGTGACGAAGGATATTCCGGCTAACGTGGTTGCCGTGGGAAATCCTTGTCGGGTTGTCCGGGAAATTCCGAAATAGAGATGATTGTGTATATAATTGTTGTATCTTTATCTGCAAAATGAGAATATGGATAAAGTGATTTTAACCCAAGAGAATATAGGACAGGAACATATTTGTTGTGCCATGTCCGACAAGAAAAGTGCTGAGGGAGTGGAGGCCAAGAAAGAGTGGTTGGCGTGTCGTATGGAGGAGGGATTGAAGTTTGTCAAACTGAATGTCCGGGGAAAAGTTTTCGTCGAGTATTTACCGGCTGAATATGCTTGGGTGCCTATCGAGGCGGACGGCTACACCTTCATCAATTGTCTGTGGGTGGCCGGATCGTTTAAAGGACACGGATACGGTCGGGAGTTGTTGAAAACGTGTGAGGAAGATGTTGCGGGTACAAACGGTGTGGTCGTGATGGTAGGGAAGAAGAAGTTACCGTATCTTTCGGACAAGGCTTTTTTCATCAGGCACGGGTACGAGGTGTGTGATTCGTGTGTTCCGAACATCGAATTATTGGTAAAACGGTTCAGACCGGATGCTCCGTTTCCTCGTTTTAAATCGTGTGCCTCTGCCGGTTTGGGCGATGATGTCAAGGGAATAGATATATTTTACACGGCACAATGTCCTTTTACGGTGCCCTATATCAAACTACTAGATCCGGTTATTCAATCTTCAAGTGTTCCCGTGCGGGTACACCCGATAATGACTCGTGAAATGGCACGGGATCATCGGGCGCCGCTCACCACGTATAGCGTGTTCGTGGATGGGAAATTTTATACCCGAGAAGTTCTTACTCCGGCAAAGTTACAGAAACTACTGGAGGAGCAGTAAGTTTCGGTTTGGAGGCGTGGTAAATTACAGGTCTGTTTCTACCGTGTCTTTTTTGTCAATGTAATTGGAGAAACGGAATTCCGGCATACCGAGGGCCATGGCGGCATGAATCGTGCCGTTTATTCCCAGCATATTAGCGAGAGTTCCCTTGTTTTCCTGATGGATGGCGGTGCAGACGAATCCCATGTAGAATTGGTTTACCCCGAGACATTCCGCCATGAGTGACCCGTTCTGATAAGCCAGATTTGCGTCTGCACTTCCGAAACGACTGGTTTTTGGCGTGTGGATAAACAGGGTGGCCGTGGCTCCCCGCAGAATCATGTCGTGTCCGTTGGCATACTCCCGGTTCAGGCGGTCAAACACGGGCAGGTAACGGTAGGCGTCCGGCATAATTCGTTTCAAGATGGGTTTTAGTATCGGGTTTTTCAATTTCTTGGCGGCCGAGTTAAATACGTCTAGCGTGAAACGACTGATTGCGTTCAGTTGTTTGGGATCGGTTACCAGTGTGAAGTGTACTTGTTGCATATTACTTGCCGTTGGGGCACGATGGGCGGCCTCGATGATTTGTTCCAGCATCTCTCTGGGAATCGGTCTGGTCGAAAATGCCCTGTTCGAACGGCGGGCTTTGCACACGAGCATCATTTGTTCGGGGGTGGGGTAGTCACTGTATTTGAATGCGTGTACCTTTTCAGGCGGGAATTCGGAATGAAGTACCGAGCTGGTAGGACACACTGCCACGCAATGCCCGCACGCGATGCAATTTTCTACGTTTTGTACTTTTACTGCGGAGCCTTTTGTTTCCTGTGTGATGATTTGTGAAGGGCATACTCGTGCGCACTTGCCGCATTTAATGCAGGTACCCGTGTTGATACTTAATTTTCCGTCCATGATTCTGTCATTTTGCCTGTGTTAATAATACGTTGTATTGTTTACAAAAATAATGAATATTCTTTAACTTTGGAATCGTAAATTTGAACTAACCGGGGTATTATATGAAACAGATCGTTTTAACATTGGGGGCACCGAATGATGAACAGGGAAATTTAAGCTCGATGGCGGTGGATCGGCTAGAGTGTACATTAGGGCTTTATCTTCATAATGATGGTGTGAAGATTCTTTGTACTGGGGGATTTGGTGAATCCTTCAACACGACCAATCATCCTCATGCTTATTATTCAAAACGTTTTTTGATCGAGCGAGGGGTAAGGGAAAGTGATTTCTTAGAATTCGCGCTGACCACGAATACGGTGGAGGACTTCCGGATGTCAAAGCCGATAATCGAGCGGGAAAGGCCGGATTTGTTGTTCATTGTTACTTCTGATTTTCACATGGAGCGGGTGAAATTACTACATGGTCTTATTTTGAACTATCCTCACGTGGTTTTTATCCCGGCAAAATCAAGTCTGTCGGGAGAAGAGTTAGCTCCTTTGGTTTTACACGAGAAACTTGCCGTCAAGAGTTTACGGGATCGGGATTTTAAACTGTATTAATTGGGATGGATATTTTTGAGAAAAAACAAATTCTTTCTTTTGTGGATTTAAATTTTCCTTTATCTTTGCATCCGCATTTGGAGAGGTGGCAGAGTGGTCGATTGCGGCGGTCTTGAAAACCGTTGTACTGCGAGGTACCGGGGGTTCGAATCCCTCCCTCTCCGCGAAAAACAACCAAATAATGAGAGAGTTAGCACACGAAAGCTGACTCTCTTTTTGTATTTTAAAGGATTCGAACGAAGGGATGGTGGGTTCGTAACGCGTTCATGAGAAGTCTGAAGGACTTCGAGTTACCCCTCCCTCTCCATGAAAACAATCAAGTAATGAGATAGTTAGCATACAATGGCTGACTCTCTCCCCATCTTTTCCTAAGGTAATAACCTCCCCCAGTCTCCACCGAAGCTGCCCGGTCCGTTTGGCCGTCCTCCTCCGCCACTTGTGGAACCAACAGAGGTTACCATGGAATTTGTGGTAAAGGTTGTTACCGAACTACCGCCCGTGTAGGTTGCGTTCGTGTGTAACCCGTGGAATTCAGTGCCACCTGCCACGCTACCGCCTGTGCTTACGGTGTAAGTCGTGTTCGCAGCGAGGGAGGGGCTACTGAATAGGAAGGTTAATTGTGTGTATGATCTCGGTAATTGGTAGGTTAATATACTCGTTCCATCTGGAGATTGGATGTTTATAATTTGTCCTTCGGTTCCGGAGGTCCCGTAAACGAGAGAGTGTTGGGTGCAGGTCTTTGTGGTTGGGGTACTGGTACTCCCGCCTGTTCCGATGATGATTCCCCCGGTGATTGTAAAAGTGTTCTGGTCGCAATCGAATCCTTCTTCCGTCATGGTTGTGCCGGAGGCAATCACGGAACCTCCCGTAATGGTGAGGGTTCCATTGGAGTCAATGCCATCATTGTTGGAGCTGTAACAGTAGGTCATTCCGCCATTGATCACGATAGCATTCGCCGCGTTAATACAATCGTCGTAGGCGATAACTTCTATCGTTCCGCTTTCAATTGTGAGGGTGGCCTTGCTTTCTATACCTTCGCTATTCTCGCCCCCGGTTGTTTTAACAGTGACGTTACTACCTCTAATCGTGAGATTTCCATCGCTTTTAATACCTTTGGCCGAGGCGTCCAGACGACCGTATATATAAGGTTTACCCGTGGTTGTCACATTTACCGTGCAATTCTCAATCGTGAGAGTTCCGTCACAGTTAATGCCTTTACCCGCGGAGCCGCTACTGGTGATCGTTAGAGTGGTTCCGGGATTGGTTATTTTAAAACTGCCGTCACATTTTATGCCTGCCGCCGAGGATATGTCATTACTCTCGTAGAAGGCGTTGCCCGTGGTGGTAATGTCTAATGTACCCCCGGTAATCACGACGTGTCCCCCGGATTTGATTCCCTTGGAGGCCTCGCCCGAGACGGCGAGACGGAGGTCCCCGCCGTTAATGGTGGTGTTACTTTCGCTTTTTATTGCCATACCTTTTTGCCCACTCGTCGTGATCGTTAGGTTTCCCCCGTTAATCTTGATGAAAGGGGAGATCGTGTAATCATTGTCCTCGCAGGATGCGACAATCCCGTCGTCCGTGCTGTTTATTGTGATCTCTCCCCCGTTGATTTCGATACAGCCTTTCTCACATTCAATCCCGTCACCGGAGGCGTTGATGTGGAGTGTACCTCCATCTATCAGCACGTAATCATTAGCATGGATGCCGTCTTTCACGGCTTGCTGTATGGAGAGAGTAACGCCTGCCCGGATGCGCACGTAGTCATCGCTACAAATGCCATGTTTGTAGTTGGCGGTGATGTTCAGCGAACCGGTACCGCTAAAGACCAATTGTCCTTCACTGAAGAAACAGGCTTTCATGTCCTCGCTGCCGGAAGAGGTGTAGGAAGTTCCGTCCGTGAGGGTGTTCGTCGTGTTGTCGGGTAGTACGACGTAAGCTCGTTTACCCGATTGTATGTTGATGGCGGGACCGTCGGGGTTAGTCAGATTTACGGTGTTTAGTGTCAGTTTGAATTTTTTATCGCTGTATAGTTTGAACATTCCGTCAGGAGAGGTTCCCGACAAGATGTATTCTACTTGATCAATGGAAGAGGTGATTGTCACGTCGGCCCCGTTACATGATACACTTACTCCCGTAGGGAGGGAGGAAACCGTGGCATTATTCCCGGAGTACTTGATCGTGACGGTAGAGGTAAACGTGGCGTTTTCCACGAAGTCTTCCGGATCAGATTCCAGTACGTCGTTGATGGTAATCTCTTCCGGATCATCAACAAGATCCGGAAGGTCTGTATCCGATTTGCTACATGCCCAAGCGATGTCAATAGCAATGAATAGGGCAAGGTACACGTATTTTTTCATGGTAGTTTATTTTTTGATTAACGAATTTGTATCAAGAAATCGGTTAAAGTTATCCTTGTACTGGTCGCCCACGGGGATATAGGTGTCCGGGGCGAAAATGATCCGGTTGCGAGCAACTTCCTTCACTTTGTCGAGATGTACGATATAGGAGCGATGCACTCGCATGAAACGGTTGGTGGGTAGCCGTTCCTCGATTGCTTTCAGGCTGAGAAGTGTCATGACGGGTGGTTGGTTTTCCCGAAAAATCCGGGCGTATTCGCTTTGTCCCTCGATGTAGAGAATGTCCCGGAAATCTATCCGGATCATCTTGTAATCGGCTTTCACGAAGAGACTATCGGGGTTTTCGCCTTCCTCGCTGCGGTTGAGAGGGCGTGAGAATAACTCGTGTTGCAACCTCGCTTTGTCGGCGGCGTGGAGAAAGTCCTGATAATTGAATGGTTTTAACAGATAATCGGTTGCATCGACTTTGAACCCCTCAAGCGCGAATTCCGAGTAGGCCGTGGTAAAAATGATCATCGGTTTTCGGACCAGAGATTTCACGAAATCCATACCGCTGAGATCGGGCATGTTGATGTCGATAAACATCAGGTCTATTTCCTTTTCCGAGAGAACCCGCATGGCTTCCAGTGCGCTGGAACATGAACTTTCCAGTTCAAGAAATGGGGTTCTCTTGATATAGTCACCCAGTTTTCGCAGGGCGAGGGGTTCATCGTCGATAGCAATACAACTGATCATGATTCTATTGGAATAATAAGGTTTACACTAAACGAGTTTTCTTCGGCACGGGTTTCCAAGATGTATTTGTCACCATAGAGTAGTTGGAGCCGTTTGGTCACGTTTTCCAGCCCGATACCGGAAGGGTTACGGGTGTCACTGAAATTGCTGTTCACGATGTAGAATGAGAGTTCTTTTTCCCGTGTTTCCAGCATGATATGAACGAATGAGGGATGCTGGTAGCTGATCCCGTGTTTGAATGCGTTCTCTATGAACGAGATAAAAAGAAGTGGCGGGATCTGCACGTCCGGCAGGTTGTCCGCTATATTTACGTTGATGTCGATGGAGTCCGTGTAGCGAATCCGCATCAAGGCGATGTAATTGTTCAGTAACGTGATTTCTTTTTGGAGAGAGATTATCGGTTGACTTGAATCATAGAGGATGTATCTCATGATTTTAGAGAGTTCGATCACCGATTCTTTGGCTTTTTCCGTGTCAACGTCAATCAGGGCGTGAATATTGTTCAGCGTGTTCATGAAGAAATGCGGGTTGATCTGGTGTTTCAGATATTCCAGTTCGGTTTGCAGGTTTTGTTTTTCCAGTTCTTTCAAGTGGCGATCGTCCCGGATGGATTTGAACAGAAGTTTGATTGCTACGTTGAATCCAACCATGAGAATAGCCAGCAGGAGTTGGTTGAAAAACGGATTGCGAGGGAATGGGGCCTTGAATTTAAACGGGGCCTTTTTCGCTTGTTGAGGCTGCATTTGTTCCTTCTTTTCCGGTAGGGGCATTTGTTCACCGGACGGGGGGGCGAAACGTTCACCGCCGGGGCCTCTTTCTCCGGGGCGTGGAGCGTTTTCAAACGGACGTTCGGTAAATGGCCGGGGATGGGGGATTGTTTGGCGAGTTTCAAATGGGTTATATATGAAAATCACAAGGATAACTCCCAGCGTGACAATGAGGTATTGCCACGGTTTCTTATCCAGCAGGAAAAAGGGTAACAGGAGGTAGTTGTGAACGCAGAAGAGCATGAAGAAAGGAAGAATAATCATCCATTCCCGTGAAATGTCGTCCCAGTTAAGGCCTGTTTCCCGGTCGAAGTGCAATACGGGAACGGCGAATACGATGATCCATGCCAGTGCGTAAACTAAGTTTTCCAGTATTCTTTGTCGTTGTTCGGTGTTTTTCATGGTATTAAAACTTATGCGTGTAACCTAATCCTAGCATCTGTTTCCCGTTTGATTCGTCGTCATCCGTGAAGTTCACGTAACGGTAATACAGTTGAAGGGCGTTCTTTTTATTGAGTTTATAGCAGCTGCCGATGATGTATTTCAGGCGATCCATGCTGTTGCCTTGCGGGTTATTCAGCGTGTTGTACCATTCGATGGAGGCAAACGGTTCGAAGGCTGACCGGCGTATGTCGTATTCTACTTTCAGACGGCTACGGAGGTAAAGTTTTGGATTTGCCCGTTTTGCCGTTTCTTTCACGTGTACCCGGTAGGTACTCTGAAAACGTTCCCGCAGGGAGAACGTGAAACGATGTAATTTGTAGGAACCCGTGAGATAGAAATAGTAGCGGTGGCGCGTTTCCCAATCTTTGGAGGGATGATTGTAGTTAATTAGATTGTACGCGCCGCCCGCTTTCAGGTGGTTGCAGACCCGATAAGAAATTTCTAGCGTGGTTGAAAAACGATCTATTTCTTGGAAGTTGTCACGGAGGCGGAAATCTTCTTCCAGCGTGATCGTGAACTTTGGGAATATCTTTTTGGAGAGTTCAATGCTAAATGAATTCTCTAGGTTGTCTTGTGCCGTCAGGGGCAGGACTGAAAGTAATAATATTATGATCGTGATGTAGCGCATGGTGTTATTCTCCTTCTTTTGGGAATTTGGTTAAATGATCCACGGTGTTTGTTTCCCGGCTGTCCGATTCGTAGTAAACTTTGATGAATGCGGCGTCCCGAAGGAAGTCGATATGTCCGATCTCGATCTTTTGTATGTGCAGCCCCGTGCGGGCGGAGAGGTCTGCGATGAGTTCTTCCCGTTTGTCGGGTGTGATAAGTTGAATCCGGTCGTAAAGAATCAGTTTGCTACTCGTGTGTTTCAGCCATCTCTCGCTTTCCAACAGGCAGGTCACGAGCAGGAAGATGGCGTTTGTCACGAGCATCTCGGTGAGGCCCACTTGGATGGACAGGGCGTTGATAACGGACAAAGCCGTGATCGTGAACAAGTAGGTCATTTCCCGGATAGGCACGGATTCTGTACGGTAGCGGATGATCCCGAAGATGGCGAAAATACCGAGAGCGAAACCGATTTTCAGTTTCACGCTGCCGAGCAGGAAGATGAGGAAGAACACGCTGATACTGATTAGGGTGAACGTGAAGTAGTAGTCCCGGCGTTTGCTTTTCGGGTAGTAGAAGAAATGAATGATGATTCCGACCACGATAAAGTTGAAGACGAACCGGAACAAGAGTTGCCAGAGGTCTGCCATGTCTATCAAGGGTGTTTCGGATAGCAGGTCTTCCGTGAGGTCAAGAAAAGAGTTCATAATTCAAGGTTTTATTAATTTGTATGAGGATAGGTTTGAATCGGTTTTGTTTTAATGCCGGATCAGTCAGCACGGAGCCGATACAGAATTTACTGAACCCGCCCGGGTGAATATGATGATCGGCAAGTAGCTGGCGGGCAAGTGACGGGCAGTTGCCGTCCTGTTTCAGCTCGATAATCACGAGATCGGGAAGGGATTGCTCCCTACCCGTGTGAAGATTACGGAACCGGATGTTCGTGTCTATCGTCAGGCGTTCCGTTTTATCCCGGTTGACGAGAGTCACTCGTTCGAAATAGTTTTCCAGGCAGGGCCGTAGTTCGTCAGTCCCGAAAAGGGTATGACGGCTCAGAAAGTCGTTGTCCGCGGGGGCAAATAACTTGTCGTGTTTCCGGTAACAGGACCCTCTTTTTGTCGGTACGGCCTTTATTACTCTTGTCTTTGATCTCTAAAAAGGTTTGCCGGGTGTCGGCATATTCCCGTATTCTGATTTTCTCCCGGCTCTTTTTCCCGTTATGGTGGGCGAGGTACATCGCGTTGTGGGGTGTATCATAATAAATGGTATGGTAGGATGCGATGCGCCTGCCCATGACTTCCTGCACGAGGTAGTCTTTTTCAAAACACGGAAGAAGGTGTAACCAATTTGTCGAATTTGTAATAAATTTTGTATCTATCCGGTTCATCAAGCGTACCTTTTCCATTTCATCCAGCGTGATGGGGGTGAAACGGGAAAGTTGGGGTCCTATTTGTAAGTTGATGAACATGATGTTTTTTCTTGCTTGTTGAGTAAAAGTAAGATAGATCGTGATAATTCTGAAAAATAATCAATAAAGAGCCGTTTTTTATCTACGAATAGGCGAATGTTATCTATTGGTTTTTAGGTGAAAGTCGTTTTTGAAAACCCGTGTTCTTTTTAATGTAATAAAATGATTGTATCTTCGTACCCATATTGGCGTTTTATGAATAAAGTACTGATTATAGACGATGAAGATCAATTAAGGGGATTATTATCCCGGATCATAGGGCTGGAGGGGTACGAGGTCTTCCAGGCGGATTCCTGCAAGAACGGGTTAAAGCAATTGGCTTTGCACGATCCGGACGTGGTGTTGTGTGACGTGCGTTTGCCGGACGGGAACGGGGTGGAGTTGATTGCGGAGATCAAGCGGACAAAGCCGCTGGTGGAGGTGATCATGCTGACTGCCCACGGGAATATTCCCGACGGGGTGCAGGCGATCAAAAACGGGGCATTTGATTATCTCACGAAAGGGGATGATAATAACCGGATTATCCCGTTGATCAGTCGGGCTATGGATCAAGTGGCAAAGGCCAAGCAGGAGAGTCAGGCGGAGATTCCGGTGGATCGGGAATACTCGTTTGACACGATTCTGGGGAGTTCAATGGCAATCCGGGAGGCCATTGCGCTGGCAAAGAAGGTTTCCGTGACGGATGTCCCCGTGCTATTAACGGGGGAAACCGGAACGGGGAAAGAGGTGTTCGCGCAGGCGATTCACCGGAATAGCGAACGGGCCAAGAAGTCTTTCGTGGCGGTGAATTGTGCGGCTTTCAGCAAGGAATTGCTGGAGAGCGAGATGTTTGGACATAAAGCGGGTTCTTTCACGGGCGCTTTGAAGGACAAAAAGGGATTGTTCGAAGAGGCGAATCACGGCACGATATTCTTGGATGAGATCGGGGAAATGGCGTTTGATTTGCAGGCGAAGTTGCTGCGTATTCTGGAGGCTGGTGAATTTATTAAAATAGGAGATACGAAACCCACGAAGGTGGACGTGCGGGTGATCGCTGCCACGAACCGGGATTTGACAAAAGAGATCGGGAACGGGCATTTCCGGGAGGATTTATATTATCGGCTTTCCGTGTTCTGTATTCCGTTACCGCCATTGCGGGAACGGGTGGAGGATATAGAAGTGTACGCGCGGGCTTTCGTGCAATATTTCGGGGCGAAGATGAAGAAGAAGGGGTTGGAGATTCATCCGGATTACATGGAATGTTTGAAACGTTACGGCTGGCATGGAAATGTCCGGGAATTGCGTAACGTGGTGGAACGGAGTATCGTGATCGCGGGAGAGGGGCAGTTGACGGTGGATGATCTGCCGCTTGAATTGCGACGTCCGGTCCCGGCCGCGGGAGAAACGGGAGGATTTTCCGATTTTGATATGGCGAATATCGAAAAGAATCATATCCGGAGGGTTCTTCAACACACGGGGGGCAACAAGACGGAGGCTGCCCGGTTGATGCGTATCGGGTTAACTACTTTGTACCGTAAAATCGAGGAATACGGGTTGGGAGACAAATAACAAGTATCGTTCGTTTGTTTTCCGTTTTGCTATACCGAAATGAAAGGATGACCTTTTCATTTTGGTAGGGTTTCTTGTCTTTTATCCATTCCAATAAAGATGTTTATATTCTTGTTTCATAGATGGTTATAATAATTGTTCCTTCATGTGGCATACCATTGGTATCACAAGGGCAAAGATTATTGAATTAATATATGAAATTATGGAACAGGTATTATCATTTATTTTCTTGTGTCTGACAGGCGTCGTCTGTTACTGGTTTTTCTTTAAGTGTATTGATTGGTTTGAGAAGATTTAAAGGAGGAAAAGATGTTTACGGTATTATTTATTTTTAGTGTGGTGATGTTCGGGTACATGATGTATGTACTGGTTCGGCCCGAGAAATTTTAGATAAAATAAGAAATGAATACAGAGATTCTAGGTAGTGTATTGCAGATCGTCCTGTTGGTGGTACTGGCTTACCCGTTGGGACGTTACATTGCAAAAGTGTACAAAGGGGAGCGTGTATGGACGGATTTTATGGCTCCCGTGGAGAGATGGATGTTTAAATTAGGCGGTATAAACCCGGAAGAGTCAATGAACTGGAAGAAATTCTTGGTGGCATTGTTGACGATCAACCTGTTTTGGTTCTTCTGGGGGATGTTCCTTTTGGTCTTCCAGGGGCATCTGCCGTTGAACCCGGATGGGAATGTGGGACAAACACCCGATCAGGCGTTCAACACTTGTATCAGTTTCATGGTAAACTGTAATTTGCAGCATTATAGCGGTGAATCGGGATTGACTTATTTCACCCAGTTGTTCGTGATCATGTTGTTTCAGTTTATCACTGCCGCCACGGGTATGGCCGCGTTGGCCGGGATATTCCGGGCGATGGCTGCCAAAACGACACGGGATTTCGGTAACTTCTGGGCGTTGCTCGTGAAGAGTTGTACCCGAATCTTGTTACCGTTAGCTTTGGTTGTTGGTTTTATCTTGATCATAGAAGGTGTTCCGATGGGCTTTGACGGGAAAATGGAAGTGACCACGTTGGAGGGACAGACCCAGATGATTTCACAGGGACCGACGGCTGCCATCGTGCCAATCAAGCAGTTAGGGACGAATGGCGGTGGTTATTTCGGGGTGAATTCTTCCCATCCTTTGGAGAATCCGACTTTCCTGACGAACATGACGGAATGTTGGTCGATATTAATTATCCCGATGGCGATGGTGTTTGCGCTAGGATTCTACTTGAAACGCAAAAAGTTAGCCTACACGATCTTCGGAGTGATGTTATTTGCCTTCCTTGTGGGTGTTTTTGCCGCTCATTATTTTGAAATGCGAGGCAGTGAGCAGATCAACGAGCTGGGAATAGCCCAAGAGCTGGGAAGCATGGAAGGTAAAGAAATCCGTATCGGTTCCGCGGGTACGGCCCTGTGGAGCCAGGTGACTACGGTAACATCCAATGGTTCCGTGAACGGTATGCACGATAGCCTGACTCCCATCACGGGAATGTTCACGATGTTGAACATGATGATAAACTGTTGGTTCGGCGGTGTCGGAGTGGGATTCATGAATTACTACGTGTTTATCATCATAGCCGTGTTTATCAGTGGATTGATGGTCGGGCGTACCCCGGAGTTCCTAGGGAAGAAGGTGGAAGCGAGAGAGATGAAGATCGCCATGATCGTGGCATTGGCTCACCCGTTCTTTATCTTGTTGTTCACGGCGATAGCTAGTTTTTTGGCGGCTCACAATCCCGAACTGGCGGGAGCTTGGCTGAATAACCCTTCGTTCCACGGTTTAAGCGAGATGCTATACGAGTACACCTCTTCGGCTGCCAATAACGGTTCCGGTTTCGAGGGATTGAGCGATAACACCTATTTTTGGAACTACACGTGCGGTATCGTGCTGATCATGGGACGTTACCTCCCGATTGTCGGTCAGGTGGCCATTGCCGGGTTGCTGGCAAGTAAGAAGTTTATCCCGGAGAGCGCGGGTACGCTAAAGACGGACACGACGACTTTTGCCGTCATGACTTTCCTCGTAATCTTTATCGTGGCAGCCTTGTCGTTCTTCCCGGCATTGACGTTAGGGCCTATCGCTGATTATTTATCATTTTAGAATTTGAATTATAAATCGTGTATGAATATGAAATCCAATAAATCAACTTCACTTTTCCCGCGGGAATTGGTGCTGGAGAGCTTGAAGCAGTCGTTCGTGAAGTTAAACCCGCGACTGATGGTAAAGAATCCCGTGATGTTCACGGTGGAGATTTGTACGGTGTTGATGATTGTTGCCACGTTGTATTTTCTTTTTGCCGGGATCACGGATCAGGGGTCATTCGGTTATAACGTGGCTGTTTCCATCATATTATTTATCACCTTGTTGTTTGCCAATTTCGCCGAGGCTATCGCCGAAACGAGAGGGAAGGCACAGGCTGATAGTTTGCGAAAAACGAGAGAGGAGACTCCGGCGAAGATGATCGTGAACGGTAAAGTACAGGTGATCAGTAGCTCCCAATTGAAGAAAGGAGATGTCTTCGAGTGTGAGGCCGGGGACGTGATTCCTTCCGACGGGGAAATTATCGAGGGATTAGCCTCTATTGACGAGAGTGCCATCACAGGTGAGAGCGCCCCGGTGATCCGCGAGGCGGGAGGGGACAAGAGTTCCGTGACCGGGGGAACCAAGGTCCTTTCCGATAAGATCCGTGTACAGGTGACGACCCAGCCGGGTGAGAGCTTTTTGGATAAGATGATCGCTCTGGTGGAAGGTGCATCTCGCCAGAAGACCCCGAACGAGATTGCGCTGACTATCTTGTTGGCCGGGTTCACGCTGGTGTTCGTGATTGTCTGCGCGACGCTGAAACCTTTTGGTGATTACGTGGGAACCAATATCACGGTGGCAGCTTTTATATCTCTGTTCGTGTGCTTGATCCCGACGACAATCGGGGGATTGCTTTCGGCGATCGGTATCGCCGGGATGGACCGGGCGTTACGTGCCAACGTGATTACAAAATCGGGTAAGGCGGTCGAAACGGCGGGTGACGTAGATACGTTGTTGTTGGATAAAACAGGTACGATCACGATCGGTAACCGGAAGGCCACTCGTTTTTATCCTTCTGCCGGGGTGGATGAACAGCATTTCGTGAGAGCTTGTATGTTGTCTTCGCTTTCCGACGAGACACCGGAAGGAAAGTCTATCGTGGAACTAGGGCGGGAGAGTCATCTCCGGATGAGGGATATTGACACGGCCGTGACCCGGATGATCAAGTTTACTGCCGAAACCCGTTGTTCCGGGGTGGACTTGGCAGACGGTACCCGGATTCGGAAAGGGGCTTTCGATTCCATTCGTGCGATCGCGGAGAGAGCCGGGAACGAATTCCCGCTGGAAACGGAACAAAGGATCCGCACGATTTCCGGTAACGGGGGAACACCGCTGGTAGTCTGCGAGAACGAGAAGATTCTGGGAGTTATCGAGTTACAGGATATTATAAAGCCGGGTATCTGGGAACGTTTCGAGCGGTTGCGTAAAATGGGTGTGAAAACGGTGATGGTGACAGGGGATAACCCGTTGACTGCAAAGTATATTGCTCAGAAAGCCGGTGTGGATGATTTTATTGCCGAGGCAAAACCGGAAGACAAGATGGAGTACATCCGGAAGGAACAGCAAGAGGGAAAATTGGTGGCCATGATGGGAGACGGAACGAATGATGCCCCGGCCTTGGCACAGGCCGACGTGGGGGTTGCTATGAACAGTGGAACACAGGCAGCGAAAGAGGCGGGAAATATGGTCGATTTGGACAATGACCCGACGAAGTTAATCGAAATAGTAGAAATCGGGAAGCAGCTATTGATGACACGGGGTACGTTGACCACGTTCAGTATAGCGAACGATGTCGCCAAGTATTTCGCTATCGTTCCTGCCTTGTTCATGGCAACAATTCCCTCGCTGGGCGTGTTGAATATCATGGGATTACACAGCCCTGAAAGCGCGATTCTTTCTGCGGTGATCTTTAACGCTGTTATCATCCCGTTACTGATTCCGTTGGCGTTGAAGGGGGTGGCTTACAAACCGATCGGAGCCTCAGCCTTGTTACGTCGGAATATGCTGATCTACGGGTTGGGAGGAATTATTGCCCCCTTTATCGGGATTAAGTTGATCGATCTACTGATCGGTTGGTTATTATAAAATGGAAACTTGTAAATGAAGATAATCATGAAATCGAATTTATTGAAATCATTCAGATTGACCCTTGTATTTTGTGTCTTTTTTAGTGTTTTCTACATACTTGTCCTTTGGTTGTTTGCCAAGGTGGCAGGACCGAACGGTGGAAACGCCGAGGTGGCAGTGCTTGACGGGAAAGTGGTCGGGGGTGCTAACGTGGGACAGAATTTCACGAAGGATATTTATTTCTGGGGACGGCCTTCCTGTGCCGGTGACGGGTACGATGCAACCAGTTCGGCCGGAAGTAATAAGGCAACGACGAACCCGGAGTATCTGAAAGAGGTGGAGAGTCGTATCGATACTTTTCTCGTGAAACATCCCTACCTGAAACGGGAGGACGTGCCTGCCGATATTGTGACGGCCAGCGGCAGCGGTTTGGACCCGGATATTTCCGTGGCTTCGGCCTACGTGCAGGTGAAACGGGTTGCCGAAGCTCGGGGAATGTCGGAAGAGGCGGTGAAAGCGATTGTTGAAAAGGTGAAACAAGGCCCCTTGTTGGGGATGTTCGGCCCGTCGAAAGTGAATGTTCTAAAACTAAATATGGCCTTGGACGAGAAAGCCGATTAGTTTGATTTAGTTAGGTGTTTATTTTGCATCGGGGGATGCGTCCATCCCCCGATTTCAAAAAAACTCCTCCGTCACTTCGTGCCACCTCTTTCTTCCCCTGCCTGAGGGGAAGTACCCCGAAGGGGGGATGGGGAGGGAGAACAGAGGAGGAGCTGGTGACTCTTCCCGAAGAAAGGGAGTATTTCAACTCTCCCTCTGTTTATAGAGGGAGTACCCCGAAGGGGGGAGGGAGTTTAAAAAATGACTTTTGGGGACACCCCCGATTTCTTAAAAATGGAGGAAACGGTCGGGTGACCGCAAGGGATGTTATTACCCTTTAATTAAATAAGTTTTAATATGCAATTAGTAAAGAAAACAATGATGATGGCAGGGGCTTTGCTCCTTGCTTTAAATGTGTGTGGACAAGAGAATGTTCCCGTGGAGAAGAAGGTTGAAAAGAAGGTAACGAGTGAGAATCATGATGTCGGCAAGGTGAATTTTAAAGTGAGTGCCGACGTGGTGAGTTCTTACGTATGGCGTGGAGCTTACAATGCCGGAGCCAGTATCCAACCAACTCTGGGAATGAGTGCGGGTAACTTCTCGCTTACGGTTTGGGGATCGAAAGAGATCAGCGATTTACACAAGGAAATTGATATTACGGCTGCCTACAGTTTCGGACGTGTATCCGTGTCTGTTGCCGACTACTGGTGGGAAGGTGACAAGTTCTGGGAAAAAGAGGATAATTCTTCTGCCAAGTATTTTAATTTGGACAATCATGACACGAAACATCGTCTGGAGGCCGGGATTTCGTGGACAATTTCCGAGAGGTTTCCCTTGTCCGTGGCTTGGAACACGATGTTTTGGGGAGCTGATAAGGATGCCCGGGACGGGAAACAGAATTATTCTTCTTACGTGGAATTGAATTACCCGTTCACGGTTCGGCAGATCAACCTGACTGCAACACTGGGTTTTACTCCTTACGAGAGCCGGAATATGTATGGAACCGGAGGTTTTGATGTGTGTAATATCGCGTTATCCGCCGCGAAAGAGATTCGGATTTCAAAGAGGTTTTCCTTGCCTGTTTTTAGCCGAGTGATATTGAACCCTGCCGCGCAGGATGCACATGTTGTTTTCGGGTTCACTTTACAATAATCCTGTGCGTTTAAGGGGAAAAATCCTGTTTTTAATCGTTCAAATTAACTTACTTTGTTTCTTGTAACTTTTTGATTTGTAGTGTGTTATGAGTAATGTTACCGTATATTAGCCCTATTTCTACAACTTGGGGTACTCTTTTACGGTTCTTGATAGGTCATTGTAACATTCTGGTTACCTTAAGTTTATATGCGAAAAAGCAAGTAAAAATCAGTGATAAGTTATTTGACCGTTACCGACATTTATCGGTAACTTTACGGTAACTTTACGGTGACTTACCGGTAACTTACCGGTAACTTACCGAACAAGGAGTTAAGGATTCTAAAATCTACAGTTACTAAATCTAAGACCAGTGGGAAAAATTGGGGGGGATGTTTTATTGCCATCCCCCACCTAATACTTTGTAAAGATTAACGACGGAAAGCAGTTCATCCCGCACGGCATTGTTCAGGCCGATCTGGGCATCGAAGTAACCTCTTTGGGCATCAAGCACGTCTAGGTAACTGATCACCCCGTTAATATATTGCAAGTTGGCTAGTTCCATGTACGAGCGGGCGGCCTCTTCCAACCGGGCTCTTGATTCCCGCATATCCCGTATTTTCGAGAACGTGGTCAAGGCATTATCAACTTCCTTGAACGCGGATAGAACGGTCTGTTGATAGCTGTACGTCTCGGCCTCCAGCGCGGCACGGGCGGCTTTAAGACGAGCCCGGTTGCTCCCGGCATTGAACACGGGGGCAAGTAGTTTACCTCCCAAGTAAAAGTAAGGTGCTTTCAGGAAGTCACTGAGTTCGCTATCTTCCCGTCCGTATCTGGCCGTCAGCGTGATTTGCGGGAAAAGGCTGGTATAGGCAACACCAACTTTAGCGTTTGCCGCTTTTAGTTTATATTCCGCTTGCCGGATGTCGGGACGGCGTTCAAGCAGGGAAGAGGGTAATCCTACCGGAAGATCGGTCAACAGCGTTTGCCGATCGATGTTTTCCCCGCGGGGGATGTCCCCGGGATAATGGCCCGTGAGCAAGGATATTTCGTTTTCTTTCAACCGGATCTGTCTTTCAAGGTCAGGAACAAGGGTCGTGGTCTTCGCTAGTTCCACTTGTGCCTGACGATAGGCTGTTTCGGAAGTCAACCCGCCTTCGAAACGTAGTTTTGCCAGACGAACACTCTCTACACGAGCCTCGTAGGTCTGTTTGACAATACTTAATTCCATGTCAAGAGCCCGTAGCTCGAAATAGGCTTGTGCCACTTGTGAAACTAACGTCATGTGTAGGGCTCTTTGTCCTTCCACGGTTTGGAGATAGGCAGCCAAACTGGCCTGTGAACTCCAGCGGAGTTTTCCCCAAAGGTCAAGTTCCCAAGAGAGGGTGGCCTCCACGTTGAACGTGTTACCGGGAGAACGGTCATATTCTCTTTCAGCGAGCGCGTCTGCACCGACTTTGGGGAAGAGGTTCGCTTTCTCCATGCGGTGGGCGTAACGACTTTCTTTCACCCGGGCTGCGGCAGCCAGCAGATCCTTGTTGTAAGTGAGTGCCGTGTTGACGAGACGCTGTAACACGGTGTCCGTGTAGATCGTCGGCCATTGGATGTCAGCTACGGTCGTCGTGTCTGAACTGTTCGTGTCGGCAATTGTTGTCGGTAAATCCAATTCCGGACGAGTATATTTTTTACCAATCTTGCAGGAAGTCGCTAGACCTCCGACAAGCACGGCAACGAGTATGATGTGATAGTGTTTCATGACTGTGATATTTTGGGGTTTATAAAGTTTGTAAAGTTCATAAGGTTTATAAAGTTTATAAGGTTTATGGACCCCTGCGGGGCGCTTTGTTGACGGCAGCTCGGGCTGCCGTTAAACGCTGTCCGAAGGACACCCGTCACTTTATAAACCTTATGAACTTTATGAACCTTATAAACTATTTCTTTCTCCACATTTTTACCTTATAAATTTGCACGAAGAAGAAGGGTACAAGGACGATCCCAACGGTGATGGCAACGATCATACCGAAGAAGATTCCGGTACCGATGGAATGACGGCTGGCCGATCCGGGACCCGTGGCAAGGACCATGGGCAACATACCGAGTACGAAGGCCAGAGAGGTCATCAAGATCGGGCGGAACCGGGCTCGGGCAGCGGTGATGGCCGCATGTACGGCATCAACACCTTTATCCACTTCTACCTTGGCGAATTCCACGATCAAAATGGCGTTCTTGGCTGCCAGTCCGATCAGCGTTACCAAACCGATCTGGAAGTACACGTCGTTCTCCAAACCGAATACCCATACGCCGAGATAAGCCCCGAGAGCGGCAATCGGCAAGGATAACAACACGGCAATCGGCACGAACCAGCTCTCGTACAAGGCGGCAAGGAAGAGGAACACGAAGATGAAGACGAGCGACATCACCATCCCGGTTTGTCCTTCCGCTTTCTTCTCTTGGAAGGAAAGACCGCTCCATTCCGTACCGATGTTGTCGGGCAGGTGTTCACGTGCTAGTTTCTCGATGGCTTTCATGGCCTCTCCCGAACTGTGACCCGGTGCAGCCTCGCCGTTGATGATGGCTGTCGTGAACATGTTGAATCGCTTGATCGATCCGGGACCCGTGGTATTTTCCGCTTTACCGAGGGCCGTCAGGGGAACCATGTTTCCCTTGGATGTCTTCACGAAGAACATATTGAGGTTCTCTTTTTGCATCCGGTAGGGGGCTTCCGCCTGCATATATACCTTGTAAACCCGGTTGAACATGTTGAAGTCATTGACATACACCGAACCCGTGTATGCTTTCATCGTGGAGAATATATCGGCTAGGGGTATTCCTAGGAATTGGGCCCGGTCACGGTCCACGTCAAAGTACAACTGGGGAATCTCGGCTTGCAACGAGGAAGATACCCCGGAAAGGGCCTTGTCATTTGCAGCGTATTTCACCAGCGTGTCGACAGCATCTACCAGATTCTCGAAGGTGGCCCCGTTACGAGCTTCCACTTGTAGTTCGAATCCTCCCGACGTTCCCAATCCGGGGATAACGGGCGGGGTGGAGAGGAATACAAGGGCCTCCGGGTATTGTTTGAACTCGGTGCGGACATCATTCATCACTTCTTTCAGGGACATTCCGCCTTTCTTGCGTTCTTCCCACGGCTTGAGGATAACGGTCAATTCCGAGCGGGATTGGTTTGTCCCGACACGGGGACTACTTCCCGCCACGCTCTGCACGTATGCCACGGCAGGGTGTTCCTTCAGGTAATCGACGGCACGTTCCGTCACCTTGCGGGTGCGTTCCAGCGTGGCTCCCTCGGGTAACGCCAGTTCTACTTTGAAATATCCTTGGTCTTCCTCCGGCAGGAAACTACTGGGGATTACCCGGTTTAACACGATGATGAAGACGATAGCCATTCCGAACCCGGCGATGATTCGTCGGGGGTTGGCAAGAGCCCGTTGCAGAAAATGAACGTATTTGTTATTCCCGCGGGCGAGCCACTCGTTGATTTTACGGAACACGAAGTTCTTCTTCCCGTTAGACGGGCGTAACAGGATGGCACACATGGCAGGGCTTAACGTCAGGGCCACAACCAGCGAGATCAACACGGACACCACGATCGTGATGGCAAACTGACGGTAAAGCATACCGGTGATTCCCGGTAGGAAACTCACGGGTACAAACACGGCTCCCAGCACGAGCGAGGTGGCAACCAGCGCTCCCGTCAGCTCTTTCATGGCTTTACGGGTGGCCTTGTAGGGCGACAATCCCTCTTCTTCCATGATACGTTCAACACCCTCGACGACCACGATGGCATCATCGACGACAATACCGATGGCAAGTACCAGTCCCAACAGGGTCAGCATATTCAGCGAGAACCCGAAGGCCAGCATGAACCCGAAAGTTCCGATCAGGGACACGGGAACGGCAACGAGGGGAATCAGGGAGGCCCGCCAGCTTTGGAGGGAGAGGAACACGACGAAGATCACGAGGAAAAGCGCCTCGAACAGGGTTTTATATACCTCGTGGATGGATTCCGAGATGTAAGTTGTGATATCGAAAGGGATGTTATAACTTACTCCTTCCGGAAAATCTTTACTGATTTCTTCCATGGCTTTCACCACGTTCTTGGCCACTTCCATGGCATTCGCACCGGGGAGCATGTAGATGCCGAGTACGGCAGCATTCTCGCCGTTCAATCCACTCTCCGTGTTGTACGAGCTGGCCTCCAGCGATACTCTCGCCACGTCGCGCAAACGGATGATGGAACCGTCGGGATTTGCTCGGACGACAATCTCTTCAAATTCGTTTACGGAGGAAAGACGTCCCGGAGCCGTGATGGGGATGGTGATGTCCGTTCCGCTCATCGGTTGCTGGCCGAGTACCCCGGCCGCGGATTCCCGGTTCTGATCTTTCAGTACATTTTGTAAGTCTTTGATCGTTAACCCGAAATTGGCCATACGGTCGGGAAGAATCCAGATTTGCATGGCGTAGTAACGGCTACCGATGTTGGAAACACGTCCCACGCCGGGAACACGTTTCAGCACGTCAAGCACGTTGATGGTGGCGAAGTTACTGAGGTATATCTCGTCAAAACGAGGGTCGGATGAGGTCAGCGTGAGAGTCATCAACTGACTGGAAGATTGTTTCTCCACCTTGATCCCGTTCTGCACGACTTCTGTCGGGAGACGGGATTCTGCCAGTTTCACGCGGTTCTGAATATCGACGGCGGCCAGTTCGGCATCCGTGGATATGTCGAAAGTCACGGTAATTGATAGACCTCCCGAGTTGGAGCTACTCGATTCCATGTATAACATTCCCGGTGTTCCGTTCAGTTCCTGTTCGATGGGAGTGGCTACCGCCTGTGAAACGGTAACGGCACTGGCTCCCGGATAGGATGCGGATATTTTCACGACGGGAGGGGTGATTTGCGGGTACTGGTCCACGGGAAGTAGGAACAACCCGATGAATCCTACCAGCACGATGACGATAGATAGCACAGCCGAGAATATCGGTCTGTCAATAAAGAAACCGGGTTTCATAATGCAACCTCCTCCTCTTTAATCATTTCGGGGCTCACGGGTTTCACGAGCGCACCCGGGGTTAGTTTGTGGTAGCCTTCAACGACAACCAGCTCGTCGGGTCCAAGCCCGCGTTCTACCACGGTATGATTATTCACTTCGGGGCCGGTTTCGATGAAACGTTTCTCGGCTGTACTGTCGCGGCGGACAACGTATATGTAGGCGCCGCCTTTTTCAATGGCGACCGCCTTGCTGGGAACGACGATGGCGTTTTCACGCACGTCGAGTAACAACTTTACTTTCGTGAATTGTCCCGGCAATAGTTTCCTGTCGGGATTGGGGAGTTCGGCACGCACGCCGAATGTACCCGTTTGGGGATTTACCTGCGGGTCGGCGAAGTCCACGATTCCGGTTAGGGGATAAACCGAGTTATCCGCCAGCGTGATGGTCACGCTGGGTTGCCATGACCGGTTGGCGTCTTTTTCCCCGAGGGTTACATTCCGTTGCTGGCTACGCAGGTAGTCGAGGGCGGTAAGACTGAAATCCACGAGTACCTCGTCACTCTCCACGATGGTGGCCAATTGGGATTTCCCTCCGGGACCGACCAGTGTACCGATGTCAGCGTACCGTTCACTAATATATCCATCAATCGGGGAACGCACGGTTGTGTAGCTTAATTCGAGTTCAGCTTGTGCTAGGTCGGCTTTACTCATGGCGACGTTCGCTTTGGCACTCTCGTAGGCAGCCACGGCGTTGTCAAGGTCAAGCTGGCTGGCAGCCTTTTGCTCGTAAAGGGGGCGCAGGCGTTCCACGTCACGCTCGGCTTTTGCCTCTTGGGCTTGATCTTTTGCCAGTTGAGCCTTTGCCTTGTCAACACGTGCTTGGTAAAGGTCACTGTTTATTTTGAAAAGGGGCTGGTTCCGTTTCACGCGCTTTCCTTCCTCGAAAAGCATCTGTTCCAAGTAACCTTCCACGCGGGCTCTCACCTCGACGAATCCTTTCGCCCGGATCTGCCCGACGTATTCCCCGTATATTTCCACGTTATCTACTCCTACTTTTTCTACAGCCACTACTTGCCGTTCCGGTTCGGTCTTGTCTTTACATCCGGACAAGAGAATGAATGACACGAGTGTAATTGCTATTCCTAATTCTTTCATATGAATTGATTTTGTATACATTTTCGTCGTAATTCTTCTTATGCTATGAAAATAACATGCTACATTTTTACGTGATATTGTAAAAATAAGTTATCTTGTTGAGATACAATGTTATTTATGAATTCTGTTCGTTTGTCCATTTCAAAAACGGCGTGTTTCCGTGTAGAATAATACCACAAGTTGTGGAGGGGGCAAGTTGATTTCATGCTCGCTACGGTTTTCATTGCTTGGATAGGGTTATAACGCTTTTACAATGAGGTGTCCCACGTAAACGGCCGTTAACCCCAGTACAATGCTGAGGACCGTGTAGGACATAAAATATAAATAGTTTTGTTCTCTTAATAACACGAAGTTCTCGTTCATAAAAGTGGAGAACGTGGTGAATCCCCCGCATAAACCCACGGTTAAGAACAGACGTAGGTCTGTGTTAAGTAGATTGCTTCGCTCGAACAACCCGTAAAAAATCCCGATCAACAGGCAGCCTGTGATGTTCACGATCATCGTGCCAAAAGGGAACGCGGCAAGGAAATGATTTTGTACGAAACGAGTGAGGAGAAATCGAAATATTCCCCCGCAGAAGCTTCCGAGACCGATGATAAATAGTGTTTTGAACATATACTACGCCTACTTAATGGTTTAACATTTTACATGTAGGCATCATCAGCTTTTTCAAGCGGTTCGAGGTAGATACCATTACCATAAGTTGGGCGCAAAGGTATGATTTTTTATTGCCTTTGGCAAGTTGCAGGTTAGAAGTTTACAAGTTACAAGTTCTTTTTCCCGACAATCTTTTCCAATTCTTCCTTGTGCGGGAGTCGAGAACTTGTAACTTGCTAACCTGTAACCTGCAACTTGCAAGCGGCAATCTTGGCTTATTTCAACCCGTTTCTTTCCAGTAAAGCGTCAACGGTCGGCTCTTGGCCTCGGAAGCGCTTGTAGAGTGTCATCGGGTTTTCTGATGCGCCCTTTTCCAGCACGTTGCGGCGGAACGATTCGGCGGTAGCCTTGTCGAAAATACCGTTTTGCTTGAATAACGAGAAGGCATCGGCATCCAGTACTTCTGCCCACTTGTAGCCATAATATCCGGCAGCGTATCCCCCGGCAAAGATGTGTCCGAAAGCGGGAGAGAAGGCACTACCTTTCACAAGAGGCATTATCTCCGTTTTGCCCATAGCCCGTTGCTCGAAGTTCACGAGAGGTTCGGTGACAGGTTCGGTGATCGTGTGCCATGCCATGTCGACCATGCCAAAACTTAACTGACGGTCGCTCGCGTACCCGGCTTGGAAATTGGATGATTTCTTGATTTTGTCAATATATTCTTGCGGAATTTTCTCTCCGGTCTGGTAGTGTACGGCCCATGTGTCAAGCCACTCTTTTTCGAGGGCGAAGTTTTCCATGAATTGCGAGGGCAATTCCACGAAGTCGCGGGACACACCGTCCATGGACGTGGAACCGTAAGTACATTTACTGAACATTCCATGAAGAGCATGGCCGAATTCATGCAAGAAAGTAGTTACCTCGTTGAATGTCAGCAAGGATGGTTTCGTGTCGGTTGGTTTCGTGAAGTTCATCACGAGCGATACCAACGGGCGCTGATCTTTACCGTTAACCATTTTCTGACCGCGGAACTGGGTCATCCATGCTCCGCCTCCCTTGCTTTCCCGCGGGAAAAAGTCCGTGTAGAGAACGGCAAGAAACGATCCGTCATTGTCATATACCTCGTAGGTTTTTACCTCGGGGTGATATAACGGGATGTTGTTCACTTCCTTGAAGGTAATACCGTAGAGACGGGTTGCCAAGTCAAAGACACCCTTCTGCACGTTTTCGAGTTTGAAGTAGGGCTTCAGCATCTCGTCATCAAGGGCGTATTTCTCCTGCATCAATTTGTTGGAGTAATAGGACCAGTCCCAACGTTGCAATTCTCCCTTTAAGCCAGCTTTGCGGGCGAAATCCTCTACCTCTTTTTTATCTTTGAGTGCATAGGGGTAGGACGCCTCGTGCAATTCGGCGATGAAATTATTCACGATCTCCGGGGTGTTGGCCATGCGATCGGTTAATGCATAATTCGCGTAGGTCGGGTAACCCATGAGTTTCGCTTTTTCCAGACGCAGGGCGGTGATCTTCTTGACCACTTCCTCGTTGTTATACTCGTTGTCTTTGTATGCTCGTGTCGAGTTGGCACGATACATTTTTTCTCTTAATGTCCGGTTGTCGGCGTATTTCATAAGAGGACCCATGCTCGGGTAGTGGAGGGTGAATATCCATCCTTCCTTGCCTCGTTGTTTGGCCGTCATGGCAGCCATTTCCTTGGCTCCTTCGGGGAGACCGGAAAGGTCTTTCTCGTCGGTCACGTGCAACTCGAACGCGTTAGTCTCGGCCAGTTCGTTTTTATCAAAAGTCAGGCTTAGCTTGCCCAGTTCGATGGAAATCTCTTTGAAACGCTCGCGGTCGGCACCTTCTAGGTTTGCTCCCCCGTCGATGAAGGCTTTCCACGTGTTTTCGAGTAACATGGTCTGTTCCGGATTCAGGTTCAAAGTCGCTTTTTGCTCGTGAACTTGTTTTACCCGTTCGAAAAGTTGCGGGTTCATATAGATAGCGTGGCTGAATGAAGTCAGTTTCGGGGACACGTTTTGAGCAATGTCCTGCATCAGACTGTCAGTGAGACAAGCATTCAGGTTGAAGAATATGCCGGAAATGGCATTCATTTTTTCACCGATGTTATCCAGTGCCACGATCGTGTTTTCAAATGTCGGGTTTTCTTTCGAAGAGGCAATTTGCTCTACCTCTTTCTTGGCTTCCTCGATAGCCGCATCAAAAGCCGGTTCGTAATGCTCGGCCTTGATTTTATCGAAAGGGGGCGTCTGGTGGGGAGTGTCAAAACTCGATAAAAGCGGGTTTTGTTCCGTCTTTCCGCAAGATGCCACAAGAAGAATAATTGCAGCCATAAAAGTCGTTTTTCTCATTGTTTTTATAGATTTTGTATTCGAAATTTCGGTCACGAAGTTACAAATAAGTTTGGAAAGTTTATAGAGTTCATAAAGTTCATAAAGTTTGTAAGGTTCATAAGGTCTGTGGACCCTTGCGGGGCGCTTTGTCTACGGCAGCTTGTGCTGCCGTTAAACACTGTCCGAAGGACACCTGTGACCTTTTGACTTTATGAACCTTATGCACTTTATAAACTCATTTCTTTTTCCCCTTGAACACGATCTTGGGTTCCACGATCATCGGGATCACGGTTACCATGATGTCAAGGTTAAGTTGATCCTCGGTCACTTTCCCCTTGTGAGTGTAGGAAATGGTCTGTTGACCGACAGATACTTTACCGCCACCTTCCAAGTTAAGAGTGGAATCGGTTTCGGTTACTTTGCTCAATGCCGGGTTAACCGTGATGCCTTTCACGGGCATGGTGAAGTCCACGAGATTCAGCGTGACATTCTTGCTGGTATCCGCCGTGATGCTGATTTTACAGGGAATCGGACCTTCGGGAATAAGCGTGTTGCCGTTAGCGTCGGGTTTGAGCATGGCCTTCACGTGGTCGGGCAGGATGATCGTGGCCTCGCCCTCGTACAGGCCGGGTAGAGATGAAACGTCGTGTGCCCTACGGTCGCTGCAACTATTGCAAGAGGTTAATAATGAAGTTGTTGAAATAATGACTAATAATATCCCGATAAAGAAAATATTCCGTTTCATGAACTATTGATTTATTTTTGTATTTTCGACGGCTAAAAATATAAACTTTTATCAATTAAACCATCAGGATTATGAAATTTGTAGGATTACTTCTTCTTTTATGTTTCGCGGTCGGGGGATCGATGAACGCCACGCCGGTGAATAACACGAATAAGAAAGACCATGCGGCAGCTGTTGCCGGGACGTATAACGGGGAGGCTTTTATCGAAATCATGCAACAGAAGATGAAGTTAAAGCTCGAATTGCAACGGACTCACCGGGATAGTGTGATCGTGGTGGTGAAGGATTTTATGTTGCCCAACGGGCAGAAGTTTAACTATCGTTCGAACGGGGTTTCCGTGAAACCGGAAGTGAAAGATGGGAAAACCGTGTACAAGCTGAATATCTCGTTTACTTACACGTATAATGGAATGCCAATGAAAGTGACCGCCACGGGAACGGTGAAGGACGGGGAACTCGATTCGCTGGTGAAAGCCACGATCATGGATGCGATGGAGACGAAAGTGACGTACAAAGCGAAAAAGGCCTAGTAAAATCTAGTAACTCCGCTTAAAAAACAAGAGGAGTGTGGCAAAAGTCATTTTATTTCCAAAAACTCCTCCGTCACTTCGTGCCACCTCCTCTATAAACAGAGGAGGAGCTGGTGACTCTTCCCGAAGAAAGGGAGTATTTTCAACTCTCCCTCTGTTTATAGAGGGAGTACGGCGAAGCCGGGAGGGAGTTCGAGAAATGACTTTTGCCTCTCCTTGTTTTTATGTTACTTTAGTAAATATGCTACCTCAAATCGATAACGTCCACTTCCGGGTGGGCATCCTTGTCAAAACGGAAGAAGGTAACGTCTAGTTCTTTCTCCGGTTTCTTCAAACTTTTAATCGTGATCACCACGTCGTTCCCGTCTTTGCCGAAGGACGTGACTTTTTCCACCATGTTTGTTTTCGTGTTGATCCATACCCCAATCTTGGAGATCTGTTTGTGAGTTTGTTTCGGGGTTAACTCGATGTAGGCTTTGCCATCCTTGTCTTCCACCAACTTCTGGGTGAACTTCTGGTTGTGAATATCGAACAGGATAGAAGGATTCAACATCTCATCTTCGTTCTCGTCCGGTTTTTTGATATTTACCTCTTCTTGATCCGGCATGTACGTGTAGATGACTTCCCCGTCGAAATAGTTGACCACGTCCATCACGTCAATGCGGTACATCTTGTCTTTCATGTATGCTTTCCCGTGATGTGTTTCATTAATATCTTCTGCCTTGTTGATCATGGAAAGGTCAAAAACGATTTCCACGGCAGGGTAGGACTTGATATGTTCGACTGTTTTATCCAGAATTGCCTTTGCTTTTGCGTCTGTCTGGGCGATAGCGAGAGAACCGCATAATGCCAGAACCATGAATGTCAGAATGTACTTCATACAGTGTATTATTTTATATTGTCTTTTTCTTAAAATCAAAAGCAAATATAGGGATTATCCCGTAGATGCAAAAACTTATGGGAAAATTTGCTACTTTCGCACCGTTTTTTGAAAAAGGAAATGGACAAATTTAAAGGGATTCTATTTGCGGCATTGTCGGCGGCTACCTTCGGGTTGATTCCGCTGTATGCAAACCAGGCAATACTGGACGGGGTTAATAATGAAACAATATTAGTGTACCGTTACGGGATAGCGGGAATCGTGTATGCTATTTATTTATTGCTCCGGAGAATGAATATGAGACTGACCCGACGGGAGGTGAAGGAAGTTACGCTTGCCGGGGTCGGGGGATATGGAATCACGGCTTTCTTCCTGATGTGGTCGTATCATTATATGCCCACGGGCGTGGCGACAGCGATTCATTTCTTTTATCCCGTGGTCGTCGCGTTGCTGATGGCTATCTTCTACAAAGAACGGCTACCCTTGGAGGTGAAAGCGGGGATCGTGCTGGCGATATGCGGGGTGTACCTGTTGTCGTGGACACCCGGGGAGGTGAAATGGCTAGGATTATTCTTTGTATTAATGTCCACGGTGACTTATGGGTGTTATATTACCGCACTGAACCGTCCCGTGTTAAAGCGGATGAATCCGGACGTGCTGACTTGCTACGTGTTACTATTCACCGCGCTGTTCTACTTGATCTTGGCCGTGGCACAGGGAAAGATGGAAATCATCACGAGACCCCGGTTCTTGCTGGATATGGTGCAATTGGCCATATTGAGTACGATCGTTTCTGCCCGGTTGCTGGTGGCAGCCGTGAAATTGATCGGTTCCGTACCGAGTTCCGTGTTGGGAACGTTGGAACCGATAACGGCAATCGTCGTGGGAGTGCTTTATTTCAATGAACAATTGACTTACGCGAATTACCTTGGGTTATTGATCGTGATCGTTGCCGTTCTTGTCGTGATTTGCAAGATGAAAAAATAAGGGGGAAAACTTCCGTTATTATGATGTAACCTATTTATTTTTGGCTATTTTTGCGGGTGAAATTGACTTTTAAGAATATCGTATGCTGTTGTTTATAACTATAAACTTTTACACTATAACTGATATATTGCTAGCCGCTTTTATATTTTATCAGGTTTATAAACTGGTGAAAGGGACGGTTGCGATAAATATATTTGCCGGGATTTTTACATTCTACGTGGCATGGTTGCTGGTGAAAGCTCTGAATCTGGAGTTGGTTTCTGGTATCTTGGGACAGTTTATCGGTATGGGAGTGATTGCCTTGCTGATCGTGTTCCAGCAAGAAGTTCGTCGCTTTCTATTATTATTAGGTAGTAAATATAACCTGCAAAACATATTTAACTTGGAGCGGCTTTTTACCAAGACTTCTATAAAAGATGAGGTCGCCGCCGCTATCGTGCAGGCCTGTGATTATTTTTCGAAAACAAAAACGGGTGCTTTGATCGTGTTGTCCCAGAATTCGGAGTTGTACAATTACGCGCAAACGGGTGTGTTGATCCGTTCGATCGTGTCGGAGGAGTTGCTTGAAAATATCTTCTTTAAGAATTCCCCGTTACATGACGGTGCGGTAATTATCGCGGATAACAAGATTTTGGCGGCGCGGTGTATTTTGCCGGTTTCCGATAACACGAATATTCCCGGGAGTTTGGGGTTGAGACATCGTGCAGCGATTGGAATGAGTGCCGTGACCGATGCTCACATCATCGTGGTCAGTGAAGAAACCGGAAATATTTCTTTTGTGAAGGATGGGCATTTCAAGGTGCGGATCACCCCGCAAGAATTGAACAGTTTCTTGCACAATGATTTCACGGGTTTCGTCGTGAATAAGTAATCCTGTTGTTTTTCTTTTATCATATTTGTAAATTATTCGTTCGTGTACCTTGGTTCGCTTGTGGTCTATGGATAGAAGGGGACATGAACATTGCATCTTCATAGCATAAACATAGCATAAACACTGACGGGTGTTGTTGATGAGTTAGAGGAGGGTATCTGTCTAGTTTATTTCCTAGTTTATCCCATGATATTCCATAGAACAAACGCTGGTCACAGGTGGAAGATAGGGTATAAAGACGTATCATTTTCGAATCAAAGACGAATCAAAGACGTTCACGAACGGCTTTGTACCGGCTTTGAGGCGGCTTTGTACCGAGGTTGATTCCTGTCTTTAACCTTATTTCAATAGTATTATCCTGAAAAAAGTTCCCATTCTAACGTTTTGCCAATCATGCTTTTGGTGTGTATTGATGAAAATAATTGAAAAATAATTGTGAAAATATTTGGAGAAGGGGAAAAGTTTGCCTTATCTTTGCACCCGCAAAACAAGAAACAGTGCAAGCATGAACGAGGCTAGAAAGGTGGTTTCTTGTAAAGTTCTTGAAATGTTGAAATGGAAATAAGACAATCCTTCTTTTGCTTGAGTAATTCAAAATATCGAATTACGAGGCTTTTGAAAAAAAAGTTTGAAAAAACTTTGAAAAAGATTTGGAAGGTAACGAAAAAAGGTCTTATCTTTGCATCCGCTTTCGCTCTTAAAACGAGCGAGGCTAAAACAAGAAAGAAAGAGTTCTTTAAGATATTGAAATGAACAAAACGTAGCGAGCGTGAATCGAAATC
>OAZW01000318.1_pt1 | contig 56497 bp, 77 predicted proteins | sample 1495231 | NCBI WGS metagenome assembly OAZW01 (sample SAMEA2580062, study PRJEB22360) | human gut metagenome | reverse complement strand
CAAAAGGGTATACTCTATCCTTGTGTTTAAACAGTTCCCCTGAATATCTTCAGCATTTATTTTTAAGTATACCTTTTCCATAATCTTTACATTTTAGTTCCTTTTAATAACCAGTCCCATGTATTAGATCCTACTACACCATCTTGAACAAGACCACGATTTCTTTGAAACACGATATAGAAAAACAAAAGCGTATAATTAAGCACACATCAAGCTACTAAAAAAATCTAGATCTAACGGTCTAGATTTTTTCAATAAATTCATTCATTACATATGCCTTTTTATCTTTGTATTTTATCTCTGTCCACTTCGGTCCTTGTTTAATTACTTCTAATTCATCACCTTTATAGACAATACCAATTACATTTCTTTCATTAACTCGATTTTCACTTCTAACATTTAATGCATCCGCTATTACTTTTACCACGCTATTTACCTTCCTTTATAATAAATTCATTTTTAAATTTAAATGTTCTATTACCAGTCATTATGATGCTATATGTTGGCATTTCTTCAACAACCGTAAAATACGAATCCCATAAATAGAACGGGAGTTTATCCCCGTCCATATCTACAGCACCTCTCACTACTTTAACCTTAACCATTACTACTTTACACCTTTCTTAAGTATTTTCCAGACACCCAACCACTAGGAATTCTAGCCCATCCGTTCGACCATTCTTTAACAGTTACTCTTGTACCTTCGCTGATACATCCGTCTTTATCATAATCATGTTTTTTTGCATCTTCAGTTAATTCATTATATGTTTTTCTTCTAAAGTTTTCTCCCGGACCAGTACGAACACTTAAATCACTGGCGGTTACTTCATAAGTACCTAAATTTTGTGCTACACTATCTTGAACTTTGCAATATTGTAGAGATACCCAGCCTTCGCCAGTAAATCCCCAACCATTTGATTCTTGTGTAATAGTCAATTCCGTACCGTTGGCATAAGCCTTAACCTTTGCACCGTTTGGAGCATTACGACAGTTTACACCGCTTGGCGTATCGACTTTAACTTTATAACTAACCCCACTAGGCTCTTGTGGAACCTGAACAGAATTATCATAATCAATATCACATAACCATAATATATGTGTGAATTTTCTGTTTGCTACTTTTGTTTTAACTGTACCATATGCACTTCCACGAGCTTCGATACATTCTCCATTTCCGATATAAATACCAATATGTCCTTGCTGCCATAAAGCACAACCAGCTACTGCACCGCTTATATTGCTGATAGGTTCAATGCGTGTAGCAGTTTCTTTATATTGACTAGATCCTCTTACTTTACCAGTGCACCAGCTAATAAGTCCGCTACAGTCAGTACACACTGTTCCGATTTTTCCTTTTTCCTTATTATATGTAAGATATTTTGGATAGCTGTTAGCTAACGATCTTAATTTAGAATCTGTTAATACAGCTCCTTTCATCCCGTATACATAGTTAGTACCTAATTTAGATTTTGCGAAATTTACTAATTCATTTGCTGTTTTTGACATAAATAAAAACCTCCTTATTTAAAAGTAGGCTCAAGGCTCATTACTTTTTTAATTCATCAATACGATGATGTGCTGATTTTAGGCTGTTTTCTACAACAGCCATACGTTCGACTACAGAATTATGTTTTTCGACCTCCTTAGTCAATTCATCAATTCTATAATTCATCAACGCATTTGATTTGTTATTACTGCTCATCGTTGCTATTACTGATGGGATAGCAACGCACAAACCACTTATAATAGCGGTAACTACTACATCGCTCATACAATCACCTACTTAACTGGTTTGTCATATTGTTGAGCACGTTCGGAATCACTAACCCCTTGAGTTGTAGGATCAACAACAACTCCTAAAATAACAAGTAATGCAAATACGGCATTTACTACAGCTAATAACTTATTACCTAAATCGCCAAAATCTAGTGTATAGCCAAATACCGCCCCTACTACCTGAATAACTAACAATACTGCTGGAATAACACTCAGCCAAAATTGTTTGTTAGCAATTCTTACTTTCCAATTAATCTTCATAACAGTTTCCTCCTTAAATTTTATTAAGTACAGCTAATACATAGCCTTCCTTGATACCTTCGTCATTAATAATCTGTTTAATCTGCGTTAGCTGTGATTTCGAAGTATAATTGACTTCTTCTTCGACAGTTTCGATTTCTCTAAATAAAATATAATCGTTCTGCTCGTAATCATTTTGTTTTATAATTTTGTAATTTGATTCCAAAAGTTCACTAAATTTACTTGCCGTAACGTCTAATTCATGTGTTTTAATCATAATTTTCCTCAACTTTCTTATCAATATCTATCTCCAATAGCCCTTAAAATATGTTCTTCTATCTATTACTCTTTTTCTAATTACCATAATCTCAGCTCCTAATCTGTTGTTTTAGTATAAAGAATATTTAGAGTTATTTTTTTACTAGGATAACCAGCGCACATATATAAAATATCTTTTTGTACGCCAGAACATAAATTTAGAAAATATGAACTACTTTCGTATCTTGGATAAGTATTAAACTGAGCGCCATCATCAGAATACCCTCTAATATCTAGTACCCTATACATATTTGCTAAGATTATTCCAGTAGAAGCCCAAGCACCTACATTAGATGAACTTGTTATAAACGATGCTGTTTTAATATAAATTTTCTTACCATCGTAGTTATACTCACCAGTCCATTGTTCATTTTCAGAGTATTTAAAATAAATATTATTTTTCTCAATAGGGGCTGGAGGGACTGAATAATTTCCATTTTTCGTAAATACTGGTAATTCTTCACCATTTTTTAATATTTTTCCAAATATGTTCAAGTCATACTCAATTTGAAATTCTCCTTCTTTATTGCAATAGCGTCCCCAGCCGACACCGTTTTTGTGAGGGGGAATATTAAGTATAACTTTACCAATATCTATATCGTGAATTACAGTTACTGTATTTCCAACATTATCAGTAATGGAAACTTCTACCTCATGGGTAGTATTTAACGCATAACCACTAAATACATATCCTTGTCCACTGTTAAATGCAGTTGATTTACTTGTATTGTTGATTTTTATACTTTTAGTTTTTATTGCATTCCCAGTTATAACACAATAAGTAAATGTAGGCTTAACATAAATGTAAGTACCCTTGATTATATCTTTAGTTCCCGAACTGTCGCATCTGTATGTTTCAAAAGTTAATGTCGGCAGTGTATACGCAGTAACCGTGACTTTAACCGTTTTACTTGCTGTAAATCCTCTGCTGTCTGTAATTGTTGCGGTGAATGTTATATCACCTGATTTACTTAAAACATCGGTAGTATAGGTGTTCGATTCACCACTATAACTGTAATCTCCACCTTTTATACTGTAAGTGGTTATAGTACTTCCATACATCCCCTTAGCACCATTTATTGTTAATTTAATACTTGATTTACCTTGCAAATACAACGAACCAAATGGATTTACCGGTGTTGCAGTAATACTTGTAAAGCTAGGATTAGCGTTGGTTATAGTATATGTTCTATCGTGATAGCTTGCCCACTGCTTATTGTTAGAATATAACCCTATACGAATAGTACAAGTTTTCCCTTTACACGCTTCTCTTAACTGGTTTCGTTCTTCATCAGTTAATTCCCATGTATAACTCCCCGTGTTGGGAATATTATCCCTAACTGCAAGATGCGGTCCGTTTGGGTTAGGCTCTAACCAGACGCTCATATTAAAGCCACCCGGATTACTGAATTTAATAGTTGGATTTTGAACATCTGTGAAATTGCTACTTTCTGTAATGTTAGCCTGCCTTGGGATAGTAGTTAATGTATGTGTATAGCCCTGCTCGCTTGAACTGAACTGACTGTGACTTATCCAACCAGTAACGCTTATAGCTTTTGAACCGTCAGCATTATGACCGACAGTAACATCCCATGTACCTAAGCGAATCGGTGTTGATGTTATTTTCTGTCCAGTACTTATACCAGCACTGTATACTCCGCCGTTTATGCGAGCATACACTGTTCCTGTTCCATATGTAGTATAACCAGTGTTTGTTCGCCATACGTCTATCCAAACTCGTACAACAGAGGTGTTTGAATTTATGTCATACGATAATTCCTGACTGTTAACACTGTAGTTTATATATTTATTACTTGTTCCAAAAGTTGCCATTCACACACCTCCTAAGTTAATGTCAGACCATCAGTAGCATCATAATTCCAGCTGAATGTTCCGATATTTAATTTTGTCATTACAATGGCATATTCAATGTTAAGCTGTTGATTTGACAGATATGCTATTCTGCTTCCATTTTGATAGAATCCTAATTCCGTATTAGATAATTTGACAGCAAAGGGACTATTGCTTGCACCTAGTTCTAATACACCATCCTGAAATCTAGCCCACTGTGATATTTCTTCTTTCGTAGCCAGACCACTTATATTGTCGGTAATACTTTTAATACTGTTTGTAACCAGTGATATAGAACTAGAATTTTGAACAATCTGTGATGATAACTGCTCTATCAAAGTTGAATTGTCAGTAGTGGTAGTCTGTAGTTTTTCAACCAGTGTAGTCAGCGATTCTTTAAGCTGGTTGATCGCAGAAGTATATTCAGTGGTAATATTCTGCTTCATATCATTGATATCACCAGCAAAATCATTAGTCACTTCCCATGTAGTACCGTTCCAGTATTTTAGAAGATTATCAGTTGTATCAAACCATAACTTAGTTTTATCACTAGGTGCAGTAGCACTATGAACCGTACCATCTGTACCGTCATAACAATCTGTTAATGTTATAAGCGCATATGCTTTAACAGCCATAAACTATCCCTCTAACTGTGCTGTATAAGTCGCTTTATTATCAACATCACCAGCGTTAATCGTTAAACTAGAACCAGTTGCTACAGCTGTTGAACCACCATCTTTGTACCACTTAATCGTTCCTAGTGCAGTTAATGCACTGCCAGTAACTTCTACCCCACCCTTAAATACGCGAGCTGTTAAAGTTGTTGCGATAGCGGTATTCTTAAAGATGACTCCATTTGAAGATTTTATTGCCATAGTGATCGAATCTGCACCATTAGCGCCATTTCTTGAGATAGAATACGATACTGCTGTTTTATTGTCTGAATAGGTTACGGTTGTTCTAGTCCATACGTATTGACCGGGATTCCCAGCAACTGGTGTACTAGACCATGAACCAGTTGGTACAGTAGTTCCGGAATTACTTGCCTGATATTCTGTAACCGTTGATTTAACTGTAACACTCGTACCATTTGTACCGTTTGTAGGATTTCTTGACACACTGTATGCTGTAGTAGATTTACCATCACTATAGGTTACTACTGTTTTTGTCCATAAATACTGTCCTGAAGGAACAGAAGGAATTGCAGTTGTCCATGAACCAGTTGGCGCAGTCGTTCCCGAAGTACCAACTTGATATGTTATGCTTGTATTCGATACTGTAACACTTGTACCATTATTTCCTTTAAATGCTATCGACCAGCTGAATACTTTTTCAATTGTAACATCTTCTGTCTTTACTGGAATAATAACACTTCCGCTCTTAGTTAATGCGCTTGTTGCAGTTATCGTTAATGTTGGTTCTGGTGTTTTCCCATCTGAAACTATACTTAATCCCGTTGGAGCTGTAATATCCCCAACTGAACACACCATTTTATTTGAACCTCTTATAGCGGTTATTTTGCAAGTTAATGACTGAGTTCCTTCTACTGATGTTGTAGTTCCCTGAAACGTATAATTATCATTACTTAAATGTATTGAATAGCCGTCTGTTATATCGACTACATCTTGCTCTGCTGTTGCTTTTATTGCCATTTACTTATTTCCTCCTAAAAATCTAAAAAGCATCTAAATGTTGCTTTTTCATTTATATCATTTGATGTTAGCGTTAATATAAATCCATTGTCCGTTAATCTAGAATCAGCTGGATCTAACGCTGTAAAGTCTGTTTCCTTAATATGTTTTACTTCCCAAAGTATCTTCGCTTTATCGCCAAAATAATTATACATTTTTTGAGACGTATCTATTATTTCACCAGCCACAAATATTTGAACTGTCATCGTAGTAGACACACCAGTATTTTTAAATATATAGCCATTTGAACTGTCTATTTTAAGAACTAATGCATCCTTGCCATCGATATTAAGCATAAACGTTACACTAAGTTTTTTTGTTGCATTTTTATAAGTTACATAGCAAATATATGTTATATATGGACGTCCTTTAGACATAACATTTTTATTTACTGTTAGGATACCGTTTAAGACACTCTCACCCTCTATTAAATCTGTCTCCGTTCCATTATTATTACGTTTCCAAACCAGTGTGCAGTTATTTAGATCTACATTTAATAATCCATCTAAAACCGCTGGGGTAATAACTGCTGGGGTTTCTTCCCAGTTTGGTACATAACTTTCATCATATGATTGAACTGTATTGACACCAGTGACATCCAAGAAACTGCCTTCTAGATTAGCAATATCATTATTATCAGTTATGCTTATAGACAGTGTTTTTCTAGTACCAATCGGTAATGTTATTTCACAATAGAAACTGCCGTTAACATTTACATCGTCAGGTGTTAATATTATCGAACGTTTCCCTTTGTGACTGTTATTCCAAGTTTTATCGCTTTCGCTATCACTTGATACTCTGTACCAGTTAAAACTAATACTGCTTATGTTGTTTGTTTCATCATTATTGCCATCATATACTTTTCCACTTAATGTAATTGTATCTGTTGGCTTGTTTAGGACAGTTCCACTATTATCTAAGGATACTAGGTATTTTTTAGCTTGTAGCTCTTCTTTTATTTCTTCAAAGGCTTTTATTGTCAACTCGCCTTTTTCGTTTAGGTAAAAGCTAGGATTGCTTATTTCACCCTCTGAATCACGTTTCCCAATCTTAATAACACCCGTCTGTAAATCAAGTTCAAACATTTCACCTTGCAATATACCAGTTGTAATAACATTTGCATTGAAATTACCATCAAGATCAAAAGCTAAATTTTCAAATGTCTTTCCACCATCTTCAGAATAGCCTAGACCACCGGCTGTAAATCTCCACAAATGTGTATCATCCCTTAATTCAGGAGTATTCATGATAGTCCATCCTGAAGGGAAACCTTCGTCGTTCATATCAATTCTGTAATAACCGCCCTGATTGCCTAAAATTTTATCAGTAGTATTTTTAAAAGCATTTGTTAATGTGGCATACAGCTTATTTAGTTTAATGTCTGTAGGTGACTGATTCATAACTGTATCTATTTCAGTTTCACCTTTGCATGTTATGCTTGATTTCATACCCGTAAGCACTATTGTATGTTCACTTAGCAGTACATTATGTAAAACACCATTTTTATCTTCAACTTTAACAATATCAGTTATTTCTAAAGCTGGGTTACCTCGCCACTCTACAGTACATGGTGTGTATGTAAAACCTTTAATCCGCTCAAATATAATGTCTAATATTTCTTGTTTCATATACGGATTTTCGAAAGTTATACCGAATCCATTTCCAGCTACCAGTACATTTTCACTATCACCGCTTGTTAACGAGTTGATTACTATGTCCTCGTCAGTAGTTCTGTTGAAACCGTTCATAAACTGCAAATCATAAGTTATCTCAATACCACAATCCTTGTACCAGTATGCGATTAATTTATCGTCTGGATTTATTGTTCCATTACACCCCATTAAGCCCATCATATAGCCTAGGAATTGTTTACACGTCATATTATCAATATATCCATCAATTATAATGTCCGGTATATTTTTTATATCGTGCAAGATATTACACTGGCTACAAATATCATTTATTACATTCGATAAACTATTAGGGTATTCAATATCAGGTATATATGTTTTATTTAAACGATATGTGCTGTCATAAGCTACAACTGTTATAAAGTCGCTATTATCTGATTTATCAATCTCAGCTGTGTAATATGTACCCTTACATACATAAACACCATTTACACCACTATAAATTTTTACTGTACTATTTTTTAACGGGATCTTGTTATCAGACATTTTGAATTTGACAGTTGCTTTATTAGTATTTATTTCACCAATTTTTAAAGTTGATTCGCTACAAGAAATTTCGTCTAAAGCAACAGATATGACTTCATTGATTAATTCTGTTGTGCCATTAAAAATGACTTTGGCATTGATAACACGGTCTTGCGCTGTAACTGATGAATTAAATTCTTCGTTTGTATTAATCATGCTATTGCCTCCTTTTGTTATAGCACCGTCGTTAATGCTATAATAAAAGCAGAAAGCGAGGTGAATAATTATTGATTATAAAGTTTAAAGGTTTTTGCCCTATGCGTAAAACTAATGTGGAAATTAGCGTTGATTACCTTGACGCCAGTGATTTGAGTGAAAAATACGCTATAAAGGGCAATGGGGATTGTCCATATATAAAAACCGGGAAACGATGCGATATTTACAATAAATGCCCAATTATAAAACAAGCCCCTGAGAAAATATCGATTTAAACTCGATATTTTTTCATTTTATCCGTTAAACAAGTAATGTTAAGTTGTTTAACTGGAAATGTAATCGTCATTCTTAAAACATCATCAACTGAATGTACTATAGAATACTTATTAATCTTTCCAGCAAACTCTTCGCCATCAATTTTTACAGATACTTCCCCATGTCCTTTATCAACTATTTCTACTTTATTAATCATGCTATCTCTACCTTTCAATAAAATTTAAATTAATCGTTTCCCATATCCAGCATTTTTTAACCGCATCATATTTAAATATAGGCATAGTTCTATCACCAACATAAGCAGTTATTGTTTTACGCTTGTTTTCAACTGGATCAGGATATTCTAAAAAAAAGAATACTGGTTCAACTGCTTTAAGTAATTTGCTAGCCATAGCATCTGTAAGACCGTTAAATGTACAAACAATCTTTCGCTTAACTGCTTTTCTATCTCTAAACATTTCTCCGTTTTGATTACGTCCCGAGCCTTCTTCACCGTCTAAATCATAAACTTGAAATTCTAATGAAGAAGGGTTGAAACCTACTCCATTAATTTTAATAACATCGTCCATTTCAATCCCTCCTTTAAATTAGCAACGGACTTTTACCCGTTTGTTTAACTATTCCATTGTTATAGTCCACTACTGATTTTCCTACTGCTTTTTTATCTATTTCAACAGTTGTATGAATCTCAAATTTACCGCCACCGCTCATACCAGCCATAGCACTACGCATAGCGTTGTAAACACCACCACTTACTGCACTTACAATTTGATCGTTATTAGCAACTGCTGTTTTCTTACCAATGCGTCCTACTAACTCTGGACCAGCTTCCCTAGCAACGAACATTTGCCCCATATCAGGGAAACCACCGTTGGCAAACTCTTTAATACTGACAATGCCTTCACCACCAACAATTCCATTTACCAGCTTAAATCCATTAGTCTTACTTTTAAATTCAAGCCATGCCACTTTATCTTGTAAAGTTAATCTATTTAACGCATCTAGTTTGGATCTGGCATCAACATCGTCAGATTTAAAATATGCGATATTCTTTTCTAGGTTAGATTTAAATCCTTTACCTATTTCATCACCTTGTTGATCTGTTTTAATTTTTCCAGTCATTAAATCTTTAACTAGATTATCAATATATTCTTGACCTTGCTCACTACCATTTTTTTGTGCTTCTTCCAATTCTTGTTTCCACTGTTTAGCTTGTTTGTCACTACGACCAATGTTGTAATCATCCAGCACTTTTAGAAGCGCATCTTTTTGATTATTAATAAGTTCCTTTTCAGTATCTTTCGCTTTCTTTAAATCATTATACTGCTTTTCTAAACTTTCTTTTTCTTTATCAGTCATCGCATCCCACGCACTGCCTAATTCTTGTTTCATTTTTTCATAGCTTTGTTCGTGAGCTATTGCTTTCTCTGCAAGTTGTGTAATTACAACATTTTTACATTCCTGAGCATTCGCTTTTTCTTCCTCACTCATTAACTCGTTATTTTCACCATGACCTTTAATTACATCATCATATGCCATTAAAGCAGACTTTAATGTATCATATGTCATAGTTACTTCACCACTTTTACCAATGACAGAGCTATATTTACCGGTTAGCAGTTCATAATTTTCTACTAACCCTTTAACTCCATCTTTTTGTAGTGTAGTTTTTGAAATATTAAATTCTTGTGCAGCACTCATTTTTTCTAATGCATTTTTATTTTCAATTGAAGCTTCGGTTGCATCATCTAAAGTTTCTTTAGCTTTTATAAAAGCATCTATTGCATCACGTTGTTTTGGAGTTAACTGACGTAATACTTTAGCATAATTTACATTTCCGTTTAAAACATCATCCAAACTGATGCCCATCTCATCCAAAAATCCACTACATTCTTTAGCAATTTTGTTGTAATCATTTTGAGCAAGCGTTAATTTACTTTGTACCTCGCTTTGCTTTGAAAGTGCTTTTGTATATGATTCCTCATTAGCTTGGATAATGTATTTTTGTTTTAACGCTTCGATATTTTCTAAAATTGCTTCCTTTGATTCCAACCATTTTAAATGACCGTTTTCAATCTGCACTACTGTTTCGCCACATATACTATTTAACTCATCGACTTTCCCTTGTGCATTACCAATTTGTTCTACATTACCTTCACCAAGCGAAATAAGTTCTTCATAAGTGTTTTTTATTTTTAAATAATCTCCTAATGAATCTTTGATACCTTCGCTAGCATTTTCATTAAGTTTTCTTTGTTCATCGGCTAATTTTTTACATTCTTCACCTAATGCCTGAGACTGTTCGATTTGTTTTTTGTATTTATTGTTTGTATCATCGGTTGCACTTGCAACTGCCACTAATGCTCCAACAACTAATCCTAAACCACCAACAACCGCAACTAATGGATTTTTTGACAAAAACGTCAAAGCAGTACTTAATATACTACTCGCTGTACTGGTTCCAGTTATACTTCCAGCCAATCCGTTAAAAGCATCAGATACCGCGCTTAGCGGACCTTTAGCGGAATTTAATGTCATAAATTTATTAATCATAGTTCCTATCATGTTAGTTGTGCCGTCCGCATTTGTTCCCCAAGACATTAACGTCATTCCAATACCGCAATTTTTTAGCATACTGGCAGTTTGTGTAAATTTATCAAAAACACTTTGTAGAGATTTTATAGAAGTAATTGTTTTATCAAATTTCATTATCGCTATAAATGTGCCTACAGCAGTAGTTACACCAGTCATCAATCCCGGAAATTTCTTAAACATACTACCTATTCCGTCTACTGCGCTTGCCAGTAAATCAATAGCTTTCAATACAGTGTTTCCAGCCATTTTTAATAAAGCTGTAGCTACTTTTTCGATTATGTTTATTGTAGGTCTTAACGCATCTAATACCTTGCTTAGCCCTTTAACAGCCTTAGAAAGACTATCGACCAAACTTGGTACTGCTTTTTCAATACTCCATTTAGCTAATGGCTCTAATACATTTTTATACCCGCCATATAGCAGTTTACTAATAGTGGTGCTCAAATCTTTAAACGCATCTGTGAAGTTTACCACACTTTTTACTGCAGGTTTAAAATCCAAAGTATCAGATAGTTTAACAAGATCTCTTGATATATCGTCAATCAATCCCAAGAAAATATTAAATGAATCCCATAGGTTTTGAACTATTTGTGTACCGTTTCCAGCTTCATCCCATGCTGTTCTGAACTGTTTAGCCAAATTACCGACTGTAATATTAATGTTGGTTATGATGCTGAAAATATGATCCATAGTTTCCTCACCAGTTCCATTTTGCCAAACAGTGCCGAAACTTACACCAATACTATCTACCAGTTTTCCGATTTCAGTCCATTGATACTCGATTGAATCAAGTACACCCTTACCATATTTATTCCAGCTGTTAGTAACTGGTTTGAACATTTCAGCCATTTTTTTAGCCAAACGTTCCATCATTTCATTTGTTTGATTTTCCAGTCCTTTTAGAAAATCATACTGTGGCAGTTCTATATCACCTATTGAACCTCCGCCACCAGCTCCTCCCGAACCTCCGCTCCCTGAATCACTACTGTCATCAGGTTTGTTTATAATGTTAAGTTCATCAAAGCCCATTAACTGTTTCTTTAATTCTTTTACTTTATCGGCTGTTCCACCTACTGCATCGCTTGCACCGTTAGCGCTATCTTCTACATCGTCTAAAGCCCCTCCACCGCCAGCAATACCGCTGTAATCGATTTTAGGCAATTCGAACCCAAAGAAATTAGCTATCGTATTCGCTAGAGCAGTAAGCCACTGTACTGCTATCTGTACATATGGAATAAGTTTGCTTATGAACACACTAGCAATATTCCCCACTGCACGTTTTAGCATTGTAAACTGTTGTGTTAAGATACGAACTGCATTTGCTGGTGTTGCGATTGTACGAGCCATATCGTTGAATACATCAACTTTGCTCGCATTATTCATTATGGTTATGTAACGCATGATTGCTTGAGTGTTTTGATCCCATTCAGATACTGCGCCTTCAAGTCCATACTTCAAGCCAGTCTGTTTAACCATTGCAACACTTACGTTGTTACCATAATCCTTAAGACCTTTGATTTGTCCACTCATCGCCGAATTAATCTTATCGAACGATTCACTAGGATCAACATTCATTAACGATGAATAATCGTATGCTAACTGTGTTAGGTTTTGCGACATGATCTGTGCCTTGTCACTGGCTACATCAAAACCAGTAATAAGGTTATTTAACCTACCTTGAAAACTCATCCATTCACTGGTATCAATCCCCATAGCTCCTTGAACCTTGTTTGCAAAGTCTAAAGCGCTTTGAGTTGTTTCGCCCATTGCAACATTGAATAGGTTTAAGTTTTCTACATATTGTGATGATTCTTCAAAAACACTCGTTAAGGCACCAACGACACCTTGGATTACGAATGTCATAGTTCTAAAACTGGCTACTGATTTACCTAATCGGCTCATTAAGCTACCGCTTGTTTTGCTTGCTTTAGATGCACTTCTTGAATAGCTTTCCATTTGTGTGGTTGCTTTTTTTATGTGCCATGGTAAATTACTAAATGCTCTTCCCAGTTTAATAGAAACACCATTAAGCGGTTTGACTGCATTTGCAAGCTGTTTCATTTGTGAAGAGAATTTGTTAAAGTCAACTGTATCCAGCTGTTTTGAAATTTCAGGCAGTTTTTTTAACTGATTAAAGAAACTTCCTAAATTTGTCTTACCTAAGTCCTGTAACGGCTGTATTGCGGTTTTTAGTTTGTTAATATCTTCTGTAAACTTATCAAACTTAGTATCGCCTAAATCTGAAGCAATGACTTTTATATCAGCAATCTGTTTCAATAAGCCAGTTGCACCAGTTTTAAATCCATTCAACCCCGTAAAACTGCTAACTAACCTATCCATACCGTTAGCCAGCTGTACAAACTGTGCTGTGTTTATACTCTTTGATACAGCACTAAGATTTTTTAATGTGGTAGACAGACTTTTTAGACTGCTTATACCATTAAGATTATTTTTTAAATTTCCTAATGAACCAGCTAATTTGTCTATTTCTCCACTAGCATTACTGGCATTACTCTCTATTTCAATGCTCAGTTTGTCTATTTCCATTGACATTTTAGGTAACCTCCTTCCTTAAAAAAATTTAAGGCTCTCGGTCGGCTCATTATTTAAATTGATTTACAAAATTTTTCATCCATACTTCAGCTCTCGCCGATTCTTCTTCTACTAAATCTTCTTTAGCTTTTACTGCATTGAACTGATACGGTTTCTCTGTATATTTTGCTGGTGATTTTCCTTTATCTCTGCACCACACATTATATACAACTGTACTTACAGCATCGTATATGTACATTCCTTGAATCCATGCATCTGTGTTCTTTCGCTCATTGCGCAGTTTGTCAGCTTCTCGATAATATTTAGCAAGTGAAGGATCATTTTCCCAAAATTGCTCATATGTCATTCCAATACTTAAATAGAATGAAAAAACTTCGTAAAACGTTTCTGTAAATGTTTTTGAGGACGGTTCTTCTAAAATGTCGCCGTCCACTTGATCGCGTTTTTTTCTGTACTATCCTCAAATAAAGTATTTAATGTTTCCATTGCCATTTCACTTAATTTGTTGTACATTTCGTTTTTATCAGTAAGCAATCCAAACATTTCTTCAATTAATTCCTTTGACATACGTTTATGATTTGCAAAGAAAGCATATTCAAATAATTTAGGTAAGATTGTAACTGGTTTTTTATCTAATTCAGTTAAATTAATTCCATCTGCTTCCATTTTTTCTAATGTTTTTCTTGTGTACTCCAATGTGTAATCCTTATCTTTATAAGTAAAATTAATAACTTTTGCCATATTATTTTCCTCCATATTTAAACTACGAAAGGATTAACCTTCCGCAGTTGTTGATTTTGTTTCCCATGCTGGCGCATTTGTTGGTGTAATATATAAATTTGTTTCCAATACACTGTTAACTGCCATTGCTGGTAACCCCATAGCACTTGGTTGTCCAGTGAAGTAAACAGATTTTTCAAGTCTTGGATGTTTGATTTCAAACCATACTGCTTTGTTTGATTCACTGGCTGTTTTATATGCTTTTACCAGTGTATCCCATACAGTACTTAATTCTTCGGTGTAGTTAGCCAAAAATGATAATGCACCACCTAAATCCTTTAAGCCTTCGATATAAGTTTTGTACTCTATTTCCTTTAAATTTGTAGTTTCCAATGTTTCAGGTTCAGGATTCATTTCAGGTACTTCCTTAATATCAGGAATTTCAATGTAATTTGTTGTTGGTCTAGTTCCAGCACTAGCTTCTACAGCATATCCAACTGTTACACCAGCAGTATTTAACGCAACTCCCATATTTAATTTCCTCCTATTGAATTTACTTTTTTAAATCTTGCAATTCTTCTGTATATATCACTATCTGCACTTTTTATCGGCTGATTGAATGTTCTTAAATATCCATGCTTTACCAATACCTCGTTGATAACAGCCACTATTTTCATGCATTCATCTTTACTATCAATACTTACAACTTCAGTTTTGTAAGTTTCGATTGCGACGTTTTCATTTTCATTAAAAGTTGAATAATCAGTATTAATAATATTGTCGCTCTGCATTATACAGACAGCTGGAAACTTAGGAGGCGTATTAGATATTTCCTCACCAGTTATGTAAATATTATCAATGCCATATTCTTCACGTAATTTTGAAGCGACTACTTCAAATACATAACTTTCGTGATCTATCATTATCTAAACACCTCCCTAATAATCTTTTCCATTTTGTTATAACGGAGTTCCATAGCAGTTTCATACATAAATGGACGTGATGGCATACCGCTTGTAAAACGATATCCACCGCTTCCATCAGGATAAAACCACCCAGTTACTGTTACCCCATTTATTGCATATTCTTTAATGTTATCTCCAGTGTTATATTTCCACCCCATGCTATCACCTATGTATGGATTTTCCTCACCTTTTGGACCTGTACCAAATTCTACAAACATAGCACAATCCCCTACAGATAACATCGCATAACAATTATTTGATTTTTTTGATACAGAACTTAACATATCGCCAGTTTCTATGGCATCAAATTCGAATATCTTATTAATAATTGTTGTATATCCTTCATCAGCTAATCGTTGTACCAACTGGTTAGCTTTTTTATTTAAATCTTGTTTGTACTGCTCCAACTGCTTCAATGCTTTATCAATACCCTTATCACTCAGCTTTACTTTTATCTTCATTTTTGTTGACTTTTTCGATAGCGTATTTTATACAACTGTAGCTTGGAGCAACTGCTTTAACTTTGTAATTGTATGGTTGGGTTTTGGGAATTCCAATCCATAACCGTGTAAATTCATCTATAGTACATGACAAATTGTGGGTAGACATTGTCTTGTCGTACTTTAGATCGTTACCAAAGATATCCTCGTTAGGTTCTCCTTTGTTGGAACTTACACACAAACGCATTGATTCAATATCTCCATATCCTTTAACCGGATTACCGTATTTATCAACCGTTTCACCCACACCGTAGTTTTGGTAGAAAATAGTCTGTTGATTGATTGCTAAATCTCTCATAATATTTCACACTTAGGAAGTATCTTCCCAACTAAAGATTTCGAAATATCAGCAGTATCATATGTACGTGAAATTCCATTTTCAGTACGCTGTGTCTCACCCTCACTGCCCCTACGGTTGAACATTTCAATACACATTTGTACTTGTAAATGCAAGTATCTATTTTCTACATATGTATCTCCTAACTCGTTTAATGGGATCTCACCATTAGGGAAACGTGCATTAAGAATAACACCCTTGCTTAGTTCCAAAAGCACTTCGATATCATCATCAGTAATCTCAGGCACCAGCTTCTTAAGCATTTCTTTTTGTGTCATTCTTAATCACCTCTTATCCTGATACTGATGTAGTTTTTTTCTCTAATTTAACTGCTTTAGTATCATCTACGAATGCAAAGATACCGTACTTTCTACTGTAGATAGTATTTAACCGAACATTTGCATCACGTTCTTGTTCTACTTCAGTTCCTTTTTTAACAAAGAATTTTACTGCTTCTTTTGTTGCTAAAATAACTGTACCTTGTGTTGCATGATTAGAGTTATATAAAGGTACTCCAGCAACATGTCCTATATATCCGGCACGTGCATAATCTTCGATATATTTTAAATCGTCTTTAAGATTTTTTCTGATTTCTGCTTTATCTTTTGGATGTACTAATCCAAAAATCGCCATATCTTCTTGTTCGTTTTCAGGGAACAATGCGGAACCGTCAACAAATGCATCAAAATCAAATTTTTCAACTTCAACCTTTGCTGTTGCTTTTTGGAATTCTGCCATAGCTTTTGTATTAGATGTGTTATACATATCTACAGCCATATGATTGACTCCGGTAGTTACTACATTTGGATCAATCATTTCTTCCTCATCATAGTAAGGGAAACGATTTTGTAACATTTCAATTTCATATTCTTCTTGTGTTAATTTAACTTCAATGTTCTTAGTGTTTCCATTACCCATTGTCAATACTTCTGTACCATTAGTAGCACTGTAACGATTAATTTTCTTTTTAGTTCCCGGTGTACCTACCAAAGAATCATCGACAGTACAAAATCTCATTAAATCTAATTTCGATTGATACTGATTTTCAAATTCGGCTGCTAATACGAAATTATCGTACTTTTGGTGTGTATGGTTTAATGCCATATTTAATTTCCTCCTCCGGCTAATTGTTTGAAGGTGTCGGGATCGGTATCGAATAATTTTTGCTTATCTTGAATAGATAATTTATTAAATTTTTCTTTTGTCATACCTTCCTCACTACCTCCACCTTCAGGTGTTTTTGTGTTCTTTAATAATTCATCAGTTGTGTTCTTTTTAACTGATTCGGCAAATTTACTTTGATTAGCAATAACTTTTGTGAAATCTCCATCAACCATTGCTTCGGCTGTTTCTTGAGCCAGCTTAGTATCGTAACCTAATTCAACTAATTCAGCTTTTCTTTCGGCAATAGTTGTTTTTCTTAGCAATGCATCATAGTTATTCTGTAATTCTTCATTCGCCTCATTTTGAGCAATCTCTAACTGCTCTTTTTCACTTAGCGTAGAATTATATTTCTTCTTCCAAGAACTCGCTTCTTTGCTTGCTTCATCTTTTAATTTTTTCATTTTGTCGTATTCTTCTTTATCGACAACTGAATCAGGTTCAGGTAAATCCGCTAATGCTTCCTGAATTTCTTCAAAAGTCATGTTATCTTTGTACTTTTTGCCTAAATGCTTTTTTAAATCCATAATTTATTCTCCTTGCTCTTTAACGTTTTTCTCTAACCTTTGCTCGTTTCCGACCTTCTCCGTCGTTTGCTCCTTAACGTTCTTCTCCAACTGTTTTTCACTGTCTTTGTATACCTGCTGCGGATCAGGAAATAAATCAACAGTTTTAATTGCGTGGCGCATATTTATTCCAGCAGTCTGTAAATTCATAAGTGCTTGCGTCTTGTTTAATAAATTACTAATCTTATTCCGATTAAACTTAATATCTATATCAGCGATACATAACTCGCTGATATCATTATCTTTAGAGCGTTCAATAATATTTTTGATTACAAGCATCATTTGACGTTCACTGTTGCCAAATAACGTTTCTGCACTTTGCGCATTTTCTTCAGCTAACTGCCACCCTGATTCGCCTAACATTAAAGCAACACCAGTGTTACCACCACTTGACTGCCCTCTAGCCGGTGTACCGGTAATTTGTAACACCTGCATATATAAATAGTCAGCTAGTGTCTGAACCTCTGTTTGATTCAGCTCTGTTTTTATATACTGCAATATTGGTGTTTTTCCATCGCTTAGTGATTTTGTAGAAATACCGCCTTCTTCTCTAAGCAATTTAAACTGTTCATTATCAATACCGATATCATTAAACCATAGCAATGACTGTACAAACTGTGCTAATCCGTTAAGACGATCAGAAGTACATAAGTTTATTGCTTCAAGCAGTCCAAGAACTCTTTCGAAACATCCCATCCTTGAATCATCGTTTTTGTATTCGATAATTGGAATCGCTCCTATTCCATTTATCGATTCTTCAAGTTTTCCATCAGGGGTGAACACATTTCCATATCTCCCCGTTGTTTTATAAACAAAATTTTCAGTGTAAATTGTGCAGTGAATCATATTATCTTCATCAATCCAGTATGTAACACCCATCATTGGTTCATGAAAAACATCAGCACTATAAACAACGAATGTAAAACGCGGATCCAAATTAGTAATTCGAAAATCACTAACCCCTTTTTTTACTTTGTATGGTGTAACCATTCGATAACCAACACCACAAATTGAAAACGTTCTTGCCAGCTCCTGATCTTTGTAATATTTACCTTCCTCGAACATCATTTCATTTAATGCATCTACTACATTGTCTCCACTTGATTCGGTATTGGATAAATCTTTATTAGCACGCTGAACATAGCTTATCGGTTGTCCGAAAACATATCCGACTTTAAAGTTGACGATCTCGTGTGCGTGATTTTCAACAATTTTATTATTTATTTCAGGTCTTACATCCTTTTGACGATAAAGAATATTTTGATTTCCCTTTTCATACTCAAACAGTCGTCTTATTTGACTACGGTTTCTTATATGAATAGACATTGCCTTACCCAACACATCATGTATGTTGTCTTTGGTGATTTCCACAACATCCGTAGTAATCATTTTTCTGCCTTTAAACTGTTCTATTGCTAATTCACCTGTCGTACTACTCATAACACACCCCCTAACTGTAAATAAAAAGAGCCGACTATTACGTTTTTTACGTAATACATCGGCTCATGGCTCTATTTTTATTTAATTTTACTTAATTCAATCTTTATTGGTTTTTTATCTTCCTTACACCATAGATACACTGTTCCTTTTGAACCTTCTTCTACAGCTCCTAGAAGTTTCTTTTTACCCCTTTTTGCACAAACGGGGCAATATATTTCTTTTTTCAATTTTAATTACCCCACTTCCTACTTTAAGGCTACGTACAGATTTTAACCTTGTCAAGAAAAAAATTATATTCCTAAATCTTTTCTACTGAAAGTTGTTACAGAAGTGTATTTTCCTCTTTCTCTTACTTCTGAAAGCATCGCCATACTGTCTGGTGCATCATCATTTTTATTTTTTCCTACAATTTTAAAAGCATATAGATTATTCATAAACAATTGATATTCTTTATGTCTGCGCCCGTTATCTAAATAGTAAAACTCTCTAATTTCAGGTGCCCGTTCAAATATACGCGCTTCTTTTCGCTTATTAGTTGGTGCTGATTTACTTGTTATCGTACATTTATAGCCTCTCTGTTTTAATTCTCTTTCTATCCATTCGGCATATTCGCTTCCGCCATTATTAGCTTCAAACTGAACATACTTAACATTATTTTTGATAATACAGTCTACAATTAATGGCCTTGTTATAGTTTTATCACCATTATTAAATACTACATCAGGTATGAAATCTCCGTTTTCAGTTTCTACGCATACTGGTGCTGAAACATAATCACCACCACCCCACGCAACATCGACCGTCATATAATTTCTTACTGGTTCATCAGCTATTACCCCGTTATAGAAATTCATTGTATCAGGTGTAAATAGCGCTCCATCACGCTCAATAGGCTCTCCCATGTATTGAGCTTGCCATGATGCCATATCATTATTTCTTTCAAACTGTGCTCTTAACTGTTTGTAGTAGTCTGTGTTAAATCCAACATTATAATCATAATTAAAATTAGATTCGTCGTTTTCATTAAGCGCTGGTAGATTAATTATTTTAAACCTTACCTTTTTACCTTCTTCATTATTCTGCAAGAAGTCCATCCTTAAACCAGCCGGATCAATTAAACTCCAGCGTGTACCAATCCATATTTTCTTTGCAAACTGTTTTGTACGAGGTATTAAATTGTTCGTTACCTTTGACCATGCATTCATTAAACGGTCTTTGTTTAACGCTTCTTCAATACCACCGATTAAGTCATCACTAATTAAATACCCAGAACAGTCACACGCTCCGTTCAATGTTCCATACAACGAACGACACGTTAATGTTGGATAACGTTTCTTTCTATCAATATCTATGGTTTCCTTTTTAGCATCAGTATTAGCAATACCTGAATTATTAAATACTTTTTTCCAGTTATATGTATAGCTGTCTGTCACTACCTCCAACACACCAGTATACATAGCACTTGTAATTATAGCTGAGAACGCACTATATAAATTGCTTGCCTCACCATCTCGCCCCATGATCCATGTAATAAACAACATTAATATAGTTGTTTTCCCAACACGTGGCGGCATACTTACAAATAATTCATCCAGCTCATCATCAGCTAACGCCTGAAGTTCTTCAACTACAACTTTTAATACTTTCCTCCGCGGTTGATAGAATCGTTCCTCTGGTGGTCTATCAATTTCTAGATAAATTAAATAATCTTCAAAACAGTAAGGTGCACGAAACAATAAAACTTTTCGATACAGATCGTACCATTCTTCTCCTTGTTTAACATTTTTAATTACTGCTCTCTTAACCAGTTCACTGCCTTTTCTTATGCTTAGTTCACTTGTCTCTAATCTGCATAACTCGAAACAGCTGTTTACTATTTCAAAAGAACTTCCTTTTTTCTTTAATGCATTTGATATTTTATCTACATACAATATAAAAACCCCTTTCCATTACGGCTCAGGGCTCTAAGTTTTATTATATATTATTAATCGTTTTTTCTATTTTAGGGAATTGCATCGCTAGCCATTCTACCATGTCCTCATTATGAAATGCATAGCCATATCCAATACCACTTTCGATTAAATATGCATGAATAATTTCATGCCTAAGTATGCTTTCTATATCGTTGGGTGTTTTACTAAGAATAACTATTTTTTTATTTATGCTATCTGTATACCCATCCGCATCGTTGTTTTGCATGTCTTCATCAGGGTTATCGATATATTTTAAATCATACTTTGTTCCCAATATATTTAGTTTCATAACATTTCCTCCAGTTTATATATAAAAAAACCGACGTATAAAATATACATCGGCTCATGGCTCTAATATGTGACTGCATTAATTTGCTACGCAAACCAAACCACTCTCCCTTGCAGTCTATTTTTTTGTTTGGGAGTTTTTTCGATATCTTTAGGATACTTTAATTTTATACCTTTTTTTTATTACTTTCAACACCTCGTATGTATCCTAGTGCATATGCATTAGATACCAACTCTATATCATTTTTCGATTCACTATTTAAAATTAGTATTTCATCCACCATAAGACCACTATCTGTTTTAAATACTTTCTTAGCCTTTTTAATAATATCAATTAATTTTGATTCCATTTTCTTGTTCCTCCATTTAATCTTAGAGGCACTTGTTAAAAGGTAGACAATTTACCTTTTATGTATTATAATACAAGTGCCTGATGGTGACATTCGTCTCTAATCTTGTCGGATTAACGAATGTCTTTTTTTATATTCATTTTTAAATAATGATTGTTGCTCATATCCCATGATGCCAGCTAAAGTAGCTCCACTAGGATACCAGTTATTAATATAAGCTATAACCTTCTCAAGGTCTTTCTTTAAAATATAATTATATTGTGTTACCCCAGCAATAATGGTTGCATCATGTTTGATTTCATTAAATAATTTTCTTCTTTGCTTATTGTTTACAATTAAATTGTTTTCGCTAATAACTTTCTTAATTCTCGACTTCACTTCTCTGCTAATTAAATTGCACTCAGATGGTGTTATTGGTAAATCACCTTCAAGCAGATCTAATCTTCTGTCGTGCTCTTTCAATTTGATTTCAGACTGAATCATGAATTGAAGCTCAGGTGAAAGATTGCGTAGTTGTAATTGGGTATCACGAGCAGTGTTTTCCACAGTTACATAGTAATCTCTCGCCTCTTTACCCCTAGCTGAATGAGATTCCATAGACAAATGTTTAGCAAAGTCAGTTGTCAGCTTATAATCTTTGCATTTATTACCGTTCACCATGATGGTGAACCCCCACCAATCCTTGTTTTCTTCATAAAATACATTGTTCTCAATATTCTTTTTAGCCCATCTTTGAAAATGTGCTTTATTCATTTCTAAAAACTCATACAACTTCCTGGCAGTTGTCATACCTTGTTCATCAATACCTAAAGCAATTTCGATAGGTGTTTGATTCGTTACTACTAATTCCATCTCTATTCCCCTTTCTTTGCTAAGTCTTTTTTAATTAAAGTTGTAATGCAACCTTTGATAGTTTGACCATTTTCAGCACTTCTTATTTTAATTTGCTTATGTAGTCCGCTATCAATTTTAAAGATTAAATTCTTTTCTGCCATATCCATCACCTCCAAATTACATTTATAACTATATCATGATTATATATTGCTTGTAAATAATATTTAACTATTTTGTTGTTTTGTGTATTAAAAATTATATTTTTATTATATAATATTACTGAGGAGGAATTATAATGGATAGTAAAATTATTTCGTTAAAAATAAAAGAAATAAGAAATATTTTAAACTTAACTCAAAAAGATTTTGGTAAACTGATAAATGTAGCACAAACTACACTTTCCTCATACGAAAATAATTCGCAAACACCTAATATAGAAACGTTATACAATATTGCAGAAAAGTGTAATGTATCCATAGATTGGTTATGTGGAAGAGAAGATTTAATGAATGTTAGACTTAATACATATGCTGATATTTTTAAAGTTTTAAGTGATGTTATATTAACGAATGAAGGATTTACCTCAATTATAAATCTAAAAGGACTTGATGCGGGACTTTTAGCCTTTAATGATATAAAAATAAATAAATTCTTAATTGACTATTCTAAAATGTACAAATTATTAAATGAAAATGTTATTGAAAAAGATATGTTTGATACCTGGTTAAATGGAAAAATAGATAATGAAAAAAATAATATTATAAACTACAATAATATTGATCCTATCTTTGCCTATAGTCTTTTTGAATATGAACATGATTTTAACGGTGAATAAAAAGCCCCTTACTCATTAGAGCTGGGGGTTTTTATTTACCATTCGTTAATTTCATTGATTTTCTTTTGTGCTTCTTCATTTAATTTTCTCTGTTCATCAGCGTATTTTTTACTTTCTTCCGATATTTTTTCTGATCTTTCTATTTGTTCCTTGTATTCATTATTAGATTCTTTACACCCTACAAAACCAAAGCACAACAGCAATACCAATATTATTTTTTTCATTTTATCCCTCCCCTAATTATTCTTCTCTAATTATAAAATATTGATTGGTGTTTTTCAATTTATAATATGAGATTAATTTCTTAATATTATCAACCCCTGACATAATTATAATACGTACGCTTACCAATACCGACTTCTCTACATGCTTCGGTTACCTTACTACCATTATTAACCATTTTAATTACTTCGTCAACTTTCATCTTTACATCAGGTCTACCAAACTTAACACCACGCTTTTTAGCCGATTCAATCCCCTCTCTTTGTCTCTCTAATGTTGTGATTCTTTCTTGTTCAGCTACAGAACTCAAAACCTCCAGTATTATATTATTAATCATTTCAATAACCCATTGTTGCCCGTCTAGTTCAATTAGTGTCGTAGGCATATTTAAAATTCTTAAAATGACACCTTTTTCTTTGAAATAATTGAATTCTCTTATTGTATCTCTCTTATTTCTAGAAAGTCTATCCAGTGCATGAATATAGATTACATCGCCAGCTGCTACTACTTCTTTTAGTTTTTGATAATTTTCTCTATTGGTATTTTTTCCGCTTAGTTTATCACTATAGATATTTTTAACATCAACATACTTGGTTAGACTATCGATTTGTCTATCCAATTTTTGCTCTTTAGTTGATACACGAGCATAACCGTAAATCATATCTATTCCTCCTCATTGTTTAATATTACTGATCTTGATACTTTATCGCTTCCGTTTTTAGGTCTTAAAACAACTTCATATCCCAATGCATCCATAATATTTACTAATGTTTCTATTTTTGGATTATTTGCTCTCAACACCGTGTTAAGACTACTTGGTCTGGCATAACCCATTTTTTCACTCAATACTTTTTGTGTCATGTGTTCTTGTTTAAGAATCTTTTTTATTGCTCCTTTTGTTTTCATTTTATCACCTCAAATACATTATACTTATTTATGCGTTTATTTTCAATACTTATTTATAAGTCTTTTTTATTTCTCGGGTGGAAAAGGACATCAGATATACTATATATACACTAAAAAACACCCCTAGGGGTGCATAAAAGTGGTTTTTATTGCACATTTTAATTATACTTATATATACGTTTTAATTGTTGATAAAATACTCGTTTATACGTATAATAATAGTGTGGTAAGTTAATTACTTACCCGTAAGTATTTTAAAAAGTAAAGGAGGTGATCAACGATGGCAATAAAAAAAGAAGTAGAGCTATACAAAGAGTGGTGCAACACTCTAGGGCTTAAACCTTACGAAGGTAGAAACCTGATAGCTTACTTCAAACGCTAATATGTAGGGGCTTATATAGCCCTTACATACATAGTATACCATAAACAATTAAATATATAAAGAATATCAGGAGGATAGAAACATGGAAAACTTAACTATTGAAGAAATTGAAGCATTATCTATTGATGAAATAAAAACTATTACTTTAGAAAAACTATACGTAAAAGGATTTGATATTTATTTAGTTGATCTGGGTGAGTATTTTGGTTACTCTGCATTAGTTTTTAAAGATAATCACCACGTTTATTTTGCAAATTTATATGAACTGCACTATAGATACAATAGTCCAACTCATGAACAGTTAAAGAAAAAATATATTAGTTTACTAAATAATAAATTGTTTACAGATGAAGAACTAACAACGGTAAAAGATCACGAAGACTATGAGAAGAAAACCTATTTTATTAGAAATTATATGTCACAAGAGTATGATTGTTTAACAGCTTTCTGTATTAACGGAATATATAAAGGTAAAGACAAGGAAAAATACGAAAGCGGCGAATATACTGCTTATAGCAATATTGCTTTCGCTTATTTTAAGGATAACAGTTATCAGAATAGGGCGAAACCATTAATTAGTAAATTAGAAAGATCATACAAAGAAGCCATGGAAAATATTGATAATTTTAAAGAAGCGGTAAAACAGGCTTTATATAATTATGAGGCATGTATTACTTGCGAATATGAAACGGCTTTAGAATCCTTGGGGTTGGTTTTTGAAAATCTACCAAAAAATAAACAAATGGTAGTTATAGAAACATTTAAAGAAGTTACAGCATAAAAGCGATAACAAAACAATGGAACTATACATAATTAGAACGTTTTACCGTTTGCACCTGATAGATCTAAAAACCGCTTTAACCCTAAGCAAGGGGGTGAAATATTAATGCTTTGGTTAATTAAAGTAATGTTCAACATAGCATTTAATATAATATTAGCGCCTATAACATTTATAAAAGTATTTGCATTATGTGCTAAAAGAAGATAGCTATTAAGCTATCTTTTTTATTAGCTAAATAAAATAACTAAAAAATACGTCGTATAAGCGGCGTTTTTTATTTACCCTACAAATATAACCATTTATCACAAACAACGCTTATACGCTAAATTATAGTTATTCAGCCAAATACACACTTCTTTATATACTTATATAAATCATTCCTAGCCACTATATGAGTTGTTTAACATTCTTACTATATTTTATGCCTTTGTACATAAAACAGCCCCTACAGTAACAAAAAAATAATAAAAACGCGAATTTAACAACCATTTTAGTCACACACTAAATAAATACTAAGCTGAAATCCCCTATTAATGCGTTTCTGTCAAATTTTGGGTACAAAAAAACGGAAATTAATCCGTTTCTATTACATCAGCTTCAATTATTTCTAAAAGTTCATCGGCTGTTTTAGTTTCACCTAGGTTATTTTCATGTTTAACGATACTTTCGGTCTGATCTTTCATGCCGTAGTAGTTTTTTGCTCTGAAAATATACGCCACTGGGTTCATCTTACCGTTTATTAATAAATTGGCATCAAAATCAGACAATAATTGACGAATTCTTTTTGCTAAGTCAAACCTATCAAACTCCGATTTACTATCTTTTTCACTCCAATTATACAATGTTTGAGTAGTTGTACCGATTGCAAGTGCACACCCTTCCAGAGTTGGTTTTAATTGATTTTTGTAGCAGTCGTTAAAATAAAATTCAATACGTTGTGCTATTTCTTCGTCATTCTTAGCCATTGGTACATTCCAGTATTTGAATGCGTGTTCTAAAAGTTTAGCATTTATCGGATCACTGATACTAGAAAGTGATGGCGTATTAGAACGTTCGCCGCCACGGGTTTCGTTTTGATTAATCGGTGACGTAGTACCGTTTATTTTTGCCTTAGTTCTAGCAATATCATTTAGTGTATAGAGTTTATCAGGGTCTACATCGATATTTAAAGATTCAGCTTTATTTAAAAGTGCTTCTTTAGTTCTTGGTTTATGTTTTCTAGTCATTATTATCACATCCTAATAAATTTAATAGTTTAGCATTATTTTCATCGATTCTTATAAACATATTTTCCTCCTTAAAATTAGTAAAAGACATTATGACGTTGACATATAGGGTCATTATTATATATATGTAATTATATATATTTTTAGTGTTTTTTATTTATTTCTTAATAATATATATATTGAACGTCATAAATGTCATAATATATAAAAAACCTTACAATACCAACGGTTTTAGGGCATGACGATTATATTTTTATTATTGTCATTTTATTGTCATAATTTTAATATGAATGTCATAATTTCGAACCGCTGGTAAATGTCGTGACAATAAATGTCGTTAACTATGACGCTTGATGCCTCTGTATGACGAGTTTCTATACTCCTCTATGTCATTCCTATATTCTTTAGCACACTTTAAAAATTCTTTCTTAAATGCTCTCATGTTACTTTTGTATGTATAGCCGTTACGCGCCGACCATGAAGAATATAATGAATATAATTCCTGATTAGTGAGTTCGCTTACTTCGCGATAAACAGTATTGCAGTCGCTGTCTAATTCTTCAATAGTCCAGTTGAACTCCTTAGTAAAAAGCACGATAGGATTTGCTGTCTCCTTGTATTCTTCCATCTGTTCCTTCTGATCGTCGGGAATCGTAAACTTACCATTATGTTTTAGTTTTTTATATCCCTCATATACCCAGTTGAATATACCTGACAGATTTTCAGGTGTTTGTAATTTAGCTTCGATGTTTCTATCTGCGCTACGTTCATTTTCATTTACTGGGTTGTCTGTAAATTTAAATGGAAACTTTAAAATAAGCATTCTTCGCGTAAATCCATCTGTTAAGTCGCGTGATTTTGGCAGTTCGTTACATCCAAAGAATAATTTGCACCGAGGCTTGAACTGGATAAAGTCCTTGCCTTTGTAGCAGGCCTGAATCGGATCTCCGGCAACAACCGATTTGAAATTGGTTTCCGCCCCCTTGGAATCTGTCTTAGTTTCGTTAGAAACATTTATCAGCTTACCCATCAGATAGATGAGCTGAAATTTATCATTGAACGCTGTAAGCTCTACATTGGATACATTCGAAGCACCGCCAAATACACGCTGTATTGTGTTTAGATATACTGATTTACCATTAGCTCCATTCCCTACTAAGTAAAGTGCTGACTGTAATATGTTTGTTGAATATAAAGCGTACCCCGAATATTCCTGAAGCAGTTGAATTTTCTTAGGATCATCGAAAATTGAATTGATGAATTTATCCCAGTCACTTGAATGAGCATTTGGATTGTACGGATAAGGCAGTTCATATGATAAAAAATCATTTTCGTTATGCTCACGTAAATTTCCAGTTTCGATTTCAAATGTACCATTAACGAAATTGATAAGCGGTTTCTCGTTAGGAATTTTATCCGTAACTGTATCTGCCTTTATTAAACCTAAAACTGAGTTTAATTTAGATAATGTACGTACTGAACTGTATTCCTGACCGATATATTTACGACACTGTTCATCAGTTATTGACTGCCAGTATCGCCCGTTGTATTCCATTATCCCCAATGATGGATTATGTATAAATTTATGTTTTTTCATGACGACCTTTGCTATTTCATCGTCTGTTGATGGTTTTAATGACATAGATTTTACCTCCTTGATCCACTCTTTTGACGCATCAGGGAAAATTTGTTCCCTGATTATAACATCAAAAATATCTATGATATCTGTACGTTTTATATAACGCCGATTATTAATTATAAAGTTTTCAAAATCTTCCTTATTTTTAAACATTTTAGCTAATGATTTAATACCTTGCTCAGCATTGTTGATTAAAGCAGCTAAATTCCCACCATCCTGATAGTAGTCTGAAATATCCTTATATTTAGATGGGGGTGTTGATACGATGAACGGTATGTGATAGCTGAATAATTTTTTAGCCATTGAAACTGTAAACTGTCCGCCTGATTTATCGTTGTCGAACGTCAATAGGACCTTGTCAAAATTTTTAGCTATCTGTAATATATGTTTTGTTTGTTTTTTTGAAAAAGTTCCCCCCGCCATACTTAATACAGCGTAGTTTTCCTGATAGAACGATAAATAATCAAACGCTCCCTCGGCTAAAACGAGTACCGATTTATCACGGTTTAGTGTATCTAATCCAAAAATGTCATTTTCATTGAATCCGTCTAAATACGGTTTTTTATACTTGGGATTGGTTTTTGTTACCTCACCCATCGTTCTACCGCAGTAATAACATATATATCCGTTCTTCCACATAGGAATTATTAATCGATTTTCATCGAAATTAAATCCGATTTTTAATTTATTTATGGTTTCATCGTTGATTTTGCGATTATGTAAATATTTACGGTGTTCATCAGTTAAATTTTTATGCCATGTTTCGACTTTATTACATAGATTTTGTGTGTAATCTTTCCATTTTTCGGAATACTCGCTATTAGGTAATGGTATGCCGGTATATTCACTAAGAAATTTTATCGCCTGACCGCGATCTCCGTCATAGCTGTGTAATGCTAACAGATCAATAACATCACCGCCCTGAGCATCTGAAAATGAATACCAGTAATCATTGTTGATGGCGACCGAATTAGGGTTCGACCCGCTGTGTAAGAAACTAGGACACCTATCCCCCGAATTTTTAATAGGAAGTCCACAAACAGAAGAAGCTATCGCAACGCATGACGTAGCGTTTTTGATAGCCTCAAGGGTCACTTTAAATTCATTGTTATCGTTTGGCATTACGTACAAAAGCCTCTATCTGCTCAGGGGATAAATTTTTATACATTCTGTAAATATAAATTTTTTCAACTGTCTCACAAATGATTATCGTTAAAAGAATTATTGTTAGTAAAACAAATATATACATTCTAATATCCTCCATTTTGTCTTTCATGATTTATTTTATTTTTCTTTAAATACATTTCGTAAATCTCATCCCATGTGAAACCGAAACGATGTCCTAAAGCAAACAATTTTTTAATCGAATGATCAAACCCCGACATTGATGCAATCGTTATTAACTCTGTGAATATATTGTCACGACTGTATGGATTACTATCAGGAAAACAATCATTATACGTGAAATTAATATCAATTTCGTTATAATTAAGTAAACTTACTGCAAAGTGCAGACAGTCAACATATTCCTCTAAAGCCTTTTCTTTATTGTCTACAGCCGATTTCTTCCAGTGTTTAAAGTATGTTGGAAGTTCATTCATCAGCTCGCCTAGCTCAACGAATAGAGCTATACTCATTTTATTTTCAGGATATTCATTACCATTTAAAATACGTGTATCTAAAATAGTTTGCTGTTTTCTTATATTCTCAAATTGTTCTTTAAATTTATTCATTATATTCCTCCTAAATAATTAGCGCATTGCACTGGAAGGAAACGGTTTTCTTCAAACGGACTATCTGATATAGTACCATCAATATATTTTCTATGAATTGCATTTTTAGAAATTAATTCGATTTGGCAAATAAGTTTTTCAATATCATCCCACACCCACATACCTTCATGAAGGTCTTCAAATTTGTATGGTTTATGATTATAGACATCGCTCAATTCACAATCTAATGAATGAATTGTTCTTTCTAGTTCATCATTCGAATCACTTAATTCTTTTGCTTTATCAATAACTCTTTTATCACAACTATTTTTTACAATATAATCTAACGCTTCTTGATATTTATTTTCCATCTTCATCACTATTGACAAACAACTCTCCAGACTTATATGTTAGTTCATCACCAACTTTAACTTTGTCATACAGTTGTTTGTCAACTTTTACTCCTTCTTCAATATATTCATCTTTATCATCATCAAACTGTTTTACTATCACTTTATATTCTTCATCATGATGATGTCTTATCGGTATCATTGTCTTACCAACTCTAGTAAATGTAGTTGTTGTATATGGCTTGTGATACTCTTTTTCAACAACTATAACTGTTCCATTTTTTAATTGTGATGCACAACCAGTTAATAAAAACAACATCATAGATAGAATAGCTATCTTTTTAAATTTACTCATACTTCTTCCTCCTCATCATCAATTACTATAATATCTCGTGGCATTTGAAATACATTATTGCTATGTGTTTCGATATGTTTTTGTATCATATCCAACACTAAAACCGCTTTTTCTACTGACGAATAATAACCTATTGGGGAGTAATATTCTTCATTATTTCTTAATTCATAATTAACTAAAATATTATAATTATTGTTATCGCAACCCACATCAAAGGATTTGCACAACAACAATGATTTTTTATCTTGACTTCTAATCCAAATTTCCATCTTCAATTACCTCAGCCATTTCAAAATTATATTTTCCCCCACCATAATTGCGTTCTATTTCTAATAATTCATCATTGATTATCTTTCGATACATATTTAATCTTGATTTACGTGTTTCCCGTGATACTTTTCCGTTTACTTCATAATTGTCGCTTCTTTGTAATTCGTCTTTAAATTTATCAAACATACGTTGGGCTATTGCAATATTAATTAGAAATTCATTTTTAATATGTACTTTATTCATTTTCAATCACCTCACAATTAGATAAAATCGAATCAATTGAGTATGCTTCTTCATCTTCCCATTTAACAAATTTAAACATTGACTCGAATATGTGTACACAATCACCACCACTGCACCACATTAAATTACGCTTTTTAGGTCGCTTGTCAAATCCACACAATTCGTGACTTTTATCTCTTGCAATAAAATTAAAACCCTCTTTTTTAGCAACTTTTAAATATTCATATTCAAATCGAGTAAGTTTAATCGGTTCTTTATATTCTTCTAATAATTCCATAAGTGACAATCTTAAGCATTCTGAACACGTAAAACTGCTACAACTGTTCTTGTTATCGTGCAAATTTGTCGTAATCTGATGTAACCAACATTCGAGATAATCATCACTGTTAGTGTCATGATTTTTAATCTCGTCTTTAATCTTTTCTATCTTTAACATTATTTTTACCTTCTTTAAATTTATTGTTCCAATACCTTTTATTATTAAGATAGTTAGACATACAGCTGTAGCTACAGAATGTATAATTGCCCCTTCTATAAGCCCATTCTTTCATGTAGATGCTTACGTATGTCTTACCGCATATAGGACATTTTCTTTCTTCAATACGATTAATTTTTCCCGACATATGTATTATAAATTTGTACAGCTTGCTCGACTGATCTAACTACAAACACAAGATGTCCTAACTTGCGTAACTCCTCATGGAATTTATCTTGAGCATTTCGAGTTTTACCAGTCTTAGTTTTAATTTCATACCATAGTGTAATCCCATTGGGACATATAATCATTAAATCAGGAGTTCCTACTATGCCTATTTTTATAGGTTTCATATTGTTTGTGTAAAAATTTCCTACTTGCATACGATATGGAATTGCGTCCAAATCAGATAAAGCTACTTCAATTTTTTTCTGTAATATTGTTTCAGGATTCATCGGTTACCTCCAATTTAACCACCTCATATTCATTGCCATTCAATTCTTCTTTAAGCAATAGTGGGAATCCCAGAATTCTGGGAACATAGTTATTTGCTATCATTTTGTAAGATTGAATCATTTTAATATATGAATACATAGCACGTGAAACATAGATAATATATTCACCCTCCTTACCAAGCAATGAATCATAAATTTCATCAACCATATTTTCATAAATACGTCTATTGATTTTCATGCTTTCTTACCTCTGATAGAATTTCATCCTTTATAGCGGATATATGGCTTATTATTTCATTAACACACTCTAAATCGTGCGTTCTTATTTCTCGGTTTATAAGTCCTAGGGTTAAATCATCAAGTGATTTATAAAAACTAATTGGTTGTAAATATTCTTCGTTTGTTTTTTTATTAAATAATATTTTATTTAATATATAGCAGTGTGTGTCTGAAGTGATTATGTAATTATCATTTATTTTTAATTTCATAATTTTAACTCCTTGTTTCGTACCGAATAACAGCTTTTTAGCCGTAAACCATGATTGACTGCTTTTAATACAGTCGTATAATATACGCCGTACTTTTCCGCAATATCTCTAGTTGTTCCTTCATAAACAATATTATTTCTATCGTCTAACACTTGTAGTGTCTTTGTTCTTGTTGGAGCATCATAACCATAGTAGTCCAAAAAATTACGATAGCTTTTGAACTTTTTTTCAACAGTTTTTATATCTCCGCCCAACAGAATAAACTCTTTCTTTGTAGGCGAACGGTAATAACTGTTTAAAAATTCATCAACAATATTAATATCTTTCATTGTATGGATCACCTCTATTTCCAATTGCATCAAATAAACTTTCCTGCTCATATCTCTTACTAAATTTATTGCAGCGCTTTTTAGTAGGTTGAATTTCCAACCCACTAACCGTACACTTATTTTTTATATTGTGTTTACAGCACTTGCATATTTTATTCATCAGGACTCCACTCCAATCCCAGAACAATATAAGTCGTAGTTTTAAGAAATGGATACTGCTGTTCATAATAGTTTTTAATCAAAAAGTTATTACCATCATCACTTAGTTTAAGTATAGAGTTATCAAATAGAGTTATTAAATCTAAATCGTCATCAGTGATTAAAGCTGAATTCATAATCTCATGGATCATGTAACTGTCTTTTTTGTTTATGTAACATAATTCTTTCGCGTTTACTGCCTTGCTTAAAATTCGACTGTTTAAATTACCGATGCAATCACTTTCTTTCGTAAGCAGATATCCAGTTTTAATGCCCTTGTAAATCTTGTATTCACCATCTACACAATCAATAACGGTACTGTCTAAAATATCGTTGTCAGCTTCATACAAGATACCTACATTAAAGTTATAAAAAAACAATGTATTGTTTTTCTTATATAATCGATAATAGTCCCCGTTTTGTTTTGCTAATTTGCTCATTAATTCCACTACTTCATATAAACGGCCATCCGTTTTTAAAATGTTTAATTTCTCTTTCATAATTTTATTTTCTCTAGCCTTTCTTTTGATATGTTGAAATATTTTTCTTCAAGTTCAATGCCAATGAATTTTCTATTTGTTAGTAAACAAGCTTCTCCAGTAGAACCACTACCCATAAATGGATCTAAAACAGAATCATTTTCATTGGTACTATTAACAATAAAATTTTTTAAAATATCCACAGGTTTACAAGTTGGATGCCTATATAATTTTTTATCCTTTTGATTCAACGGTGTTTCATAGTGCGTTTTTTTTGTGTCAAAAGAGCCATAAATTTTTACACCTTTTTCTCTAAAGAACAAAATATATTCAGTATCCGTTAGATATTTATTTCCACACGCTGGAACAGGATTTGTTTTATGCCAAGTTAATAAATTCCAATTTATTTGTCTTTTGTATAGAATGTGATCTATATTGTTTTTATTCTTTAAAAAATAATCTAATAATTTATGTATTTGCTTTTGACTGCAAAAAATATATATATTTACTTTTTTTAAAATTCGAATCATTTCATCTAAAATTTCTTCATTATATCCATTTTTAATAAAATTCAGCTCTTTAACATACTGCTTATCTTTATGTGTATACAGTCCTCCCCCACTTGTTACAATTTCATAGGGTGGATCTGTAACTATCAAATCAATTGATTTATCGGGAATTTTTTTCATTAATTCCATACAATCACCTTGTCTTATTAAATAATTATCTTTCATTTATAATATGGAGTAACTCGAGTTTTATGTGCGCACAACTCTTACTCCTTTTCTATAATTTTATTCCTTTTCTTTTAGCAGTAACGAATATCCATCCGGGCTTATACCCTCGTTCTCTTGCTATTTTTATTAAATCTTCTTTTGTTTTAGCCATTCCGACTTCCATTCTTTGTTTTCTCTTATGTTCAGCTATAGCTATTTTTTCTTGTTCGCTAATTTTTCGTAAACGAACTTCTTCCATACACTGCAATTCATGACCCTTAACCTCAAACTCGTGTCCACAGTAAGGACATTTATTTGCAGTTTTAAAAATCCTGAAACAGTTAGGACAGTTTCTGATTGTAAAACTACCATCATCATTATTTGTTTTATGTTTACGTTTAACACCCTCCAAAGTCCATTCTCTATTCTCATCGGGAAGACCATGTCTTTGATAATTACCAACACAGTCAATAATAACTGCTTTTTTTCCATTACCATCAGGGGTTAAAACTCTCATACTCTGCTGAATATATAATGCTAAACTCTGTGTAGGTCTTAGCAGCAGTCCTATAGATGCATTAGGCAGTGTAATACCCTCACTTATAATATTTGCATTACATAGAACTGTATAATAACCTGAACGATATAAATCCATTATTTTTTTACGTTCAGTTTTATTCATCGAACCATCAATATGTACAGCTTTTATACCAGCTGAGTTAAACTCTTCACATACTTTTTTAGAATGATTAACACCAGCACAGTAAGCAATCGCTTGTCTGCCATCGCCTAATTTTTTATAACTGTCTATCACATCACCATAAATTGCACTGTTAAACATAAGATCATTAAGTTGCTTACCGTTATAGTCACCACCTAATGTATCGATATCAGTTAAATCCAATGCTATGTCAGGAGCGTAATACTCAAAATCTGCTATAGCACCTTGTTTTATTAAATATTTAACTGATACACCATTAATCAATGTATCGTACAATGTCAATTTATCTCCATTTAATCTAGTAGGTGTTGCGCTAAAGCCAATTATTATACAACCATAAAACTCGGCTATTTTTTTATAACTGCTTGCTTCACTCAAGTGACATTCGTCTATCAAAATAACCGTAGGTTTTTCATGTTCCCCTAGGTGGTTTACTTCTGTAAATACACTTGCTAATCTACATTTATTTAACAACCCTAGACTATCAATCAGTTCTTTGTGCTGACTAAGGAGCTCATTTCTATGCGCTAGGATTAAACTATTGCCTTTGCAAGTTTCAACGAACTTAGCCATTACATAACTTTTACCACTACGGCAAGGTAACTGTATCAGGATACCTTTAGAACCTTTATTTATGGCTTTTATAGTATCCTGATAAACAGTTTCTTGATAATCTCTAAGCTGAATCATTGTTAAAATTGAATATCGTCTAATTTCAAATCTGGTGTAGCTGTACTGTTAAAAGGGTTGTTAGTGTTAGTTTCTAATAATTTCTTTTCCTTAATTTTAAAATCACCTTTTCGGATTTTATCTGCACTTCTTACTTCATCAACAATTAATCTTGTCTTAACCTTTCCAGCATTAGGACCTTGTTGTGGGATATATTCTTCTTCACGAAGTACAACACCGATGCGCTGCCCCTTTAACTTTTGTTCATTCCAGTCCCATTTAAATGTTGGATTTGATTCTTCAACCGCAGTAATAAATCCTTTAAAAAATGACTGTGCCTTTTCTTTGTACGATCTATAGAAAGAACCACCCCAGAAATTCATTGTTTTATACAGTTCAAGGTAATAATCCTTGAACTCCCCCTCAGCAATATCAAAACTAATTTTTAAACATTCTTTGACCGCATCATCCTCTACATTTTTGATTACAGCTACATATCCATTGGCTGGCAAACTTTCAAATTCTCCCGCTTCTTTAATTTCATTCCAGTTATTGATTTGTTTCATATTTGTTTATCTCCTTACTTGATTTGTAAATTTTGTTTTTCTTCAACATGGGCATATAATGTCATATTGTTTTTTAAAAAATTCTTAGTTGCTTTTTTGTCAATTTTAAATTTAATTTCTTCTTTGACTAAATCAGTATCTTTGTACTTATTGACAAACTCAGTTTCATCATCAATGACAACTGATGATGATTTAGTAAACCGCAATACACATTTAGGTGTTTCGATTTTCTTAATACCGTGTTCAAGCATATATTTTGCTAAGAACGCTTTTGTATTTTCATTTCTATTTTCAATCGCTTTAGCTCTATCCAATAGAACCTTAGCTTCTTCTTTTAATGCATTAACATCAACGTCATTGTTTTTTAACACTACCGCAATAGCTTCTAACTTATCATTTTCAGCTAACTGCAACTCTTGAAATCTTGCAATATCGGTAATCTCGCCAGTTTCTTCGTCTACAAGTGAATTAATCTCTTGATTAATTTCGTATAGTTTCATTAGCTCATAGCCTCCATTTCATAGTATTCTCTGATTGTTTTATCAACAATTTTTAAATCGTTTTCGATCTCGTCGCTGTCAAACATCTCCATTGGTGTCTTGACTGGATTCAAACCATCACTCCGAGTTAAAAATTTATAAACCCCATCGTCATTTCTAGCCATTATTACGATAGTGAATAAACCTTCCATTGTTAATTGACTATCAATCATTTTTCCTGATGTCTTAGCTTTTATATGCCCGTCTTCGGTTCTTTCTGTATGGTGCAATAAATATACAGTCACATCATCATTTAAACTTGATATAAAATCCAAAAGATTTTTAAATTCGACTGCAATATCTGTAAACTTTCCATAGCCCACTTCTTTAGCCTTATCAAACATTTGAAATGACATCAAATATTGGCTATCATCAATAACAAATGTTTTGCATTGATTTTGAAATTTGGACATTACTTGTTTTATTGCATCATACCTTTCACTACCATGATGTTTTCTTAAATCCAAACTGTTCAGTTTCTTTCTAAATGGCAATGCTTTTCCAGCAACATTCAATACCATTACCTCTGATTTCTCAAAATTTCTTAGGGAAGTTGATTTTCCACTTCCTGAACTTCCTAACACAAGTACCGCTAATCCCAATGTTTCATTTCCTCCTTAACATTTTTTATTTCTTCTCTTAATTCTCTTGATAAATCAAAATCCGCATTATCCCAATGATCTTTCATTTCTAACTCAAAAAGCTGGCGTTCAAGATTGAACAACTTTTCCTTCGATTCAGTCATATTAATCCTCCACAAGTTCAATGAACCTACAAGAAGTGGTATTATGAAGATGTTCTAAATTTTTAATTTTCATTCTCCATAAATCACCTTCATCATCGTAAATTTCCCCGTTTTTTGACTTATAGATTTTTCCTTTCGTCATATTAACTGATGAACTTTCTACACAAACAAGTTTCCCATTGTAATATTCAAGACCGCGTTCCCAGTCCCAAGCAAAAGGATAAGCAGAACGATTTTTAATCATTCCTAACGCTCTAAACGCATCGCCTGAATACTCAAAATGTTTAACTTTCATAATATCAAAATTTTGATGTTCCTTATGAAATAAATCATCATTGTATTCCCCGAAAGAAACATATCTTCCGTTCTTGATATCCATAAAAGCGACAACATTATCTTCAAAAATTCCATGTAACATAATTTTGACTTCACCATTTTTCAGTCCAACCACATCACATAGTTTTAAATCTTCTTTTTTCATTTTTTTATCCCTCCAGTATATAAACTTCTTCGTATTTCCTATCAAATTTACTATGGTCGCTTACATATACATCAATTACCTTTCCTCTAAACGAACCGGTATCTTCAGCAGTGTAAATGTGACCGTCAATCATTATCTTTGAACCTAGGGGAATATAATTTGTATCTACCCCTACCGTTCTACCCTCTACATAATTTGTACCTGAACGGGTTAAATATCCCGTCCACTGTCCGTTACATTCATAACAGCTACAGTAGTTAGTAATTTTGTAAATACCTAGTGATCTTCAAGCGGGTATCTCTTGCAATCCATAAGCAGAAGCTTCTTGTATTTCAGTGGGATATACTTCTTTGAATTGAGCATCTACTCGTGTACATACGTTTCCAATAACGCTAACTACTAGACTTGCTATAATAAGAACCACTGCAAGTACTGTTAATATTCCACGACTTCTAAATCTCATTGTATTTTCTCCATTTTTGCGCTATAATTTTTATGTGTGTTGTGTGTCACCGATTGCAGTCGGTGACACTATTTTTATTATCGTATCTATTTCAATATTGAATTCTTTAGATACAATGTCAGCTGATATTACGCTCTGAGTATAATTGCAGTTATATTTTTCCTTTAACTTTCTAATAAGTTTGTATATGTAATCCTTAGAACGATTAGGAAAAAGCATTTTTAATTCGTTATAACCAAGCATTGCCTATTCCTCTTTGGAAATTACAATTTGTTGCCAGCATTCCAAAATCTTTTCTTGATATTTACAAATATCTTGCAATAACTCAACTATCGAATTGTTATGATATGTTTTTATTCCTAGTAAATCATAAATAGTTTGACGACTTAATCCCAATTCTTTCATGACTACATCAATAGGTAGCTCTGCTCCGTCATAGTTCAAGTTATACTTGTACTTAATTTCTCTTATCCGTGTATAAATGTATGTTTCTTTTCGACCGATAAATATTAATTTAAGTTGTTCTATGTCTAACATTTTTTTATCCCTTTCTTAAAATTTAAAATCTTGTTGTTCATACCCTAAGACACCGATAATAGTCGCTCTTGATGGCTGCCAATCATTGATGAAATCTAAAATTTTGTAATAATCTTTCTTTAAAATTTGATTCCTATGTTTTACACCACCGACAAGTAATACTTCGTGATTAAATTCATTAAATAATTTTCTGCGCTGATTACCACGCACAATTAACCCTTCGTCTTTGATAACATTGTTAATACGTTTTTGTATTCTAGTACCAATCTCTGAATATTCATTTTGAGAAATCGTTTGTACCGATTCTAATTGAGTTACACGTGCTTCAATTTGTTCTGTTGCTTCAAACATTAGCCTTAATGCTTGCATTGGATCGTGCTGAATAGAATATGTACCAGTTCTCCTCAATGTTGGTAATACTTCTGATGTAACCCATTCAGTAAATTGTTCTGCTTGTGGTTTTCTTGATTGAAAAATAACTTTATATAGGTTACTTTCATTTATGTATGTTAGTTTTTGGATACCGCCTTTTGTAAGGGTGTCACTAGTAGTTACCCCCTTTGAATTTAATCTTTCAACTACTTTTCTACTGTTTGAAATTTCTAAGATTTTGCATACATCTTTTAAACAAAACCAAACTTCATCGTTTTGATTTTGCGTTCTTACTTTTAAACCTTTAAAATCAAATTCTTGTAATTCGTTCATACGTTACCTCCTTTGTGTTTTATTTGCCCCATATTATTCCGTCCTAAAATTGGTACGATTAGTTTAAAAAAATTTTTGCCTTCATTTTGTCATCAGTAATTTCTAAAACTCTACAAATTTCATTAACTTCTTGTGTCGAAGGAAAAGACTTATTATTCAACCATTTATTAATGGTTGTTGGAGATTTTCCAAGTAATTTTGCTAACTTTTTCTGCGTCATATTAGCATCAACAAAAATTTTCAACATTTCTTTTTTATCAATCATTTATCCTAGCTCCTTTCTTCCGTTTTAATTTTGGGACGATTAAATCATACAACAACACTAAAACAATGTCAACCCATTTATGGAACGAAATTTAATTATTATGTAATCATTCGTTGCAAAAATGGTACAAAATGTTATAATTTAAATATAACAAGGAGGTGGAAAAATGGAAAAAGAAATACGAGATAAAATTTTAAAAATAATGAATGAAAGAGATATTTCATACGGTGAATTAAGTAAACGCACTAATTTATCTAAATCAACCTTACAAAGGTATATGACAAAAGAAGATGCAAAAGTACCAATAGATAGATTAAATATTATTGCTAAAGGTTTAAACACAACTCCAGCATATCTAATGGGCTGGAATAATAAAATATATACCGAAACAGAACACATGGTTAATGACGCACAACTCATTTGCGAGGATGAAGTCATATACAGCGCAACAAACATTTCGTTTATTAAAGTACCATTGTATGGCGATATATCATGTGGCAATGGTGCATTTGTCGATGATAATATAGTCGACTACGTAGCTGTACCCAATGATAATTTAAATCCTAAAAGTGAATATTTCGCTCAACGTGCAAAAGGTGACAGCATGATAAATGCTGGAATTGATGACGGGGATATTATTGTGTTTGAGAAAGTAAGTACAATTGATGACAACAAAATAGGATGCTTTTGTATAGATGAAAGCATGGCTACTTGTAAACGTTTCAAACGTGGTTCATCGTATATACAGCTGATACCAGCCAATCAGAATTACGACCCTATTGTTGTAGATTTAGAAAACACTAATTTTAGAATTTTAGGGAAGCTAAGAAAAGTAATAAAAGAATTTGACTAAGGGAAAGAAATAAAATGAATAAAGAATTACAATTCAAAACATTCACAAGTGAAAACATTAATTCTGAAGCGATAAACGAGTTAAACAACATTTTTAATAAAGGTAAGATATATTTTTCTAAAGAAGAAATATGTTTTTGTTATTTTAGCAATAAACCGATAGTAATAACAAATGATAAAATATTTACATTATTCATCGATAACAAAAAAGAATTTGATTTTATTCAAATTCCATTATGTAGAGTATTAAAAACTTTTTGTAATTATAAAGGTGCAGTTGGGATGCCTTACATAGTTTTTGATTGTTCAATCGAAAAAAGAGAAATGCTCATTTCTTTAGACCCCTTAATAGAAGATAATACTTTGACAAGAATAAAAGATTTATTAGAAAAAAATGACAAACCATTTAATATTAATGAAAATATAATTTATAAACACATTGATTTAAATGATGAAAACAATAATTTCACCACATATGACGTGGATATGTTCATTAATGAAAAAATGCGAAAAAAAATTGGTTTTTTCAGTAATTCTAGATATATAAGAAAAATCACCTCTACTCATAAAGAATGGTTTACAAAAACAATAAGAGAGCGTATAGAAGAAAAAAAGGAAGTAACTACAATAAATATAGGGCAAGAAAAGAAATCTAATCTATTCATGGGAGTTGATATTGATGAACTTATAGCAAAACATACATGTGATGGTATATTTTTAAAAAATGGTTGTGCTAAAAAATTAGTTGAATTAACAGGCATAGATATTGATGATGCAAAGGAAATTCTAGAAAGCGCATTTGCTCCAATGGTTGATGACGAAGAGACAACTTCTATTAAAGCTTCTTTTGATCTAAATTCCTATGAGCCGGTTTCTTATACTTCTCCAACAATAAATAATACTGTTAGTAACTCTAAAGCCGAAAAACCATTATCAAAAAAGCAACGTATTAAACAAAACAAAAAAAATGGTATTGTTTGTTGTCCGAAATGTGGAAGTACCTCGATAACAACCACAAATAAGAAATTAAGTGTTAAGCGTGGTCTAGTCGGGTTAGCTATAAATCCGCTCGCTGGAGCTGTTGGTGCAGTCACAAGTAAAAAAATATACAACGTCTGTATGAATTGCGGACATAGATGGAAACCATAACCATCATAAAAAACCACCCCACTGCAATGGGATGGTTCACGAGGTACTGCAATACCTCTGAGCATAATAAAAGCTATCAACCGAAAGATATTTTTATTATGCTCCTATTATAACAAATAAAGGAGTAAAATGAAATGGTAAGATTAAAACGTAGACCAAATGGCTACGGTACTGTCAAAACCTTATCAGGCAGACGTAGCTGTCCTTATCTTCCTTGTGTGTCTTTTAACGGTGAGCAAAAACCACTAAATGCTTTTAGTGATCCTGATGATGCTTTTACAGCTCTTGAGATAGCTAAACTCAGGTATGATGATAAACTAAGCGCAAAAGAAGCAGAAAAACGTTACGGGGATATTTATAAACAGATCTCAAATAAATTAGAATTATATATTTTCCAAAGCAATCCCATAAATACTGTCAAACCAAAAACTACAATATCTATTTCTAAATCAATTCCAACATTCAAGGAAATCTATGATATTTTAGACGAAGAAGAATTTTCTAAACTGAAATCTAGAGGTCAAAAGCGTAGCTGGTTTAATAACTTTGATTCTATTCATGAACTACCTATATGTGATATAGAATTTGATGATATGCAATTCGTTCTTGATGAATTAAAAGAACGAGGAAGAAAAAGCGGTACCTTAGCTCATATGAAAGTAATATGTAAACAGATTTTTGAATATGCAGTAATACGTAAATACGTTAAACCTAATGAAGATTTTTCAAGCTATCTTAAAATCAAAACAGATAACAAAACGGATAGTAAACACCATCCATTTACTATTGAAGAAATAAGAAAACTATTCAAACACAATACTAGAGAATCTAAAATTGTATTAATCTACATTTTCACCGGAACACGTCCTATCGAATTATTTAAATTAACAAGGGAAAATATTTATATAGATGTAAAATGTAATGATGACGGAAATGAAAAGATAATTTCATACATAAATACTGGTAGTAAAACTGAAGCTGGAAGAAATAGGAACATTCCTATTCATGATTTGATAAAACCCTTCATATTGGAATTAATTAATGAAAACAATATGTATCTGTTTATGAATGACAGTAACAATCAGTATATTGAATTCAGAAAAAATATTTTTAATAACTTAATGGAACAATTAAACTTCACACATACTCCATACGATACTCGTCATACATTTAATACTCTTGCTAAATTATATAATATGGATGATTTTTCAAGAAAAAGAATCGTAGGTCATAAATCCAAAGATATTACTGATGATGTATATACTCATACAATTTTAAATAAACTGTTTGATGAAGTGCAAAAAATTAAGTTAGAAAAATAATTAGTAACAAATATGAAAAAAATAATTTTTTACTGTTACTAGTTTGTTACTAATATATATTATTTATAGTATAAATACGTACGAAAAATGTCAAATTTCGTACGTATTTTATATTTTTTCTTTCAAGTCTTGAAAAAACAAAACATTTATTTGAATAAACGTGTATGCTTTATGTGTAAAATAAATATACGGAGGAAATAAGATGGAAAAGAAACCTGTAAAAATTGTAACAATTGGTGGAGGTAGTAGTTATACTCCTGAATTAATGGAAGGATTTATTAAAAGATATGATGAACTTCCAATCAAAGAAATTTGGTTAGTAGATATTGAAGCTGGTAAAGAAAAACTAGAAATCGTTGGTGCTATGGCACAACGTATGTGGGACGCTTCTCCTTACGATGTTAAAGTACATTTAACTTTAGATCGTCGTGAAGCTTTAAAAGATGCTGATTTCGTTACTACTCAATTCAGAGTTGGTTTATTAAACGCTCGTATTAAAGATGAAAGAATTCCATTCTCTTATGGTATGTTAGGACAAGAAACAAATGGAGCTGGAGGAATCTTCAAGGCATTTAGAACAATTCCTGTAATCCTTAGCATTGTTGAAGACATGAAAGAATTATGTCCAAATGCATGGTTAGTAAACTTCACAAATCCTAGTGGTATGGTTACTGAGGCAGTTATGAAATATGGTAAATGGGATCGTGTAATTGGTTTATGTAACGTACCAGTTGGGGCTATGATGGCTGAACCAGAAACAATCGGAACAACTTTAGATAAATTAATTTATAAATTTGCTGGATTAAACCATTTCCACTGGCACCGCGTTTTTGATTTAGACGGTACAGATGTAACTGGAAAAATCATTGATGCAATGTATGAAGGTAAAGATTCTGGTATTCCTGCAAATATTCATGATATCCCATTCTTTAAAGAACAATTAAAACAAATGAATTTAATTCCTTGTGGATATCATAGATATTACTATCGTCAACAAGAAATGTTAGCTCATGGGCTTGAAGAATATAATGGAATTGGAACTCGTGGACAACAAGTAAAACAAACTGAAGCAGAATTATTTGAATTATATAAAGATCCAAATTTAAATTACAAACCTGAACAATTAACTAAACGTGGTGGTACTCACTATTCAGATGCTGCATGTGAAACTATCGCATCAATCTATGCTAATAAAAATACTCACCTTGTTGTAACTACTAAAAACAATGGTGCTGTACCTGATCTTCCTGCTGACTGTGCTGTAGAAGTATCTGCTCATATCGGTTCAGCTGGAGCTTTAGCTATCGCTTTTGGACCATTAGAACCTGCTCAACGTGGTTGGTTACAATGCATGAAAAATATGGAATTATGTGTTGAAGAAGCTGCTGTAACTGGTGATTATGGATTAGCTTTACAAGCATTTATCTTAAATCCACAAATTCCTTCTGGTGAAAATGCTAAACGTGTTTTAGATGAATTATTAATTGCTCATAAAAAACACTTACCACAATTTGCTGATAAGATCGCTGAATTAGAAGCAGCTGGTGTTACAGTAAAAGATGAAATCGCTAGAGATTTAGACTAAATAAAAAATTCGTGAATTTGATATGATCTCTCTAAAATAGACAACTTAAATAAAGTTGTCCATGAAAAGAGGGATCTTTTCTTATGGCACGTAATATACAATAAAAAAAGATACAAGCAGTTTTAGAGTATAAGAACAGAATTAAAGAAATAAAACAAATAATAATTCAAGAGCATTTAAATAGTAAAGATTCTTTGAGAGATTTAAGCAATAAATACAATACTCATTCTTCTTCATCTTTATGAAGTTGGGCTACCAGTTATAATAGTCACTAAAAATTAACAGATTATGATCCTAAAGGAGATGTCTACATGACCAAATCAAAAAAAGCAACATTAGAAGAAATAATTAAAATTGTATAATATTATTTAGATTATGAGAAAGAATATAAATCAGCAGCTGAACTTTTTGAGGTTTCTTACTCACAAGTATATCAATGGGTAAAGAAATATTTAGAATTAGGTGAAGAAGGTCTAAAAGACAGTAGAGGTAAGCGCAAAGAGGAATCACAATTAAATGAGTTAGAAAAATTACAATATGAAAACGAACGTTTAAAACACCAATCTGAACTTAAAGAAAAAAATATTATCTTAAAAAAGTTGAAGGAAGCTAATATTACTCAAAGTATGTCAAGAGTTGGAAAATGTATCGATAACGGTTCTGCTAAAAGATTTTGGAGAATTATTAAAAGTGAGATGTATTATCTTAACAAATTTAATTCTTTCAATGAATTAAAAAAAGCAATTGAAACTCATATTGACTTCTACAATAACGAAAGATTTAATAATAAGGTACCAATGAAAGTACGTTTAGAAGCTCTAAATGGTACTGAAAATCCAGCACAATATCCTACCAATAATTCATTAAATTACGCAATGGTATAATAAAAGATGCTTTACCAAATGGAAAAGCATCTTTTATTTTGTTATTTCTTATTTCTTGTTGGTTTGTACATCCCACCCGGTGAATAATTATCTGCATATTTTTTAGATACTTTTTTCACTAATGAAACTACTTTTTTCTTTATAGCCATGTTTTTTCACCTCCATACTTACACCTGTAAAAAATAAAGTAAAACCAATTATCATGCTTAGTCGTGGTTCTATAGGATAAATTAATCCAATCACAGCCAGACATCCCCAAAAAATTAATTTACTTATTTTCACATTCCGTGCTTCATGATTTTCTTGCCACATAAATGCTTTAGCAGCAATAAGTATTGCCATAATTAGAAGATAGCTATTTTCAAAATCCGCAAAATAGAGCGTACCAAGATATAACAAAGTCGTTAAAAACATACAGCGATAAAAACTATCAGCATGATAACCGTCTACAAATGTCCGTAATCCAACTAATGCAATAATAAATATTATTGTTTCTAGTACCATATTTCTAAAAATGCCGATTGCTAACAACAAAAAAAATAAAATCATTTGAGTCAAAATGAGTTCAATACCAAATCTTACTTCATCAATTTCATCCTCAGTCACATTATCAACATCTAATAAAAATATGCTTATTTTTTCACAAAAACGTTTCATATCTATCCTCCATGTCCATTATACTATTAAATCTTCCTAAAAATATTTTCAATGTACTAACCGGTCCTATTTTGTTATTAAATACTTCTAAAAAAATTAAAACTTTGTGCCGGACAATAGCACAAAGCTTTAAAAAAAGAGATTAGATTATTAATTCAAACTTCTATCCAATAGACGTTTGTGAGAAATAGCTATAAATATTACTTGCGGCCATGTAGTAATATTATAACTTGGAGATTATGTATAGAAAGACAATACTTTTTATTTTATTATTATTACATCTCTCCCATAATCTATTATACTACACAACTTAACAGCTTGCGGTTTTATCCTTTTTTTCTACACTAACGGTCAATATTATGACATAAACGGCTTTTTAATTATCAACATTCAGTAAAATATCGCAATGCACCTTGTTATTTTCATAGAAATATTCCATTGTTCCATGATAGGTTTCTACAACCTCTTTAATGATTATTAATCCTTTTCCATGATCTCTTCCTTTTTTACTTTCATAATTAAGAGGTCTATTAGTCGAATTTATTATGCTGATCAAAAGCATATTGCCTTTACTAAAAATTTTGATTTCAACTATCTTCTCCGCTGTTTTTAAAGCAGCTTCAGTAGCATTATCTATCAGATTAAATAATAGAGAACATAATTTGTCTTGAGCAATATTAACATTGCGATCAATCACTGCATCTACAACATAATTAACTTCATCGTTATTGCGAATCTTCGCATTTAAACAAGCATCTACAAAAATATTTCCCGTACGTATCAATTTAACTGGAGCATTTAAATCTTCTTTAATTGCTTTTAAATATTGGTTAGCGACTGATTCTGTTTCGACTACTTCTTCTAGGACTTGTAAATGATTATTAATGTCATGCTTAAACTTATAAAGACGTTCTTGTTCTTTTTCTAATTCACTAATATGACGGCGAGTTGTAGCATATGAATAATTTGCTAACTCTAACTCCTTATTACGTAAATACATACGGGAAGAATTGATGATATAATTATTTACCAAAATCATTTGAACACCTGCTAAGATCAATATAAAAAAGATATAAATATCCCCCTGTTCAACTGATAATACGTTTAAAATCAGTACAATAATCACTTCAACAATATTGATCAAACAAAACGAATATAAAAATTTTTTAGGTAACTGATGTTCCACAAAATCACGTTTTTGAACCGCATATTTGCATATCAATGCTGATGATATATAGTTTCCTAAAGGAAAAACAACTCGCATACTCCCCCATACGATATCCAAATATGTATTGTCAAAAATTTCTAGCGCCACTGCAATCATAACTGAGCCGACAATAATTTGAATTGAATAATAAATTGTAGTGATAAACAAATTATTAAGCCTAAATCTCTTAACCAATACCCCACAATAAATAAAATCCAAACTAATACACATTAAATTACCAATTACATATAACCAGCCATTATGTGGTGAAGTATACGTAACAATATTCAAAACAAACGTATAACTTAATATAACCATAATATTTCTAAGCATGTTTTCTTTACGAATATATGGATAGGTTAATGAAATAACATAACTTAAAGCAACAACATATATCAATGTATATAAATACTCAATAAAAAAATTAATCATCACTCTTTGATCTCCTGCATTAAAAGATTAAATACATCTTTTTTTCTTCTTCTACTAATTTCTAGCGATTCATCAATACCTTTTAATTTTAAAATATATCCATTCATCGAAACAACCATATTAATATTGATTATCTGACTTTTATTTATTTGGACAAAATTATCTGGTAAATACTGATTAACTTCTTCAAGCGTCATATAAGGAATATAGAAATTATTATCATTAGTATAAAAATGTAAGTATCTTTTTACTGATTCGATATAAATAATATTTCTACTTCGAAAATGAAAAATCTCTCCCTTTTTCTTGATCCAGATATCATCATTTTGTTGTCTACGATTTATCGCTTTAAGCAAGGTTGGCGTTAACTTTGTTTCTAATTCTGATTTAAGTAAATATCCTGCTATATTAATATCAAACGCCTCCTGCATTTTATTTTCATAATTAGTTATATATATTATGATCGTATTTTGTTTCAATAATTTTTTTGCTACCTGTATTCCACTCATTGTTGGCATATCGATATCTAATAAAAGAATATCAAAGTTTTTACCACAATTAAAAAACTCTTCAACATCTTGAAAAAGTTCAACTGTATATGGTTCCTTAATTCTAGCCTCCTCTACATACCCTCTGATTCTAAGTAGCATTGACCGCTCATCATCTAGTATACCTATTTTCATCTTTACACCTCATTTATTTATTATACTTGATAAAACCTTTTTTGACTAATTAAAAAAGGCCCTTAGGCCTTATCCTGTTGCTTTTTTTCATAGTAATTTCTTACCAGCACTTGTGTTTTACGAATATGATTTTGAATTTTTTCTTTAGCTAAATCCTTATCACGAGCTAAAATTGCCTCATAAATTTCTCGATGCTCCTGTGCTGCTGAAATTAAACGATCCGGTTGACGAATTGAATGCCTTGAAGTTACATGAATATAATAATTAATATCTGTTAATAATTGCTCAAAATACTTTGATTGGGTACAACGATAAATAGCCTCATGAAAAGCAATATTAATTTCATTAAACTTCTCTTGATCACCTTTTTCAGCATAAAATTCCATTAAATCATACACTTCTTTTATCTTTTCAAGTTCCTCATCATTAATTCGCTCAATTGCTAATTGGATTGCTAGCCCTTCTAAAGCATAACGAATTTCCAACATATCATCGATATCACGATGAGAAAACCCTAGTACATAAACTCCTTTATTAGGAATACTTTTAACCAAACCTTCTAATTCCAACTGTTTTAGAGCCTCACGAATTGGAGTTCTAGAAATATTCAACTCTTTAGACAAAGCAACTTCATTTAATTTTTGTCCTTGAGTATATTCCTCATTTAAGATTTTATCACGCAAAACGGTGAAAATTTTATTTCCAAGCGACCCATGTCCGGTATTTTCTAATAAATTCTTTGTCATTGTTTAACCTAACTTTCTGATGATGGCTGCGGTGAACTCGTCTGTTGAAGCACTACCCCCAATATCAGGTGTTACAGTAGTTCCTTCTTCAACTACAGCTGCTAAAGCCTCACGCAATTTATTAGCATCATCTAATTTCCCTAATGCCTCTAACATTAATGCAAATGCTAATAATAATGCACTCGGATTAGCGATACCCTTACCAGCAATATCTGGTGCACTTCCATGAACAGCTTCATAAATTCTAAATTCATCACCAATATTCCCACTTGGTGCAAATCCTAGACCGCCAACTAATCCAGCACATAAATCAGAAACAATATCACCATATAAATTTGGTGCAACTAAAACATCAAAAGTTTCTGGACGAATTACTAATTGCATACACATGTTATCAACAATAACCTCTTGTGGCTCAATATCTGGATAATCTTTAGCCACATCTCTAAACGCTTCTAAAAATAATCCATCTGTATATTTCATAATATTCGCTTTATGAACTGCTGTCACTTTTTTACGTCTATTGTTCTTAGCATATTCAAAAGCATAACGACAAATCTTTTCACTCGCTTCACGAGTAATTAATTTAATTCCATTTGCCATATTTGGATTGATCATATACTCAATCCCTTTATATAAATCTTCGGTATTTTCACGAATCATAACCAGATCAATGTCTTCATAACGAGAATTGATTCCTTTAAATGATTTGATTGGACGAACATTAGCATAAGTTGCAAACTGTTGTCGCAAGGCAACATTGACACTTCTAAATCCCGTTCCAATCGGCGTTGCTGTCGGACCTTTTAAAGCCCATTTATATTCTTTAATAGCATCAACAAGTCCTGGTTCAAAAACTTCTTTCGTTGTAGCTGCATATTCAGCACCAGCCTGATATTCCACCCATTCAATGTCAAGCTTCATCGCTTTAGTGATATCAACGACACTCTTTGATATTTCTTTTCCAATTCCATCACCAGGGATTAAAACAGCTTTCATTAAAATTCACCTCCCAATTCTTTAATTGCATTTAATAAACCACCGTAATTAATCATTACTTTTTCACGAGGTGATAATGTTAATTCAGCCTCGATTGAATCATTAGTAGTTTCATTAATTACTTTTACTTTACCATTATGTTCAACAACATCTTTGATATTAACGATTTTATAACTATCTTGGTCATTGAAGAAATCTTGGTCTTTAGCTTCAATAACTAAAGGTAAAATACCATTATTAATTAAATTAGAACGATGAATTCTCGCAAATGATACTGCAAAGATTGCTTTAATCTTTAAATAGTTTGGTACTAAAGCCGCATGTTCGCGGGAACTTCCTTGACCATAATTATCACCACCAACGATGAATCCCCCATTATTAGCAATTGCACGATCATAGAATTCAGGATCTACTTTACTGAATGAAAATTTTGCTAAATGTGGCACATTTGAACGATATGGCAATAATTTGCTATCTGAAGGAACAATATGATCTGTCGAAATATTATCACCAACTTTTAAAACAACTTTTCCACTAATTTCATCTGTAATTTTTTCTCCACGTGGAACCGGTTTAATATTAGGTCCCATATATACTTCATTATTTTCGTCATATTCATCAATGAAGAAATTTCCATTTTTAATAAATGGAGTATTTGGCACCTCTTCTAAATACATATCATCTTCAAATTCTTCTGACATGTACCCTTTAATTGCGCTCAATGCCGCAATTTCCGGTGATACTAAGTATACGCTTGCATCATTTGTTCCTGAACGTCCCTTGAAATTACGATTAATCGTTCTTAATGAAATCCCTTTTGAGAGCGGTGCTTGACCCATTCCAATACATGGTCCACAACCACATTCAAGAATCCTTGCTCCAGCTTGAACCATATCAGCTAATGCTCCATTTTGTGAAAGCATCGCAAGAATTGAACTTGATCCTGGCGCAATAACTAAAGAAACATGATCCGCAACTTTGCGTCCTTTTAAAATCTTAGCTGCCTTCATCATGTCAGCAAAAGATGAGTTAGTACAACTTCCTATCACAACTTGATTTACTTTCATTCCTTCAAGTTCTTTTACTGGTACTACCGCATCTGGACTATGAGGCTTAGCAGTCATTGGCACTAATGCACTTAAATCAACATCTAATTCTTGATCATATGTAGCATCTTCATCAGCTTTCATTTCAATGTAATCATCTACTCGCCCTTGTTGTGCTAAATATTCTTTTGTTCTTTCATCGGTCGGGAAAACTGATGTAGTGGCTCCCAATTCAGCCCCCATATTACAAATCGTAGCACGATCAGTCAATGATAATGAAGCAACTCCATCTCCCGTATATTCAATAATCTTATTAACGCCACCCTTAACCGTTAATTGCTGAAGAATATATAAAATAATGTCTTTTGCACTTACCCATGGTGCTTTTTTTCCAGTCAAATTAACTTTAACAACACTAGGACATTGTAAGTAATATTTACCTGTTGCCATCGCTACTGCGACATCTAATCCCCCTGCCCCAATAGCAATCATACCCATTGCTCCACAAGTTGGTGTATGTGAATCTGATCCAACTAGAGTCTTTCCTGGTTTTGAGAAGTTTTCTAATTGTAATTGATGACAAACTCCATTACCTGGTTTTGAAAAAACAATCCCATGCTTTTTAGCCACACTGCGGATAAATTCATGATCATCCATATTTTCAAATCCTGTTTGTAACATGTTGTGATCAATATATGCCACTGCTTTCTCTACTGCAACATGTTTAATATTCATTGCTTCTAGTTGAAGATAAGCCATTGTCCCTGTTGAATCTTGTGTTAGTGTTTGATCAATTTGAATTCCAATTTGTTCTCCTGGAACAAGATTTCCATCTTTAAGTTTACTACTTAAAATTTTGTATGCTAAATTCATACCCATCACGATATACCCCCATTATTCTTATATTGCATACAATTATACAAAAAAACAATCTTGATTACAACCCTTTGGAACAAATTTTACCACAAGATGTACTAAAAATAAAACACTTTAATAAAAATCTATTATTTACTTGATTTAATCGAGTAATTTTTAATTACACTTTTTTAATAATAAATTTGTGAATTCCTAAAATAAAATATCTACTTTTCTTCTTAAAACAAAAGCCTTACTATAAATATCAATGAAAATATGTTAGAATACATTGGGTGATAAAATATGTTAATAGAATGTTCAAATATAACAAAATCATTTCAAGGGATTCCCTTATTAAAAGATATAACCTTTAAAATTGATGATCATGATAAAGTCGCAATTATCGGAGTTAATGGTGCTGGTAAAACTACTATTCTAAAAATTATTGCGGGCGAAGAAAACTATGATAGCGGTGACCTTTTTTGTAATAAAGAATTAACACTAGGTTATTTAAAACAACAGCATGACTTAGCGATGGATAAAACAGTTTACGATGTTGGCCTTGATGTTTTTGCACCATTGATCACAATTGAAAATCGACTACGTCAATTAGAGAATGAAATGACAACTGATCATAGTGAACGTATTTTAAATGAATATGATCGTCTAACTCAATCATTTCATGATAAAGATGGATATAGTTATCCCAGTAAATTAACCGGCGTTTTAAAGGGACTGGGCTTTAGCGAAGAAGAATTCAATTTAAAAGTTTCAATGCTATCTGGTGGTCAAAAAACACGTTTAGCTCTTGCTAAAATGCTGCTTCAAGAACCAAAGCTATTGTTACTTGACGAACCTACTAACCATTTAGATAATAGTGCTATTAATTTCTTAGAAGGATATTTAAAAAATTATCCTCATGCAATCATCACAGTCAGCCATGATCGTTACTTTATTGATCAAGTTTCTAATAAAATTGTAGAAGTCGAAAATGGAAAATCCAAAAGCTATAAATGTAAATATAACGAATATTCAATTTTAAAGAAAAAGCAAAGAGCTGTTGATTTAAAACATTATTTAAATCAACAAAAAGAAATTAAAAGAATTCAAGAGAGTATCGATACACTAAAATCATATAACCGTGAAAAACAAGTTAAACGAGCCGAATCTAAAGAAAAGCAGTTAGCTAAAATTGAACGTATTGACAAGCCTGAGAACTTGCCAGATACAATCACGATTAATTTTAAACCAAAACGTGAGTCCGGTTTTGATGTTTTAAAAATAGAGAACCTAGCTGTTAAATTTGATGAAATTTTATTTAAAAACATTGATATCGATATAAAAAAACAAGAGCGTATTGCTCTTGTCGGGGATAACGGTGTGGGTAAAACAACTCTTTTTAAAACTATCCTCGATCAGCTAAATGCTTATCAAGGTAAAATTAAATTTGGTAGTAAAGTAGACCTTGCTTACTATGATCAAGAACATAGCACACTAGCAATGGATAAAACTATTTTTAATGAAATTAGTGATAATTTTCCTAAGATGACTAATACTGAGATTCGCAACAGTCTTGCCTTATTTAACTTCAAAGGCGATGATGTTTTTAAAGAAATCTCTTTACTTTCTGGTGGTGAAAAAGGACGTGTTGTACTTACTGAAATATTATTAAAACAAGCAAATCTTTTAATTTTAGACGAACCAACCAACCACTTAGACATTGCTTCTAAAGAAGTTCTTGAAGATGCCTTAAACCAATTTGAAGGAACAATCTTCTTTATTAGCCATGACCGCTATTTCATTAATAAAGTAGCAACTCGTGTGATCGAATTAACGAGCACAAAAGCCATCAGTTACGATGGTAATTACGATACTTATTTAAATCATAAAAGCGTTGCTAAGCCGCTCAAAAAAGAAAATGTTGATTATCTTGATATGAAACAGCAAAATGCTCTTTATCGTAAACAGCAAAATAAAATAAAAAAGATAGAAACTAATATTTCTATACTAGAAACCAAGATCAACACTTTAACTGAACAGCTTCATAGTGAAGAAGTTCTAAATGATTATCAGAAATATAATCAGATCAATGATGAAATTTCCGAATTAGAAAATCAGTTAAATACTTTAATGGAAGAATGGGAAGCCCTGCAATAAGGGCTTTTTATATTCTTTTAACTCCAAGAATACAATAATTTTCATCTACACCTGAGCCTTCACAATCAACATACTCAACTTTTACTACACAACTGATATTTGTTTTTCCTAGTTTTCGTAAAGAAACACAATCCCCCTGCTCAATTCCCTCTTCTTTACAAACAACTAAATGGTTAATCACACCGTTACAGATTTTATCAAAATATTGGCTGTCAACCTGTAAACTACACATACTAAAACTCCTTTCAAATCTTTAAATATTGTTTATAGTGATCAGATCCATCAATTTCTTCAATTCGTATCTCAATCGTTTTTTCTAAATCCTCTACAATTGTTTTTTCATTAACCAGATTTTTTTGACTAATCCAAGACTGATATAGTGGATGAATTATAAATCTTAATGTTAAAGCAATTGATAACAATCCGAAATCTATTGATACACCTAATATTAATGGTTTAAGTAACATTCAACCATACCTCCTAGTATTGCCATTCACTCATGCTTTGATACTATCTAAATCACAATAACTAACACATATATATGCTCTAAATAATTTATTATGTCAGTTAAATAAAACATTACTACTATACTTAACCATATATTGCATTACTTTTTTGTCTAATCTAGTGGAAATAAAAATACTTTAATTCTTCAATCCAAATATTTAAATAAAAAAAGAGCAAAATAATTAAATATCCTGCTCTTTTCTATTAACCGTTTAGTAATTTTATTTAATCGATTTCTTTACCAGATCCAGCTCTTTGCTAATTTCCAATAATTCCTTAATTGCAATTTCTAGATTTTGTCTTGGGTGCTCTTCTAAGGACTTCTTAGTCGTACTAATTCTCTCGGCTATGTTTTCTAAACTTTCCATGTTAATTCTCCCTTTTTCTTTATTCTACCATTTTACTATACTCTATCATGCCATATTTTTGCAGACCATATCAGACTATGATAAATTAAAAAAATGTCCAATTTAAGCTACATTAATTTAAATTAATAATAACTTTCTTGCTCTCCATGATAATATACTTTTGATAAAGAAATATACAAAAATCTCTTACGATTACAATTATAACAAATTCATCACATTAGTCCAAGATAAAAAAATTTTTCTCTAGTTTATAAAATAAAGCAATTATTAGAATAAAATGCATATTTTTCATTTTTAAAGGTTATATTTAGCTAATATGTATTACCCTTACACTTAGTAAATCTTTGATTTTACCATCCCTCTTTAGTGCTTTTTTCATATTTTGGAAAACGGTTCCATTTACATTACTTTAAGGTATAATAAAGCCGTAAAAACAAGGAGGAAATAAAATGTTACACAAAAAACTAAAACCATTCCCAAGTGATTTTTT
>OAZW01000273.1_pt1 | contig 65818 bp, 52 predicted proteins | sample 1495231 | NCBI WGS metagenome assembly OAZW01 (sample SAMEA2580062, study PRJEB22360) | human gut metagenome | reverse complement strand
TTTATGAAGCGGGGGAGGCCGGCCGGCTGAGTTTGCCCCCCAGCCAATAGACCAGATAGGCGGGTTCCACCCATCTTGAACGCGTAGCGCATCACGAAATACAAACCGAAGCCTACGGTGAGGGTAACTGCCATACCTACCAGTAGAATCCCAAGCCAAGCCCCGGAAGTAAAGGCTTTCATAATCTGTCCGCCAGCGTTATACCCGGCTTGTGCCAAGAACACCAGCAGACCAAACTCGGCAAGCACCTGACAGGCGGTATAAGGCAAAGCGGTGGGGAAGGGGCCGATCCGTCCTACTCGGCCAAATACCAGCCCTACTAGCAGCGTTCCAGCTGCAGAACCAATCGTGAAGTATTCGCCACTAGGAGTAAGGATGGGGAACTCGCCGATTAACAGTCCCAAAACCATACCGACACCTAAAGCTACCGGGTTAATAGAGGTCAAACCGGTAGTAGAGTCCCCAAAGTACTTAGATAGCTCTTTAAGGTTCTTGGTGGGCGCCACAACCCGAACTCGGTCTCCCATCTGAAGTACCAGGTCAGCGCGCCCTAACATATCGGTGTCGCCACGCCGTACCCGCGACACAGTCGCTTGGTAACGTTCCTCCAGGCCAAGCTCCCCTAAAGTGCGTCCAGCCAGCTTCGGATCAGAAATAGTTATCCGGCGATAGTCCCAATCCCGCCGGTCGGCAGCAAGGGAAATAGAGGAATCATGCCCCAACTCAGAAACCACTTCAACTACCAAATTTTGCGGACCAACCACGGTCACCAGGCAGCCTTTACCGAGTTTAGTGTCGGCAGTGGGACGAACAATCGGACCGTCCTTGGTTTCCCGAAGCCGAGAAAAACGCACGTTTTCGCCAACATGGGCACGAATATCGCGCACCGAGGGGAGGTCATCCCGCTCAACTCGCACCGTGCGAGAAACCAAAGATGCGGGGCGGTCTTTATCGTTCTTGCCATAGTTGAGAGCTAAAGTAGCTACGATTAGCATTCCGAAAACGCCAAACAAGTAGGCAATGGAATAGGCAACTGTTGCCGACTGCTCATCACCTGAGGCCGCGCCGGCAGCAGCTAGAGCGGGGGTGTTAGTAATTGCGCCCGCAAAAGTACCGCCGATAGTGGCCGCATCCATTCCCGCGATTTTGCCTAGCAGGCAGGCAACTACGCCCCCGCCGGCTAACACCGCGAAGGTAGCGGCCATAATCCCTAAAGATTTTTTAAGGGAAGCAAAGAAAGAATTACCCGAGTTAATCCCGATAGCAAAAGCGAACAATGCCAAACCGAGTTTTCCGAACTCGTGCGGGAATTTGGAAACCATATCCACGCCATAGGAAGTGCCCCAGGCAGAGATCCCGATCGCTAGGAAGAGGACGGCAGCCGCCCCCAATCCGATTCCTTTGATCCGGAAATGACCCAGGTACATCCCGATCCCGATTAACCCGAAAAGTACAAGTACCGGCTGTTCTGCCAGGTATTGGAAGGCTGTCTGCACGGTTCCTCCTTGTAAAGCCATACGACAGTATCTATCTTGTCATAGCCTCTCCTAGGACTGTCAGACCAAAGTCCATTTAAGAGGTGATAATAGGGAGGAGTGGGTCACCATTACGGTGAAAATCGATACTTGTCCGGTAGGGCAACTTAGCTTCGCGTATCAAAACGTGAGACGAAGCCCAGTGCAGAGGGTGTGAGACGTAGAGTTTAGCCTGTTATGACGAAACGAATTATTGAGCTAGTCGCCCTAGTACTGCTGGTACCAGGGAGGGCTAGACACGTCTAAAATCGTTTCGAGACGTAGCAAGCCCTAGGTAACAGCACCTAGGGCTTTTTTATTTATAAAAATCAAAGAAATATTTACCAGAACGGGGAAAACGATGAGCAACAAGGAGCAATCACCGGGCGCGGCGCCTCCTCCCAAAAGGATGAGTGGAGCGCGGGCAGTGGTCGCTACCCTGGAACGCCTGGGAGTGACCGATGTGTTTGGTTTACCCGGCGGGGCAATCATGCCGGTTTTCGATGCGCTGTATGACTCGCAGATCAACCAGATCATTGTGCGTCACGAACAAGCCGCGGGACATGCGGCGGAAGGTTATGCACTCTCGAGCGGGAAAACCGGAGTAGCAATCGTAACTTCGGGGCCAGGAGCCACCAATCTGATGACCGCTTTGGCGGATGCCCATATGGATTCGGTGCCGCTGCTGGCAATCTCGGGGCAGGTGGCTGCCAGTGCTATCGGTACTGACGCTTTCCAAGAATCTGACGTAGTCGGAGTGTCGATGCCGATTACCAAACACAATTTTTTGGTAACCGAGCCGGAAGAGATTCCGGTTACTTTGGCTAAAGCTTTCCATTTGGCCTCCACTGGCCGTAAAGGCCCGGTGCTGGTCGATATTGCCAAAAATGCCCAAGTTGGCGAACTTGATTTTTCTTGGCCGGTAACAGTGGATTTACCCGGATATAAGGTGCCGAGTAAACCACACGCTAAGCAAATAAAAGCCGCTGCGAAGTTGATGGCGCAGGCAGAGCGCCCCGTCCTCTATGTAGGTGGAGGAGCGCTGGCGGCCGAAGCGACGGCAGAGCTAAAGGAACTGGTGGAAGTTACCGATTTCCCGGTGGTACTGACTTTGACCGCGCAAGGGGCCTTCCCGTCCTCGGATCCCCATTGTCTGGGAATGCCGGGAATGCACGGGTCGGTGCCGGCAGTGACCGCCTTGCAACGCGCCGACGTGATGGTGGCGCTAGGGACACGTTTCGATGACCGGGTCACTGGCCGTCTGGATGCTTTCGCTCCGGATGCGAAAGTGATACACGCCGATATTGACCCCGCCGAAATCTCGAAAAATCGAGTAGCGGATATACCGATAGTGGGAGACCTGCGGCAAACCCTACAGGGACTACTGCCGAAAGTTAAAGAGGAAATGCAGCGTAACCCGCGAGACATTTCCGGTTGGAAGCACCATTTGGATTACATCTGTGAGCGATACCCGCTTGCCTATGATGAACCAGATGACGGTCTCCTCCCCGCCCAATATGTGGTCAAACGGATCGGGGAAATGGTGGGTAAGGACGCCATTTATTGCACTGGCGTGGGGCAGCATCAGATGTGGTCACAGCAATTCTTGCCGCACGAAAACCCGCGCGGCTTCCTCACTTCCGCTGGTTTAGGGACGATGGGGGTAGCAATTCCCGAGGCGCTCGGAGCGCAAGTAGCCAACCCCGGGGCGCAAGTCTGGGCGATTGACGGGGACGGTTGTTTCCAAATGACCAATCAAGAACTCGCGGTCGCTACCTTAGAGAATCTGCCGATTAAAGTGGCGATTATTAACAACTCGGTGCTGGGAATGGTGCATCAGTGGCAGGAACTATTCTTTGACTCGCGCTTTTCGGGCACCTTGCTACAAGACGGAGAGGGCGGAAAAGATATTCCCGACTTCGTGAAACTGGCTGAAGCCTACGGCGCGCTAGGTTTGCGGGCTCGCACCAAAGAAGAAGTTGACCAGGTAATCACGCAGGCGATGGAAACTAATGATCACCCGGTGGTGATTGATTTTCGCGTCTCTACCGATTCCCAGGTCTGGCCGATGGTGCCGGCCGGGGAATCAAATAGCAATGTTATCTATGCAGGCGGGCAGGGGCCGGTCTGGGAAAATGAGGAGTGATAGTGATGGATAATCGCCACACCCTTTCCATCTTGGTAGAAAACCAGCCCGGCGTGCTTGCGCGGGTAGCTGCCCTGTTTACCAGGCGGGCTTTTAACATTCATTCCCTAGCGGTCGGAGAAACCGAAGAACCAGCGATTTCTCGGATAACCGTACAGGTAGATGCGGAAGATTTGCCTTTTGAGCAGGTGACTAAACAGTTAAATAAACTGATAAACGTGTTGAAAGTGGTGGAGCTACACCCCCAGGACTCGGTTACCCGCAAGTTTGTGCTGTTCAAAGTGCAAGCGAATGCAGACAACCGTTCCCAAGTGCTACAGATAGTGGATCTATTCCGCGCTTCGGTAGTAGACGTCCACCGCGAATCCCTGGTTATCCAAGCTGCCGGGGTGCAATCCAAACTGGAGGCACTGATGGAGACCTTAGCGCCTTACGGTATCAACGAAATCGTGCAATCGGGGGCGGTCGCCATTGGCCGTGGCCCGCGTTCAATCACAGATCAACTAAAGGAGAAGTAACAATGGCTGAAATTTTTTACGACACTGACGCGGATATGGCCGCACTTGCGGGTAAGAAAGTTGCCATTATCGGTTACGGCTCGCAAGGTCACGCCCACGCCCTCAACCTGCGGGACAGCGGGGTGGAGGTAGTCGTGGGGCTGCGGGAAGGCTCGTCCTCGGTAGCTAAAGCTAAAGAGCAGGGGCTAGAGGTCAAATCGATTGAGCAGGCAACCTCCGAAGGGGATATCGTGATGATTCTTGCTCCCGACCAGGTGCAGCGGACGGTTTATGCACAGCAGATTGCCCCGAATCTGAAACCGGATGCCGCGCTTTTCTTCGCCCACGGTTTCAATATCCGTTTCGGTTACATTCAGCCGGGCGCCGGTCACGACGTTTGTATGGTGGCTCCTAAAGGCCCCGGTCATAAGGTACGTGCCTCCTACGAGGCTGGCTACGGTACTCCGGCAGTTATCGCGGTGGAACAAGACGAATCCGGTAACGCCTGGCAAGTAACTAAAGCCTATGCGAAGGCTCTGGGAGCGACCCGCGCGGGCGTAATTAAAACTACCTTTACCGAGGAAACCGAAACTGATCTTTTCGGGGAACAGGCAGTGCTCTGTGGCGGGGTATCGCACCTGATCCAAGCCGGTTTCGATACCTTGACCGAGGCCGGTTATCAACCGGAGATTGCCTATTTTGAGGTTTGCCACGAAATGAAACAGATCGTGGATCTGATCAACGAGGGCGGAATCACCAAGCAGCGTTGGTCCTGTTCGGATACCGCCGAATACGGTGACTACGTGTCGGGGCCGCGAGTGATTACCGATCAGACCCGCCAGGCTATGCGCGACATTCTGTCCGATATTCGCGATGGTTCATTCGCCAGGCGTTTCATCGATGACCAAAACAATGGAGCTCAGGAGTTTAAACAGATGCGTGCAGCAGAAGAAGCCCACCCCATCGAGAAAGTAGGACGTGAACTACGAGCCATGTTCTCGTGGAATCAAAGTGATGATGACTACCAGGAAGGGAAGGCACAGCGCTAAGGGCGGACTTAGCCTGGACGTCACAGCAGCTGCTGTAGCCGGTTCCCGAAAAGTGTTCGGGGGACCCCGGTGAGCCTTGCTTCGCTCGGCTCAAGCCCCCTCTCACATCTTTTCGGGAACCGGCCAGTGGTAGCTCGGGAACCTTGTTTACTGGGATAAGCAGGTAAAGGGAAATCAATCAGACGGATAGTCCGCCGCGTAGCGTTGAGGGAGGTTATTAATAACTATGGGTAAAAGCATTAAACTCGCGGTTATCCCCGGGGACGGGATTGGCAAAGAGGTAGTGGCCGAAGGCCTAAAGGTCATGGATGCTGCCTTGACGGGTAGCGGAATCACGGTTGATAAAACCGAGTTTAATCTGGGGGCTGTCCGCTACCGGGAAACCGGAGAGATTCTGCCCGAGGCCGAGCTAGACAGCATAAAAAAGCACGACGTGATTTTGTTGGGGGCAGTAGGTGATCCCTCGGTTCCCTCGGGAGTGCTAGAACGCGGCTTGCTGCTCAAGCTACGTTTCAGCCTGGATCACTATGTGAATCTGCGTCCGGCTCGCTACTACCGGGGAGTCCCTACTCCGCTGGCGAATCCCGGCGAGATCGATTTCGTAGTAGTGCGGGAAGGTACCGAGGGCTTGTACTGCGGTAACGGCGGGGCGATTCGGGTGGGTACCGATCAAGAAATCGCCACCGAAGTTTCCGTAAACACTGCCTTTGGAGTAGAGCGGGTGGTGCGTTTTGCCTTTTCCCAGGCTGCCAAGCGGCGCCAGCACGTTACCTTAGTGCATAAACATAATGTGCTGGTTCATGCCGGGCATTTGTGGAGACGAATGGTAGAGCGGGTAGCGGAAGAATATCCTGAGGTTACCTGGGATTACGCGCACGTAGATGCCGCTACTATCTACCTGGTGCAAGACCCGGAACGGTTTGACGTAATCGTTACCGATAACCTGTTTGGCGATATTTTGACTGATGAGGCAGGCGCGATTACTGGGGGAATTGGTCTGGCGGCCTCGGGAAATATCAACCCAGATCGTACCTTCCCCTCCATGTTTGAGCCGGTACATGGTTCTGCTCCCGATATCGCCGGGAAGGGGATCGCCGATCCTACGGCCACGATTTCTTCGGTAGCAATGCTGCTAGAAAACGAGGGTGCAGGGCAGCAGGCAGACAATATCCGCGCTGCTATAGCTGCCGATATGGAGGAGCGCGCCCTCGCCGCCGAGCAAGGTCAGCCTTTGCAGCGCAGTACCAGCCAGATTGGAGATGCGATTGCTGCCCGCCTCTAGGGCGGAACGAAAATCCGTACTCTGTTGAGAAAAACTGGTCACCCACTGACCTTAAAAAAGTTTAAACCCCAGAATAGGCTTCCCAGGAGCCGGAAAGAACATAATCATGAGCGAGAATGGTTTAACCCATGTGCCAACCAAGTTAGAGGAAGCATCGCAGGTACCGCTGCCGAGCGCGGATGAATTGGCGGGGCGCTTTACTTTGCAGCCCAACCAGCATCCAGCCAGCGACAAAGAATACCGCGAGATTATGGATTCCTTGTCTTTTGGCAGAAAGTTCGGCGATCACATGGCGGTTGCTGACTGGAAAACCGGAGAAGGTTGGACCGGACACCGCGTGCAAGCCTTCGAGAACTTGAGCCTCTCACCAGGAGCCGTAGTGTTCCATTACGGTCAAGAAGTTTTTGAGGGTCTAAAAGCCTACCGTCATAAAGATGGCTCGATCTGGGCTTTCCGTCCTCGTTATAATGCTGCGCGCTTGAATGCATCGGCGCGGCGTCTGGCACTACCGGAAATCCCGGAAGAGGACTTCGTAGCTTCGGTAGTAGACCTGGTGCGCGCCGATAAACGCTGGGTTCCCACCGCGCCAGGCACCTCTCTCTATCTGCGCCCCTTTATGATCGCAACTGAGCCCTACCTGGGGGTACATTCTGCCAGTGAAGCGAAATATCTGGTGATTGGTTCTCCGTCTGGAGCCTATTTCTCGGGCGGGGAAGCCAAAGGAGTCTCCATTTGGGTTGACCGCCACTACCATCGGGCAGGTCCCGGCGGAACCGGGGAAGCGAAATGCGGAGGCAACTATGCGGCCTCGCTGCTGCCTCAAAATATGGCGGCCCAAAAAGGCTACGAACAGGTTTGTTTCTTGGATACTACCCACACCAACCTGGAAGAACTAGGTGGCATGAACGTGTTTGTGGTGCGTAAAGACGGCTCGGTACATACTCCGCGCCTTACCGGCGTAATCTTGGAGGGCGGTACTCGCTCGGCGATCTGCCGCCTACTGCGCGATAGTGGCACCCCGGTGTTCGAACGCGATATTTCTCTAGAGTCGTTGGTAGAAGATATTCGCTCCGGTGAAGTCAGCGAAGTATTCGCCTGCGGGACCGCGGCGGTAGTAACCCCGATTGGCCGGCTCGGCTCCGATGATTTCGAGGTGGAAGTACCTTGCGGACCGGTCACTGCCAGCATTCATCAGCGTCTGGTAGACATTCAAAATGGGGAAGCGCCCGATCCGTACGGTTGGACGTATCAGCTTTGTGACTAGTTGCAGTGAGGACGCGGGCGGAAAAATCTGCTCCGCTCGCACTTAGGGTGAGGGTCGGGATTCCAGCTCGCGCGCCCGCTTCCTCGTAACCGCACCCCCGCAACCACAGACTAATAATTTGGGAGAGAAAATGGCTTATCCACTTCGTTCAAGAACTTCGACTGCCGGCCGCAATATGGCAGGCGCGCGCTCACTGTGGCGCGCCACCGGCATGAGTGACAGTGATTTTGGGAAACCGATTATTGCCATTGCTAACTCCTTCACCCAATTTGTGCCGGGGCATGTACACCTAAACCAAGTGTCGCCACTGGTAGCGCAGGCAATTAAAGATGCCGGTGGGGTGGCAAAAGAGTTCAACACCATTGCTATTGATGACGGAATTGCCATGGGGCATCAAGGGATGCTCTATTCTTTGCCTAGCCGGGAGATTATCGCGGACAGTGTGGAATATATGGTGAATGCTCACTGTGCGGACGCCCTAGTCTGTATCTCTAACTGCGACAAGATTACGCCGGGAATGTTGATTGCCGCCATGCGGCTCAACATTCCGACGGTGTTTGTCTCCGGCGGTCCTATGGAGGCCGGGCGCGGAATCGACCCCAAAATGATTGTGGGACCGTCCCAAAACGGTCACGGCAACCTGATTACCGTAATGAACGCCACTGCTGACCAGGATATTTCCGACCAACAGCTGAGCGAGATTGAAAAAGCGGTTTGCCCCACCTGTGGTTCTTGTTCAGGAATGTTCACCGCTAACTCCATGAACTGCCTGACGGAGGCGCTAGGCTTGGCGCTGCCCGGAAATGGTTCCACCCTGGCTACTCACGTTGCACGCCGGGAGCTATTTACCCAGGCAGGCAAGCTAATCGTGCAGCTATGTGAGCGTTACTATGGCCAGGAGGAGGACGCGGTTTTGCCGCGGCAAATTGCCTCTCGCGAAGCCTTCCTTAACGCCATGAGCCTAGATATGGCAATGGGAGGTTCCTCCAATACGGTGTTACACCTGTTGGCGATCGCTCGCGAAGCCGGGGTGCGTTTTGACCTGGAAGACATTTCCCGCCTAGGACGCAGCGTCCCTTGTATATGTAAAGCGGCACCCAACCACAATGATTACCATATGGAGGACGTGCATCGTGCTGGAGGGATTCCGGCATTGCTGGGGGAACTTGATCGCGCCGGACTGTTAAACCGCGAGGTCACTTCGATTCATGCGTCCTCGTTAGAAAAATGGCTAGCCGATTGGGATGTGCGCGGCGGCTCCGCTACCGACCGGGCTGGAAAATTGTTTAAAGCGGCTCCCGGGGGAGTGCGCACTACCGAGCCATTCTCGACTACTAACCAGTGGAAAGACCTGGATACCGATGCGGTCAGTGGTTGTATCCGCGATACCGCTCACGCCTATTCCGCCAATGGGGGACTTACGGTTTTGCGGGGAAATCTGGCAGAAAAAGGCGCCATTATTAAAGCCGCCGGAATCGACTCCGACCTGTACCATTTCCGCGGTAAAGCGATTGTGATGGAATCTCAGGAAGAGGCCATCGAGAAAATCCTAGACCATAGCGTTAAGCCTGGTCACGTGGTAGTGATTCGCTACGAAGGGCCAGCGGGTGGGCCGGGAATGCAGGAAATGCTGTACCCGACCTCCTTCCTCAAGGGGAGAGGCTTAGGGAAAAAGTGCGCCCTCATCACTGATGGGCGTTTTTCGGGGGGTACCTCTGGGATCTCGGTAGGGCATATTTCTCCCGAGGCCGCTGATGGGGGCTTAATTGCCCTAATCGAGGACGGAGATGAAATCACTATCGACGTCAATACGGAATCTTTGACCCTAGAGGTGCCGGAAGCAGAACTTAATCGCCGCCGCGAAAAAATGGAGCAGCGTCCTCGCCCCTATACGCCGCGCAGTCGCAAACGCACAGTTTCGGATGCGCTGAAACTCTATGCCGCCTGCGCCCTGAGCGCCGACCAAGGTGGCGCCCGCGACGTAAGCCGGGTGACCGGATAACGGTCTCAACTACCAGTCAATCTAGGACGTAAATCCGGGCTGGCCGGCAAAAAGTACTCGGGGGACCCCGGTGAGCCTTGCAAAAGTTAAGACAAGGGCAAAATTGGAATCTATCTAAAGGGAAACGTATCCGATTCAAAAGTTAATGATTGGTAGCGTGTCCCCTCTCGCATCTTTTTGCCGACCAGCCCTAGTAGCGGCGAGCTACTTACGTGCCAGGTCGTTAGTGTTTTCGGTGCCGCGGAACACTACCCACTTCCACCAGGCGAACTCGCCGATGAAGTTAAGGATCATGGTTACGCCTTTGATGATGAAGTCGTTGACACCGGCGTTGGCGGCCAGTGCCCCCAGCCACATAGTGATGGGGATAAAGAAGGCGTAGAAAACCGCGACTTTGACCATTGCAATCGGCACGTTATTGGCGGATTTGAAGGTGTAACGCCGGTTGAGGGTGAAGTTATAGATTACCGAGAGGGTAATGGAAATAAAGTGGGTCCAGGCGTAGGGCAGGGGAGTTAACCACTCTAAAAGAGCAAAACTTGCCGCCTCCACCAGCCCGGCGGAGATCGACAGCAAGGTGAACTTTAGAGCTTGGATAGCTGCATCTTTGCCTTTAGCAGCCTCGCCGGGCAAGGGGGCTTTTGCTGATGCCGCTGGTTCGCCCTCTATTTGCGAGGGAAGATTTCCTTCCGAGTTCATCGAAGTGCCTCCAATTGCGCGAAAATCTTTTTATTTGCCGGATAAATATCTTTAAAAGCCGCAAACATCTGGTCATAGCGGTCTTTAACTTCGGGATTCGGCTCATAGGAGGCGGTAATCGGAACTAGGGAAGAGGCCTCCGCTAACGAAGGGATTTCCCCTAGTCCGGCCGCTACCACCAACGCGGCTCCTACCGCTCCTACATCTTGCGGATTGGCTACTGTATCCACGGGTTTTCCGGTAATATCCGCGAGAATCTGGCAGGTCACCGGGCTGAGTGCCCCGCCGCCTACAAACCGCAGTCGGGGAGCAGTCTTGACTTTCTTATCTTGGGTTTCCAGGAACCAGCGCACGTGGTAGCAAACGCCCTCCGCCACTGCGCGCAGCAGCTCAGTTTTCCCGGTTTCTAAACCAATTCCGATAAAGGTGCCACGAGCATTGGGGTCTTCGAAGGGGCAGCGGTTGCCGTGTAGCCAGGGCGCGAATAGCACCCCACCGGCTCCGGCGGGTGCGGAGTCGATTACGGTTGACATGTATTCGTAGAGGGAATGGAACTCGGATTCCGGATCTTCCGCCACATCTCTCTGATCCAGGTAAATATGGATCTCGTCTTTAGCGAGGTGGTCACGCACCCACTCCAGGCATTTTCCGGCAGTTTCCATTTCTGCGAAATAGTTATAGTTTCCGCTGATAGCTCCCACCACGGTGGCGATCATGGCAGAAGTGTCAATCGTGATCTTGTCGGTGACGGTTTCCACCCACCCGGAAGTACCCATATACACGTGGGTGTCGCCCTTCTTAGCAGCCCCCGCCCCTACCGGTATCAGGGAGGCGTCCCCTCCTCCCGAAAAGACCGGCACCCCCGCTTTTAGCCCGAGTTCGCAAGCTTGCTGAGGGCGAAGCTGCCCCACAATATCGGTAGAAGCCACGATCGGCGGCATCAGCTTGGGGTCTACCTGCAGCATCTTCAGCATCGCGGGGCTGAACCGCTTTTCTGTTGAGCGAATATCGTACAGCAACGTAGAAAACGCGCTGTCTTCACTCATCGTAAATTCGCCGGTCATCCGGGCAATGATCGCATCTTTAACGTCTAGCCATTTGTGGGCTTTGACTAGTTCCTGCGGCCGGTTTTCTTTTATCCAATGGTATTTCCAAACCGGATCTTTCGCCGAGGCAGACACCGCGCCGGTATGGTAGAGGCTGCGCAGCAGTTTCACCAGGTTTATCCCAGCTATCCGGGGTGCCTGGCCAGCTATTTTTCGCAGCTGGGGGCCGCCGCGCTGATCCATATAAGACATTGAAGGGTGTACTGGACGAGCATTTTTATCTAGCAGTACCAGGGACTGCATTTGAGAACAGAAACTGATCCCTTTTATCTGTGCCAGCTCCGCCTCCGCCTGGGCTTTTATTTGCGCGGTAGCGTTAGCCATTGCCTGCCACCAGTCATCGGGGTTTTGCTCAATGCCGCCGCCGGGAACTACTTGCAAACCGTAGCCTTCACTGGCACTGGCTACGGGGCGAATCTGGTCGCTGACTTCAAATAAACAGGTTTTAACCCCGGTAGTTCCCACGTCATAGGTTAAGCAGTACATTATTGCCTCTTTTCTAGGGTGGATCAGAGGATTTCCGTCATCTGTTCGGCGAATTCTTTCGCTGGTGCCATCTGATATAGCTGGGCGCGTCCTTTGAAATAAGGGGTAGATAGCGAGTACTGCATCATCACCATAGTGTTATCCACGGTGAAAGCCAGGACTTCCGCGGGTAAATCCGTGCGGATCTCGCCCCGCTCTTGTCCTTGTTTAATTAACTTCACTAGCCCAGCTGCGCTATAGCTTTCTAATTCGCGAGCGATATCCAAGGTTAAGTCCCGATTCCCGGTAGCGGTGATCTCATGGTAAAGCTGCTGGTATTCGGGGTATTGTTCGCAGGAATTTACGGTTAGCAGCATCAGTTTATGGAGTTTTTCCCGCCCGCTGATCTCATCTTCTAATATCTGGCCGATATCGGTTTCGATAATCCCGACTCCTAAATTAATCACATACCGGAACAGATTTTCCTTAGTTTTGAAGTACTGAAACAGTGATCCGACGGAGATTCCGGCAGCTTTCGCAATCTGATTGGTGTTGGCCGCTTCATAGCCTTTCTCTGCGAACTCGCTGACTGCAGCGTCAATGATCCGCCTTGCTCTCTTAGGATCTAACTGCTGGAAGCGCTGCGTTGCCCATTCCATTTGATTTCCTCTTTTCGGTGAGTGAGCTCTCACATATCTGGCGTGATAGTAACACGTCTTCCGTGTCCTAGGGGCTATTTCGCTAATTTTTCGTGCTATTTTTCTCCTGCCGCACCCCTTCGCGGAATCGACCGCTGATCCCTATCTGTGGCGAGCTTCACCACCGGCCCATATAATTTTTCTATAGGTTAGTCCCAACTCATTACCACTGGAGGTTCCAGGTGGGTTTCATTCAAGCGTTTACCGGCTCGATCGGCGGTTCCTTTGCGGATCAATGGCAAGACTTTTATGCTCCTCAACCGGGCATCTCTCCCACTGCAGGCATTTTTTCGGGCGTTCCCCTGGGCACGAACAATGCCCGTGGCTCCAACACTCGCGGCAGCGCCAACGTAATCACTAATGGTGCTCGAGTGATCGTTCCCGAAGGAACCGCTCTGGTGACCATGCAAGAGGGGGCGATTACTGGGCTGATTACCCAAGCAGGCGGATATATATACTCCAATGACGACCCCAACTCGAAATCAATTTTTGTTGGTGACGGTGTAAAGGCTGCTCTAATCAAGCAGTCGTGGGAACGTTTTAAGTTCGGGGGAATACCCGCAGCTCAGCAGGTCTTCTTTTATGTGAATCTGCGTGAAATTCCCAATAACAGGTTCGGTACCCAATCTCAGATTTATTGGGATGATGCCTACCTCGGTACCCAGGTAGGGGCGATCACCCGCGGCACCTATACCCTGAGAATCGTAGATCCGATTCTGTTTATCAAGAACTTTGTGCCCGTTAACTATCTGGTGGCGGGAGCGCCTCAGTTCGATTTTTCGGATATGGATAATCCTGCGGGAGAACAGCTCTTTAACGAGGTTGTGAGTAGCTTATCGGCGGCATTCTCGCACTACACCAATGATCCCAGTCGCGGTAACCGTATGAGCGGCATTCAAGCTGATCAGATCGGTTTCGCTTCCTCCTTGTCGCAGGCGGTTGAATCGGGCTACCAGTGGAGCAGTGTGCGCGGCCTCGAAATCGTAAAAACCGCGATTTTAGCAATCGAATATGACGAGGGTACGCGGGCGCTTCTTGAGGACGTGAAGAAGGCAGATGCTCTGGCAGGTTCGCGGGGTAATGCCTTCTTCCAGCAATCCGCTGCGCGCGGTATCCAAGCTGGTGGCGAGAACGGTGGTGGTGCCGGGTTGGCGTTCATGGGTATGGGGATGGGCGCGGTGGGCGCGGCTTCGCAGGGAATGCAGCAGCCTACGGAGCCTAGTTCCTATCACCCTAACTTTGCGCAACCGTTGCCAGCGCAGCCGGTAACTGCAACGCCACCTGAGACATCGGCTGCGGCAGGAACTTCTCAGCCAGGGAAGCAACCGGCAGAAGACCCCACTACCAGGCTGCTAAATCTGAAGAAACTCTTGGACGCGGGGGTCATTAGTCAAGAGGAGTTCGACCGAGCAAAATCAGACTATTTGGGATTCTAGGATATGGGTGACCCAGGCTACCTAGAGCCAGAGGGGAAGCCCGCAGCGTTTAGGGCTGACCCTAAGGCCAGGAATGGGCAGTTCAAATGCCCAAAATGCGGCGCAACCGACATTGTCACCAATTGCCAGACCGGCAGGTTGCGGTGTTGTTATTGCCGCTACGAGTTTTCACCACAGTTGCTGCCTACCAATGAGGATATCGCGTCATTACGTGGGGTAACCGCGGGGTTAGGGTCGCAAGACATTATCGTTAACTCCTCTGAGGTGCTGACCCTCAAATGTGAAAGCTGCGGAGCAGAGGTGGTGATCAACACTGCCTACGCGATGCAGGCGCGCTGTCACTGGTGCCGCCATAGGCTGTCGATTAATAAACAGGTGCCTAATGGGGCAGTTCCGGACGCGATTTTGCCTTTTACGGTTACCAGGGAGGAAGCGAAGAAACAGATCGCAGAGTTTGTGGAAAAACGAAAATTCTTCGCGCATCCCGCTTTCACCAGACAGTTCACTGCAGATAATATTTCCGCAGTCTATTTCCCTTACTTCATTTCCGACATTAATGCCAACGATCGCCTGTCGGGAACCGGCGGGGTGGTGGTCAGGAAATATACCGTCAAGCGGGACAATCGCCGGGAAACCCGATATGACGTTGATGAATATCAGGTAGAACGCGACTTTGATATCGCTATCGATGACCTCACCATAGAAGCCAGCGCCGATAAGTTAAATGTGACGGCCAAAGATAAAACCACAAATGTCATTAACGCGATTATGCCCTATGACACCAAGAACTGTGTCAGGTACAACGCCAACTATTTAAGAGGATGCACCGCCGAAAAACGCGATATTGATATTAGGCAGGTGCGCCCTCTGGTTCGCACGCAAGCACAAGATATTGCCAGGTTGTCGGCAAATAAGACGCTACGCAGATACGACTATGGGGTATCTTGGAAAAAAGAGGATTTCGCAATCAATGGCGAGTCATGGTTATCTGCTTATTTTCCAGTCTGGCTTTACAGTTACCTGCAGGTAAGTGGTTCTAAACGGCAATTGCATTATGTGGCAGTTAACGCTCGCACGAAAGAAACTATGGGTAGCGTACCTATAAACATGACCAAACTGATTGTTACTTCTTTCCTGTTCGAGTTTTTTAGTTTCTTCCTGGCACTGTTCTTAGGTAGTGACTTAGTTGGCTGGGATGATGATTTTCGCTGGCTGCTACTGATACCGGGATTGTTCTTCTTTAGCTTCGTGTATATGAAATACCGAAACGCGGGGGAGCGGCACGCCTATGAGGTGGAAACCAAACGAAGTGTGACCAACCTGCGGGTAGTGGATAAATTCTCCAGACACCGCTATGGCTTAAAGGGGTCTAGGATTGCTGGGGGTAACAACCAGGTGATATATGGACGCAGGAACCATAAAGGTTTAGAAAGCATCCCTTACGATCTGCTTAATAGCAGCATAGATGTAAAGCAGTTACAAGAAAAAGCTGAGAAACTTGTACAGCAGGGGAAAAGCCTGTACCAAAACCGCCCCGGGCAGTCTGATCATTGACAGAATTGTCTTTGAGGATTAATCTAAATCACACTGTTGTGAGTAAGCGCTCACATTGTCTAATGGGGGTCAAAATGGATATCAATCGTCCAGGAGCGCGACAGGTAACGCGCGAGCTAGATGAGCTAATCAAACAACCGGTTTACTCGATTTCTCCTTCTGCTTTACGTGAGTATGAGGACGAATATTTTGCAAAAAAGTGCACCAAATCGCGGACGATGATCCGGGAAGCACAGGAGGTTATCCCGGGCGGGGTGCAACATAATCTGGCGTTTAACCATCCCTTCCCCCTGGTATTTACGGGCGCTAACGGCAATAAGCTGACTGATCTGGACGGTAATGAGTATCTGGATTTCCTGCAAGCGGGCGGACCCACCGTCCTGGGGTCTAACCCCCCGCAGGTGCGGGAAAAAGTTATTGACTTACTTAATACTTGCGGCCCCTCCACCGGGCTTTTCCATGAATATGAGTACCGTCTGGGCGCGCTAGTGCGCGACCTGATCCCCTCTGTGGATATGTTCCGCGCTTTCGGCTCCGGTACCGAAGCCTGTATGGCCTCCATTAGGGTGGCGCGCCTAGCCACTAAGCATCGCCACGTCCTCAAAATGGGGGGCGCCTACCATGGCTGGTCAGATCAGCTCGCCTATGGGATCCGGATTCCGGGGTCAAAGTTCACCCAGGCCAGCGGGATTCCCCTGCGGTGTATGTCGCTGACTGATGAGTTCTTCCCCGGTGACCTAGAAGATCTAGAACGCAAGTTAAAACATAAGAAACTCACTGGCGGCACCGCGGCGATTATGATCGAGCCGATTGGACCGGAGTCCGGCACTCGCCCGATTACCCAAGAATTTTTACGAGGGGCGCGGACGCTGGCGAACAAATACGGGGCGCTACTTATTTTTGACGAGGTCGTGACCGCCTTCCGGATTTCTGAGCATGGGGCGCAGGGTTACTTTGGTGTAATGCCGGATCTAACCGTGTTCGGTAAAGTAATCGCCGGTGGCTATCCCTCTGCAGGGGGTCTGGGAGGACGCAAAGAGTATATGCGCTACCTCGCCGCGGGGATCCAAACCGGAGATAAAGTGAAGAAAGCACTGGTAGGGGGAACGATGACCGCAAATCCGCTGTCTTCGCTGGCCGGTTACTACACCATTAAGGAGATCGCTGAGACCGCGGCGTGTGACCGCGCCGCCAAGATGGGGGATCGCTTAACCGATGGGCTGCGCGCCCTCATCAAGCAATATCGCCTGCCGTTTGTAGCGTTTAACCAGCGCAGCGTGTGTCACCTAGAGACCGTGGGGACTATGCATTTTGCGATCAACTGGAAGAAACCCTGGGAGATCCCGAACGTTTTGAAGGCGACCAGCCAGCGGAAGAAAGAAATGGAGCATATGGGTGCCGCCTATATGGCAGAAGGCATTGTGACTTTGGCCGGATCACGTTTGTACACTTCCGCTGCCTATAACGAAGAGGATATCGACCGGGCGCTTGCCGCCTTCGAGCGGGTATTCCAAAAGGTGGTAAAGCTGTGAACTGCGACGAAGATACCAAGCGCGCGAAACTAGTCGAGCTTTCGCATCAGCTGCTTTCTGATGGGCTAGTGGTGCGCACCTGGGGTAATTTTTCGGTGCGAGGCAGCGGGGACGAATTTTTGATTACCCCCTCGGGGCGCCGTTACGAAACCATGACTGAGGAGGAGCTGGCTTTATGCACTGGCTCCAAGGAATGGTCTGGCCCGTATAAGCCTTCCTCGGAGTATCCGATGCACGCCCTCACCTATCGGTTATTTCCGCAGGCGCGGTGGGTGATTCATACCCACCAGCCCTATGCCTCTGCCCTGTCGCTGGCGAAAAAGGATTTCCCACTGGATGAGGAAGCGCAAGCGGCGTTGGGGCAAGAGGTGTTGCCGGTGGCTCCCTACGGGTTGCCCTCGACCAAGAAACTGCATCGCGGGGTGGAAGAAACCCTGCAGCGCACCGGGGCGCAGGTGATTTTGATGAAAGCCCATGGCGCCATGATTTGGGCTGAAAGCGCTGAGGGGGCGCGGCGGCTCGCAAATGCTTTAGAAAAGGTAGCCAAGGATTTATATCAGCGCGAGCTCTCCTGCTTGCCGCCGCTGCCGGCGCGTTCGCTTACTTCCCGGCGTGAGGGGGAGGATGACGCCCTAGTCTGGGGTGATGACCAAGGCCGCCCTACCACCCCCGATGCGGCCACGCAGACGAATCACTTGCGGATTTACAGTGAGCGCCCCGATGTCGGCGCCATCATTACCTGCCACCACGCAGAGGTAGCGGACTTTTTTGGAGGAAAACTACCTGCCTACCTGGATGATTTTGCGCAGATTATCGGGCTGAAAGCTGATGGAACCACCCGCGGTAATGCGGTGCTGACCAACACGGCGGCCTATTGTCTCGGCGCGGATCTGGATGCTGCCCACAGCGCTCAGATAGTGCTAGAGAAGAACGCCTTAGCGGCGCGTTACGCCCGCGTTTGCGGGGCAAAGCCGTTAAAAAAGGCGGAAGCACTGTTGATGCGGGAAATCTATCGCCGTAAATATTCAAAACAGGCTAGTTGATAGCAAAATAATAGGGAACCGGGTAGGAAGTAGGTGCTCGCCGGTAGAGAGGGACAGGCATGAGCAGTTCGCAAGAGCAAGCCATTAGGCGGGCGGTCGAGACCGCGCGTAGCTGTTTTAACGCCGGAACAACGATCCCGATATCCGGGCGGCAGAAAAATCTCACTGCTCTGTTACGGGAAATAGAAAAATCGCAGGCAGAGATTTATCGCGCCCTCAAGCATGACTTGAACAAGAGTTGCGCTGAAGCCTATATGAGCGAAATTTCCCTGGTGAAAGCAGAAATAAAACATCTGCGGCGTCGCCTACCTTGGCTGGCTCTGCCTCGCCCCAAATTGCCTGCCCTTTCCCAACTTCCCGGGTGGTTGCAGGTACAACGCGAACCCTACGGGGTGGTGTTGGTGATGAGTCCGTGGAACTATCCTTTCCAACTCACGATGGAACCTATTGCAGCCGCTATCGCCGGCGGAAATACGGTGGTAGTCAAGCCCTCTGCCTATACCCCGCATACCTGTGAGGTGATTGAAAGAATCTTACGCCGCGCCCTCCCGCCCGGAATGGCGAGCGTTATCCGTGGTGGTCGCGCCGAAAACACCGCCCTGTTAGAGCAGCGCTTTGACCATATTTTCTTTACCGGCTCCCCGGCGGTGGGGCGCGTAGTAATGGAAGCCGCATCCCGCCACCTCACCCCGGTAACTTTGGAGCTGGGCGGAAAATCTCCCTGTTTCGTGGATCGCACCGCCAATATCGAAAAAGCGGCACGCAGGATTCTGTTCGGAAAACTACTTAACGCAGGGCAAACTTGCGTCAGCATCGACTATATTTATGTGCACGAGGACGTGCGGGAGCAGTTAATCGCTGCCTTGCAGGCGGGAATCGCCCGCGCTTTGCCGAGTGAGCAATACCGAAAATCTACGTTCGTAAAAATCATTTCTCCCAAGCATTTTTCGCGCCTGTCGGGGCTGCTCGCGGGACAAAGACTATTGGGCGCGAAGGGAGGAGGCCACGCGGAAGATTTTCTTGACCGGCAAACCCAGCAGATCAAGCCGGTGATCGTGGATAATCCTTCCTGGGATTCTCCGGTGATGTCGGAAGAAATTTTTGGTCCGATTTTGCCGGTTCTTCCTTTTACGGATCTGGAAGCAACTTTGGCGGACTATGAAGAGCGCGAACACCCCCTGGCGCTGTATATCTTTACGAAAGATCGGGGCTTTGCCCGGCAAGTGATGAGTAAAGTGAACGCCGGGGGAGTATGTATCAATGACACTTTGCTCCATATGAGCTCTTCGAAGGCACCTTTTGGGGGCGTAGGTAACTCGGGGATGGGAAATTATCACGGAGACTGGTCGTTCAAGGCCATGACCCGGGAGCAAACAGTTCTCCGTAAATCTTGGCTTTTTGATATTCCGGTACGTCACCACCCCTATGGGGAGAAATCTTTGAAAATCCTGCGTTACCTGTTGCGTTAGCACCTAGAGGGCGGTGGAGCTAAGTGACGATACCCTTTCATTACTGCAACAGGTAGTAATGGCAGCGTGCGGGAACATCTGTTCCGGTCTAGAGGGTTACTTCCTCTAGGCGTGCAGTCTTTACGTCGAGGACGAATCCGCGGACAGCGCCTCCTACAAAGGGACTGTCTAGCAGTTTCTTCATATTGTTTCTAACTGATTCGCGCACGTCCTTGAAGCCTCCGGGTTTCCAGGTGGGACGCTGCCCGGTGTCTTTTTCGAGTTCGGCGAGGAATACTTCGTCATCGGTCTTCGACATTCCGCAATCGGTGTGTTGAATCAGCATCACGTACTTGGTTCCCAAGCTGCGCTGGGAGGCGGCGAGGGTGCGGATGGTGTCGGGGGTGACCAGGCCGCCGGCGTTGCGGATCACGTGGATTTGTCCGGGTTCCACCCCCAGCATAGTTTCCACGTCGATCCGACAATCCATGCAGGTTACTACCGCTACCTTCATCTCGGGTAGGTGGGGGGCCTCTCCGGGAAACTTTTCGGCGTAGGCGGCTTCATTCTTTAATAACTGCTCGATGGGATCCATGGTTGCTCCTGTTTTTCTGATGGTTAGTTAAATGGTATTAAATCTGCCTGGTTGGCGGGGGCGTAACCAAGTCATTTTTCTTGAGCGCAATCCCACACCCTCATAGTTTGCAAATTTGTCTGTTACCAGCCTAGGCTTTTGAGAGTACCTAGGGGCTATGGCGCAGTTGGTAGCGCGTCTCGTTCGCAATGAGAAGGTCAGGGGTTCGAATCCCCTTAGCTCCACTGAAGGGACGCTCATTTTGATACAAAGTGGGCGTCCTTTTGTATGCCCGAAATCTGAACGAAAAGCCAGGTCAGAGAGGATTTGGTTTCGTCTGGTCTGTTGGGCGGTGCCTGCAGGTAGGGGAGTAGGGCAGCCGAATTTCGGGTACTCGTGCTGCCTGGTGCGTGCCCGCAGGTCTGTCTTGGACATGCGGAAGGACTGCTTGACGTACCACAGGTCGTGGCAGGAACTGATCACCTCCCGACTTGCACAGTTTTTGTGTGTCATTTCGCCAGAGCATTGAGGATGTGACGCCAACTTCGAAATTTTATTCGTGCGCCGCAGCTCCGCGTTCTCCTGACGCAAACGCTTGAGTTCGGCGCTTTCCTCAGTGGAAACCCGAGGACGGACTCCGGCATCCACACGCGCTCGCATCACCCAGCGCCGAAGAGGTTCCCTCGACGTCCCCAACTTCATCGCGGTATCGGCGATCACGCGGGTTTCAGACACTCCCAGATTATCCCGCAGACGATCCTCAACAAGCCTGACAGCCCGCTCCCCAAAAACTTTTATATAGTTCCTTGGCATGCGAAATCCTCTCACAAAAACCTCGGAACAAAACCCGGGATGCTTCAACGCCGAATCCTTGCTGTGCGGGGGAACCTTGTGAGATACTAAATCATGACTATCGCTGAATGGATAGTGCTCGCGGTTCTCGTGCTAGTTGGATTTGCCATTTGGTGGCATTTCTCTCTGCGAAGGAGAATTGACAAGAGAATGCATGAAGCTCCGCCCGAAGAGCGTGAAGCTTTGATGAAAGTTCAACGAGATATTGATCGTGGCAAGGCGGCGCGCCAGGGATTCTTCTTCTAGGTACCGTAGGCTGCGACTCGTCTACAAGGAATGTCTGATGACTGGGCTTGGCCAGGATCGCGCTAACCAGAGACCTGTGGCAGCCAAATTAGTTGATCCGTCTGTGTGAGTATTCGGTAGTCACGATAGGGCGCCCAACGCATGAACTTTGGGTTCGGACACGAGTGTTCTTCTCGGAGGTCTCTTGATACCCTAGTCTGCGCTCTGTGGGGCTACTCGTTCGAGAACGAGATCCGGGTCAACGCCGGACGCACTCACTTCGATGAGTCTTTCACCACCCTCTCAGCACAATTGAATCGAGTAGTTCTTAGTGAGTGCTGGGATCTGTGCGGAGTATGAAGAAATCCAGAACATAAGAATAGACCTGCAAGGAGACCCCATAGGAGTTCTTGAAGGAGCGATTGCAACTATGGGAAGAATTGGGTCTATCCCGGAAGAAATCTCGCAACGGTATCAAAAGTACATAGACCTGGAAATCTTACAACCCTAAACCTAGAGTCAATAAGATAACCTGCGGACTTTCACCAGTAATAATCCTAACTAGGTTTGGGCTAGGGTTGAGGGGTGAAAATCGAGTATCAAAACCACCTGGAACCGGGGCAGGAAGAAATCCTAGTTCGTGAACTTTTGGAACAGGCTTTTGGCCCTGAAGAACTGGGGGAGCCGGAAGATTTAATCGCCCAGCTGCAGACGGGGCAGTTTCAGACTTTTTCTGCTTGGGAGGGGACGCGCCCGCTAGGGACAGCGATAGCATGGCCGGCAACCAGCGAAGTGACCTTGCTGAGCTGGCTGGCGGTTAGTCCCCGCACTCGCGGTCACGGGGTGGGCTCTAAACTTTTCCGTCAAACGATTTCCGCTCTGGAATCTAGCAATAACCCCCTGTTGATCCTGGGAGAAATTGAGGATCCGCAGCTCCACGCGCCCTCGGAAGATAGAGGGGATCCGCAGCGGCGTTGGGCTTTCTACCAGCGCCTGGGAGCAAAACACCTGGACTTTCCTTTCGTAATGCCGCGCCTTAGCGCGGATGTGCCAGTGGGGGAGGATATGTGGCTTATCAGTTTCGGAGGACGCGCTCACGCGAGGATCGAGGATAGTACCGGCAGTCTTGCGGGGCAAGGCTTGGGTCGTCCTCTAGAAAAATTCTTGAAAACCTACCTAGCAGATAGCGGCGAAATCCGGAACGCCGACGGAAAATACCGCGAAGAGATTGAAAAAATGCTGGCAGCCGCCGCCAATCTAGATTAATCCTCTGGAGAAAATCTAATGCTAACGCCCCAACGTTACCTGTAGTGATTTGACGCGGTTTTCGCTTGCTCGGAAATAAGGTTTTCCTGGAGGGCGCGGGCGGGCTAGGCTGGTTTAGGGAAGATGGTTTTCTTTTGGTAGTGGGGTGAATCAGTGGAAGAACAGTCCGTGCAAGTGGGTGCGCCGATTCCCGGGCGCATAGTGAGCTTGCGGCAGGTACCGGATTTGGTGTTCTCCGGCATGATTGTGGGGGCGGGGGTAGCCTTGCGTCCGCTGCCGGGATCGAAAGAAGTCACTGCGGTAGCTCCCATTTCGGGGCGCTTAGTTAAGTTGTTTCCCCACGCCTTTATGATTACCAGCGGGGAACAAACGGTATTAGTGCATTTAGGGATCGACACGGTAAAGATGCGGGGGGATGGTTTTAGCTGTCACGCCCTCGAAAATGAAATGGTTAAAGCCGGAGAGCCCATAACCACTTTCTCGGTTAAACAAATTGAAAAGGCGCGCTACTCGCCGCTTTGCCCGGTGGTGGTATTGGATTCCACCCCCTCTGACCTGGAAAAGCTCCGTGCGGAAGGCAGTCAGGTCGAAGTTGGGGATTTACTGTTTGAAATTAGCGCTGCTCCTGCCGGAGATCCCAGTGAGTGGTGACCCCTACATCTTGGTTCCTGTAAATGATTAACCAGCGCCGTTACCCGTCTTCTATTCAGTGTTATTAGTTACTTAGGCAACTGGTATCCGCGCCGAATCGCTATCATTAAGAGGTATAAGTCCGTACCGATTTATATTGATCAACGTTTCAAGTGGAGAGATAGGGATAATGCCAAAAACTATGGAAAGAGTGATCAGTTTCCTGATCGCGCCGTTGCTATTAGTGGGGATGGGGTTACTGGCGGTCACACAACTGCCAAGTGCTAACGCCGAAGATAGTACCTCCGATAAATCCGTGCGGATCGAAATCCTGCCGGAAATATTTCTTAAATCCGGTGGCAAGGAAGTGTTCGCCAAACCAGAGGAAACTATCGGGGTAGGACGCTCTCTCAATGTTTACGGTGGACCCCCTACAGGACAGGTCTTGGAAGTTTGGAAAAATGTTGCTTTCCAGGTCTATGACCAGGGTGGAAAACTAATCGAAACCACCAAGGGTACGGTTGGAGATAACAAGCGCTGGGGAGGCGCAAAATACTTAGGGCCGTATCCGCAAGGTAAAACCTATACCGTAAAAGTGGATCCCTCCACCCTGCCAGCTGGCTATCACTCGTGGTTCACGGCTCAAAAATCTGGGTACCCGGAGGCTACAGGCGGGAAAACTGACATGATGACGGTGCCCCAAGATTCACAGTCCGCGACTAATGCTGCGGGCAATGTTAACCCGATTGCGGAAACCCGCTTCCACATGGACGTGGTGAACATTGCTTATGCGAAGAACCCGGAAGTTGCCAAGGATCTTTTTGCGGTAGATGCGAAGGGAAAGATCACCGGGCTTAATCCGAAATATAAAGCCGGCAGCGACTATGTGCTCAAGCCCATCGATCAAGATGGAAAGGTGGTACTGCCTACCTCAGCAGAAGCAGATAAACTTGCTGCCGAAGGTTACATGCCTAGCCAGTATTATTTCTACTACAAGGACAAGACCGCTCCGATCTCCGCGCTAAAATTCCATGAAGGTTTTAGTTATTTGCGGTACTGGGAGGGCGTTGACCAGGTAAATACTAAGGCTAAATTTAAGTCTTCCAGTGTCTTTACGGTGATGTTGGATCAAAAGATTCCTGCAGTTACCTTCTATAAGGGCGCGCCTGAAGAAGGTAAGGATCCCGAAGTTTTGGCTACCCAGCAGGTCTATTACCGACATTCCCTCGCGGGTAACTGCCTAAGTGATGGCAAGACTTGCCTACCGAAGAAGCTCCCTGCTGCTCCGGCTGCTCCGGCAGGGCAGGTTTTCAAAGAATGGAATACCAAGGCAGATGGCAGCGGACAATCTTTCAACGCCGAGACTGTAGTTATGGCGGATATGGCGGTCTACCCCGTGTACGGTCCGAACACTCCACCCGTCTTAGAGGTCAAAGATGCCACTATTACCGCTGGTGATGAGCTGGATTTACGTTCCCTTATTACCAAGGCTTTTGATGAAGAGGACGGAGCTGACCTCGCCGATAAGGTAGAGATTGAAAAAGGCAACTTTGATCCGGCTAAACCAGGCACCTACGAAGTTAAGTTCACCTTGACCGATATGAATGGGGAAAGCGTATCTGCCACCGCGAAAATAACTGTGGAGGAAGAGTCCGCGCCGAATCAACCAGATAAACAGGACAAGCCGGGCAAACAGGAGAATTCAAACTCCCCGTCCCGCGGTGACAAGCAGCAGATGCCACCAACTGGAGCAGCAGGAAGTAGTGCTTTACGCATCGCTTTGGTTTGCCTTTTAGCGGGCATGGCTGCCACTAGCAGAGCGCGGGTGAGTCGGAAACGATAAAGCAGGCCCACGCTACTAGCCTCCTCCCTACGGAAACTGGGGGAGGGTAGAGAGTCCTACAGACAGAGAGTGGGGGCGGATTCCTTTGGAATCCGCCCCCACTTTTGTTCCCCATCTCAAGCAAATAAGGAGATATCAATACGCTCAATCCTTATTGCTGGTATTAACTCTAAGCTACGTTCCTGGAAGGGAATATAAACGAACCTGGAAGTAGCCTCTACGTTTGGTAAAGACTGCAGTTCAAAACGGTTCCTGAACGATTTCTCTATTTTTCCCAAGAAGTTTCTGGAATCTAAAAGCGCTGGTAGTGGCAGTAAAATGTAAGTTATTGTTTGTTAACTTAGTGATCTGTAGGTGGCACTAGGCGACTAACCCAAGCGACTATCTGGTCACGTAGAAAATCAACTTTTTCCGCATTCGCGAAACTGCCATCAGGTTTGCGGTAGTTGGCAGGAAGTTGTCCGTAAAGGCTGAGCTTTTCTAAAAACAGCAACTCACAATTGGGAGGTAGCAGTGACTGGGGGTCTTCAAGCAGAGGCGCAAACCACTGGGAAGCCAAGGTTTGGGGGTCTACTACAAATAAAGCTGGTAGCGCAATATCGTGCAGTAACTTCTCGGTGTCGACCATGGTTAGTTCCGCCAGGGTGCGTTTGCCGATTACAAAATAAGGCCGACCCTCACCTTGGTCATTGGGAATCCGAGTATGACCTACCCGCTCTAATTCAGCTAGTTGGGAGGAAGAGAACACGTCCTCCCAAGGAACCTCGGCGGGACCGAGAATCGGGGCGGTTAATACTAGCGCCTGTACCTTATCTGGCACGGCGCGTAACGCTACGAAGGCACCCGACCCATCTGCATGCAGCACCTGTTGGTCAAAGCCGTGTTCAGACAACCAGCCACAAGCTGCCTTTAGATCCTCGATCTGATTTTCCAAACTGATCACATCATCCGAGCTATTTCCACAACCCGAAAAATCTAATTGCAAAGTGCTATAGCCGGCAGCGCGATAGGATTTTGCGAAGGCATCAAACCATCCTAACCCGTGCCGATCAAGCAAAAACGAATGCGCGAAAATCACTGCGCGGTTACTGGCGTCCACTGGAACTACCAAGTCGGCCGCCAAAGTTACCCCCCGAGAAGTGGGGATGCTGATTTCACTCATATATCCACCGTAAACGGTGAGGCATAAAAAATGTTGTGAAAAAATACAAAAAAGACTTAAGGGAAGCTTTTGCTATTTCCGCATAAGACCGTGATAGATCCGTGAGATAGAATAGCTAACAGTTGGGCTAATCGACATGAAAGGTGTTGACCGTGGGGAAAAAACTGTTGACCGTCCTCGGTATTGGTGCTGGTATTGCGCTAGTTCGCCGCGAAATTCGTGAGAATCCAGAGGGTGGGGTAGCTAAAACCGTTAACGCGGTGACTTCCAATCCCCAGGTACGCCGGGCAGGAGATGCCACCAAGCAAAAAGCTTCTGAGATTTTTCGCCGTCAAGGGGAAGCTGTTACCGACAAGATTGCGGATGCGGTCAAAGAACGAATCTTTGGAGTAACGCCGGCCAGTAAATCGGAACCGGAATTTGTAGATGTAGAGATTGAGGAAATAACCGTTGAAGGACCGGATTCCCGACTCTAAAATGACTGACTCAGTTGTTAATAGTGCAGATACTGATTCAGGTAAAGTATCTGCAGTTTCCAAAAAACAACTGCGGCGGTGGCGCAAATACCTCGCGGAAGAACGTCTAGAGGCTGATACTTACCGCTACCTAGCACGGCGGCGGAGCGGAGATGAACGGGAAGTTCTCCAAGAATTATCAATCGCCGAAGAACGCCACGAACAGTATTGGTTAAACCTATTGGGAGAGGACGCGCTTCCTACCCCCCGGGCAAGCATGCGTTCGCGCCTCCTCAATTTTTTCACTCGGATTTTCGGAACCATCTTTATGCTGGCGATGATGCAGCGGGCAGAGCAGCGTCACGATTATGAGGCTGACCTGGATGTTCCCAAAGAAATGGTCGCGGATGAAAAAATTCATTCCGAGGTGGTGCGAGGCTTAGCAGCCCGCCAGCGTGCCACAATTTCGGGTAGTTTCCGAGCAGCGGTTTTCGGCGTCAACGATGGCTTGGTGTCTACCTGTGCCCTCATTTTGGGTATTTTTGGTACTGGAGTTTCTAAAACCACCATTATTGCCACTGGGCTTGCCGGTCTGCTTTCGGGAGCGCTGTCGATGGGGGCGGGGGAATATGTTTCGGTACGTTCCCAAACTGAGCTTTTGGCTTCTTCTTCACCAGATCCTGAGTCCGAGCACGCCATCGATAAATTGAATATGAATGAAAACGAATTGGCTTTAGTATTTCGGGCGCGGGGAGACGATGCCGAAACTGCAGACCGGAAGGCTGCTGCTGCTTTTTCCAAGATTAGAAAAGGTGGACATGCCTACTTAGAGTCGAATAGTCAGGAATACGAAGAAATCGGTACCGGTATGAAAGCAGCGATTTCTTCATTTACTTTTTTCGCTATCGGAGCTTTCATTCCGCTTTTCCCGTTTTTGCTGCCGCTCTCGCCCCTGCAAGGTGCGATAGTGGCCGTGGTTTTAGTAGGTTTGGCGCTAGTCATCGTGGGCGGAATCGTGGGGCTGTTATCGGGAGTGAATCCGGCTCCGAAAGCGCTGCGACAACTCTTGATTGGGTATGGAGCCGCGGGAGCCACCTATCTGTTGGGGTTAGGGATCGGCACCCAGCTTTAAGCAGCTTAAATCCCGCTGTCGGTAGCTGGACTGTTATCTGAATTCTCCCGGGAGTCGGGATCTTCAGGGTGTCCGTTCCCCTCGCTACCCAAGTTGTCCTCCCCCTTAGTTTTTCGAGCATTATTTTTATCGCGCCATCGCATAATCTGCCGAAGCTGACGGGGAGTGAGAGTAATCCTAATATCCGGAGCCTCGGGAAGTACCCAGCCTCGCCATTGGGATAAAAGTACAAATACCAGGGCGGTAATAATCGAAAGCGCCATGCCTAGTACTGGCATCCCCAGTTTAAAGAAAACCACCATTATTACTGCGGAGGTCGCAGCGGGAGTGGCATAAAGATTTGCTCCTCCAAAAATCTTCGGGATTTTTCCCACCATCACATCCCGGATGATGCTGCCGCCTACGGCCGTGGTTAGTCCCATCATTAGTGCAGGTAATATTCCAAGTCCGAGGGCGAGAGTTTTTTGAGCGCCGGTGGCCGCCCAGCATCCTAGACAGAGAGCGTCGGCTACTGTTATTAACCGGTTTGTCCATTTTGATTCTAGGCGCCAAAAAAACGCCACGGTCGCCCCCAGGAGGGCACCTCCTAGATAAAAAGGGTCGGTGAATGCCACCGGAATTTGTTGTAGCAGTACGTCTCGAGTCATCCCGCCTCCTAGTGCGGAGATAACCGCGAGGGTAGCGAATCCTACCGCATCGAAATGGCGTTCCCGAGCAAGTTTTGCTCCAATTATCGCGGCACAAAACACTCCGGTCACATCAACTGCCCGGAATGCGAGCTCGAGAACTTCGGGGCCAAAAGAACTTGTGGGCATACCTATATTTTTGTCTTTTTCTCCCTAGTTTTTCCACTCATGGATTTATCGCCGCACTGGCTCTCCCCATCTTGAGGTACGCAAATAAGCAGGAGGGGCTTTTACCGGAGTTTAGGCAGGCCGGCGAGCAGGCGCGATGGCTATGGGAAAGAGTGTGCGCGGAAGGCTTATTACCGCAGCGGGAGATTTTATCCGAGCAGGCACGGTGGGAGCGTAGGGGTGGGTTTTATCCGAGTAGGTGCGGTGGGCATAAGAATTCGGGAAACGGCGCTACGTTTTCCGAATTCTTGGGCAGGAGGGAAAACCCACCCCTACGTGCCGAAATAACCGGAGTGTTTTTACCGAGCCAGACCCAAATCCGGATCGGGATTGATTATGGCATCGATTTTGCGCTTGGAAGGTAGTCCCGCCAACAGTAATACCCCAGCTAAGGACAAGATGGTATAGAACCAGAATAGGCGAGAAAATCCTTCGTTTAACCCCATCTGGAATGCGGTCTCGATCTGTTCGCGGTGGGATTCAATATCTTGCAGATACTTAGCTCGCATCTGTTCCACAGTTGGAGGCACCGTTCCCATCTGGGCTTTTATCTTCGCTTCTTGTTGATCAAACATATAGTTCGCGATGTCTTTACTGCGATCTACTATGTTGGTGACGTCAGCGGTTTTGACCTTATCTTGGACAGAAGCCGGCATATCGGACATCTTGAAACCCATAGCCGCTTTCGTCTTGGGGGCAGTCGCTTTGGGAGCGGGTTTTTGCTCCCGGGTATTTGTCTGCGCGTTAGAGGGCATGGTCTGCTTCTCCGCTTGCCCTGCGGGCATCTTTCCGCCAGCTTCGGGTGCCTCCGCGGTCATAGCGGGCATCGCCGACATTTCCATAGGGGGCATTGCGTCCATGACTTTACCGGAAAGTCCTCCCATCGCGGTGGCGAGTAACCCTACTAAGATCGCGGGAGCCAAAGTGGTGCCCAGTGAGCGAATCAAAGACAGTTTTCCTTGTCCGGAATTAGCATCAGACTCGGGAATCAAATGCAAGATTAGGTAGGTTAGCGGTGCACCCATTAGGAATCCTAGTCCTAGCCCCATCACGAAAATGGAAACCGAGTTTGAAATAATACCGGGGTGAGCGCTTGCCCAGTAGATCAGCATGAAGCCGGCGATTGCCGAAATCAGTACGCCTACTCCGAGCACTGCTCGCGGGCCGAAGCGGTCAGTTAGCCGTCCACTTAAAGGTGCCCCGATAGCTGAGGCCACGCCAATAATAATCGTGGGGTAACCACCGGCTCCCGAGGGTAGTCGCAGGCAGTTTTCTGCGAATTGGGGGATGAACATGACGGTCATCATTAAGATGCCAGACACTGCCCCGAACATTAGGGTGCAGCCCACGTTGATCGTACCGAAATACTTGAAATCGATGAGGGGATCGCGGGCGCGTTTTTCTGCCACCCAAAATACTGGCAGTAAGATTACGAAAAACAGTAATCCCACCCAGACGTCACGATCCTGGATCGACTTGCTAATGTTGGTGAAGTCGAGATTCTGAAAAGCCCACAGTAGGGCAGTAATCATTATTACCAGGATAAATACGCCTGGTAAGTCTAGTTTTCGATCTGAACTTTGATTCTCTTGCGGCAGTGCCCAAATTCCGAGGGCGACTACGATTACCGCAATCGGAACGTTAATGTAGAAAATCCATTGCCAGTTTTCTTGTCCGGCGATATCCAAAACTAAAGAACCTGCGGAACCACCGAATACTGAGGCGACGCCGTACACCATGCCGACTAGCCCCAGAGCCATTCCTCGCTTGGAGGGAGGAACAATGGTTCCTACTGCGGCCGTTGCCACCGGCATCATCCCGCCACCTCCGATTGCTTGAATCGCCCTAGAAGCGAGCAGCAGCCCTAAAGAGGAGAAATCTTGCGATAATCCACATCCGAGAGAACCTAGTCCAAATAGCCCGATAGCCAGTACGTATACCGGCTTGCGGCCAATAATATCCGCGATTTTTCCGATAACGGGGATCGCCGCCGCATAGGCGAGGGTGTAAATCGTAAAGACCCAAACCCCAACCTTGTCATCTACCCCGAGCCCATTTTGAATAACCGTGCGCGCCGGGTTCACGATCCCCATATCTAGGGCGCCCATGCCGATGCCTGCTAAGTAGAGGACGAGGACGAGTTTCCAGCGCTTAGGAGCGGTAAAGTCGGTGCTTGCGGCCTCGACTTTCCCCTTTACCGCTGCAGTGGTTTCTTTCGCTTCTGCTTTCCCTGCGGTTTTCGCGGGATTAAGTTCAGTGCTCATTTCAGATCCTTAGTTTTGCCAGTGATTTCTGGCGATAGTCTTAATCTTCGAGGTCGTGGGAAGTGTCCAAGGATTCCACGAAGTCTCGGAGCATTTCGGTAAAGATGGCTAGTTCGTTCTGGCTGCGTTCGGCAAATAAACCGCTGAGACCGGCCTCCATGGGGGCGGTAAAATCGTGACCGATCTTTCCGCCTTTTTCCGAGATGCGCAGAACCGTCTTGCGCCGGTCGGCCTCATTACTTTCCCGGTTCACATAGCCTGATTCCATGAGCCGATCGGTTAGGTAGCTAACTGCCGCCCGGGTGATATGCAATTGTTCAGCTAATTCCGAGGGGGAGAGGGGAGTTCCTGCCAGTTCCGCCTGCCAAATTTGTAATAACGCTTCCCCGTCTTTTCCATGTAGTCCCATTTTTGAGGAATACCGGTTAATCAGGTCATTTGAAGCAAACACCATTCTGTGGAGTTCGTAGAGGAGCTGGTCGATGAGTTCCTCGCGTCCCTTAGTAGAGTGTGCAGCACTATTCATGTAGTTAAGTATATTAACAATTAAGAAACTTAAGTAACTGGAATTTAAAATTACCTACCCCGCGCAGCCCCTGTCCCACCGGGGTTCCCTTTTTGGAAAGTAAGGGTCACCGGAACTGTTGCCTGCAGGGGCCAGTTTTATCCGGGCAGGTGCGGTGTGTGCGAGCCGCGGCCGGTAAAAGATACGAGAGGGGCTTGACCTGCGAAGCAGGTCACGGGGTCCCCGGAGTGCTTTTACCGAGCCAGGCTCGGACTTGCGGGTACGGCTTCAGGCATGCGCGGACTATTTTGCAGGGTCGTTACCGAACCAGGCTAATCAGCGGGAAGGGGCTGCGCGGGGCAGGAGGCTGCCACTGCCGCCATCGCCCGTTTTTCCTCCGGGGTAACCCACAACTGCCATTTCTGTTTGACCGCAGTCTGTAAAGCCACATACTGGCAATGGAACCCTTTATTTGGAGGTAGCCAACTCGCGGCGTCTTTATCTTGCTTGTCTTGATTGGAAGGGCCATCAACCGCCAGCAGATTGAGCGGGTCATTAGCGAACTGTTCGCGAGTCTTGGCATCCCACCGGCTAGCTCCAGTTTTCCAAGCGTTGGACAAGGCAACTACGTGATCAATTTGAACCTTGCTGGAACTTTGGGCTCCCTTGTGAAACTGCTGGTAGCGGCCTGTGTAAGGTTCGGTGAACTCTCCGCTAACCACTACACAGTCACGGGTTCCCGGCTTGGTGCGTACCTGGGAAAGGTCACGTTTTAAAATATCGTTTCGGGTATCACAGCCATTGCGATCAACATCTGCCCAGCGTATCCCGAATTGGGAACGCTGATAGGGGGAGGCGCTTTCCCACTCGCCCTCAGGTAAGGCGGCAACTGCCTTGACTAAATCGGTTTGCACCGATTCGGAGAGGATTTGATCCGCGCTTTTTCCCCAATCTGGAAGCGTTAGTTTGGGGGCTCCCTTGGTGGAGAGTCCCGCTAAATCAGGGCCTAGACCAGGAATAAAAGCCCAGGCTAGCAAGGCAAGAATAAAGGTAGCGATGATGCGGTTTCCCCAAGAACTCTTGCTTGGCTGCCGCCAGCGTCTACCGCGTCTGCTATACCCCATATGCCTATTGTGCTCATTTCGCGGCGGCTTTCCTATTTATCCGTACCGCTGCCGGAAGTATTGGCTTTTTTCTCCCACGGTGCACAATAGAAGCATGTTTACGCTTTCCCAGGCAGGTGCCCTCGCCCCCGAGCTTCCGGCGACGAGTATTTTGCCGGAGCTGAAAGATGCCCTCGAAACCGTAGGAAAAGTAATTGTTACGGCAGCACCCGGATCTGGGAAAACTACTTTGGTTCCTCCATTTTGCTGGGCTCTTGAGGACGCGCGGGCAAAAACTAGCGCCGAGGTAGCGGGGGTAATCGTAACCGAACCGCGCCGGGTTGCTGCGCGAGCGGCGGCCAGTTACCTGCAGACATTGCTGCCCAAAAATGAAAATAGATTAGCAGCTCAAGTGGCATTTTCAGTCCGAGGAGAATCTACTCGCAGCCGCGATACCCGCTTAGATTTTGCGACTGCCGGCCTGTTTTTGCGGCGTCTGCTGGCAGATCCGGAAATCTCGGGCATCGGCACCGTGATCATCGATGAGGTGCACGAACGATCATTAGATACCGATGTCTTATTAGCTCTGCTCTGCGAAGTGCGCCAGTTGCGCCCGGAGCTGCGGATAGTGGTGATGTCTGCGACTTTAAATAGCGAGCTTTTCCGGAAGGTTTTAGGCGAGGATACCCCGGTACTTCAGGCAGAGGGAAAACTTTTTCCCCTGCAAGAAGTATTCGCGCCCCCGCCGGTGCAGGTACGGCGTATCAGCGAGCGCGGAACTTCCTGGGAATTTCGCGACTATTTGGCCGACCTGGCGTTAAGTCATCGTATTCAAAGTGATACTTTAATGTTCGCGCCCGCAATCGCGGATGTAGAGGCGATTGCTGCTACATTGCGTTCGCGTGCCAGTCACCCGGAGCTAATCATGACCCTGCACGGGCAGTTGTCTCCCCGCCAGCAGGTAAAAGTGCTTTCTGAGGGCGCCACTGTAGCTAGCGAGGATGCCCTAGAGCCAGGGGAGGGGCGGATTATTGTGGCCACCTCAGTGGCAGAATCGGCACTGACTGTCCCCGGGGTTCGGCAAGTGATTGACAGCGGCCTGGCGCGGGTGCCCAGCCGGCGTTTGCGCGGAAATGCCGCCGGACTAAGCACCTTGAGTTGCTCACGAGCCGCGGCAACGCAACGCGCAGGACGCGCCGCGCGCCTGGGACCTGGATATGTAATTCGTGCCTATGACCAGCAAACCTATGCACGTATGGAACCCGATACTCAGCCGGAAATCTTGCGCAGTGATTTGACGCAGACCTATTTGCAGCTGGCAGATTGGGGGCAAACTGACCTGGAAGTTCTGGCGCTGCCGACTCCCCCTCCGCCTGCTGCCTGGCAGCAGGCGGAGAAGGATTTGCAGGCTCTTGACGCTTTAGATGCTGACTGCCGGATTACCGCTTTTGGGCGCCAGCTGGTACAAATTCCCGCCCACCCGCGTCTGGCACGCGCTTTGATTTTGGGGGCGCGTCTGGTTGGTGAGCACCGCGCCGCCCAAGTGGTCGCGGCCTTACAGGCAGATTTGCGTAGTCCAGACGGTGATTTATGGGCAGCGATTCAGCGTGCGGAACGTCAAGGAGATAAAACCTACCGCAGCGAGCGCAGCCGCTTTGAAAAATTGGCGCGGCGTTATCAAGGTATTGATACTGGTAATGAGGGTTTTGTCTCTTCGCTGTCAGATCGGGGCAAGCAGTTAGGGCAAGGCAACGCGAACAACCAAACTCCAAGTTCACCAGCTAATTTGCAAAAACTTGCAGGTGATTTAAGCGTAGGGCTAGTGGTGGGGATGGCGTTTCCCGACCAAATAGGGCGCCTAACCAGTAATGACGGGGTGTACCAGCTGTCTGGTTCGGGAGCGGCTCGCCTAGACAATGACAGTTCTTTATCCACTAGTAAGTGGTTGGCGATTGCGGAAATTGGGGTACGTAAAGGAGGAAACGATCTAATTCGTCTAGCCGCACCCCTCACCGAGGAGCTGGCTTTAGAACTGGGAAGTCACCTAAAGCAAGAAAAGCATTTTGCAGAATTTCGGGACGGAAAAATCTTTGCTTGGGAGCAACGGTCTCTAGGAGAAATCCCTCTGCAGCGTCAAAAAACGATAATCCGGGAACCTGAGCGCGTCCTGGAAGCCGAATATCAGCGGGTGGGGCTAGATTTTCTGTCTTGGAACTCTAAAGCCACTCGCTTACGTGCCCGCCTGCGCTGGGCGGCGCACTATTTGCCTGCTATCCCGACAGTTGGTGACCAGGATTTACACGACAATCCCCGCTTTTGGCAGGTATTGATCAGTTATTTTGCAGATGGTAAAAATGCCGCGAATGCTCCGGTAGCTGCCTGGTTGGACGGTCTGCTGGACTACGAATCACGGCGCAGTTTGGAGCGGGAAGCTCCTAGCGAGTTTTTGGTTCCTTCCGGACGGCACACGGCTATCACGTATCCAGATGAGGTAACTAGTGGCCCGCCGCGGGTGCAAGCAAAACTTCAAGAGTTCTTTGGCCTGCAATCCACGCCGAGGATCCTGGGCGGAAAGGTGAACCTGGCGATGGAGATGCTATCGCCAGCTGGGCGTCCACTGGCGTTAGTTACCGACTTGGATCATTTCTGGGATGAAGTGTATCCGCAGGTGCGTGCGGAAATGCGGGGCAGATACCGCAAGCACCCTTGGCCAGAAGACCCCCGCGCCGCTATCGCGACTGCCGCCACCAACCGCCAGCTCCGTTCCCGTTAGCTAATGGGGTGTTGCGTGTTAGCTGGGGAAAGATTTTACCTCGCGCCCCGAAATCCGGAAAATGCTTTGGCATTTTCACGGATTTAATGCCCGAAGCCTACCCCTCGGCATAAATCTTTCCCCAGCTTCTAGCCCCGCACGCCGTTCCCATTATTAAGGAGGAAGATTACTTTTGTGTCCCACAGTAAGGGCAGGGGATAGATTTTTCCTCCCGCAATAAGGGCGAGGATTACTTTTGTCTCCCGCCCAAAGAACTTGGGTAATACCTGAGGTATTACCCAAGTTCTTACGCCCGCCTAGCCTGATCTACAAAAAGTAATCCTCGCCCTTAGCGTTTTGCGGGAATACCAGCAAGTTCCAGCAGTAAATCAGGTGTATCCGCGCGGAGCTGTTGCGGGGTGGGGGGCTAGGTTTTATCCGAGTGGGTGCGGTGGGCATAAGAATCCGGTAAATACCTTTGGTGCTTACCGGATTCTTGGGCGGGAGGAAAAACCTAGCCCCCCACCCTTACTTGGGCGGGAGACTAAAGTAATCTCCGCCCGCATTGTCGAGACATGAGGAAAAACCTAGCCCCCACCCTCACTATAAGGTGCAGTCAGGAAAATGATTACGCACTCTAGGAAAGGGCGGCGCCTACTACCTCTTGCGCTTCGGAAATCACCTGATCTACGTGCTCATCACCCTGGAACGATTCCGCGTAAATCTTGTAGATATCTTCGGTACCCGAGGGGCGAGCCGCGAACCAGGCATCTTTAGTGACTACTTTCAGCCCGCCGATTTCGGCGTCATTACCAGGGGCGCGCACCAGTTTGTCGGTGATATCCTCCCCGGCTAGTTTCAGGGCAGTCACGTCCTCGGAAGAAAGCTTCTTGAGCTTGGCTTTCTGCTCTGGGGTGGCCGCGGCCTCGAAACGCTTATAACTGGATGCTCCGAAACGTTCCACCTGCTGTTGATGCAGCTGCGAGGGAGAAGAACCAGTGACCGCCAGGATTTCCGAGGCTAGCAGCGCCAAAATAATGCCGTCTTTATCGGTAGTCCACACCGATCCGTCCTTGCGCAAGAAAGAGGCACCGGCCGATTCCTCGCCCCCGAAACCGATAGTTCCGGAAAGTAATCCGGGTACGAAATACTTAAAGCCCACTGGTACTTCCACCAATTTGCGCCCCATATGGGCTACTACCCGGTCAATTAGCGAGGAAGAAACTAAGGTTTTACCAACTCCGCAACCCTCGCCCCACTGCGGGCGGTGCGTGTACAGGTATTCAATCGCCACTGCCAGGTAATGGTTGGGATTCATTAAACCATCTGGGGTAACGATCCCGTGGCGATCCGAATCCGCGTCGTTACCGGTAGCAATATCGAAAGGCGTAATCCCGTCCTCATCAGGAGCCATCTTTTGCCGCAGGGAAGCCATTGCATAGGGAGAGGAGCAATCCATCCGGATCTTTCCATCCCAATCCAAAGTCATGAAGCTGAAAGCGGGATCCACATCCGGATTAACTACCGTCAGGTTCAGGTCGTGGCGTTCTGCAATCATGCCCCAATAATCGACTGAAGCGCCCCCAAGGGGATCGGCACCAATGCGCACGCCTGCAGAGCGAATCGCATCCAAGTCAATTACGCTGGGGAGCGCATCCACATATTCTCGCAGGTAGTCATGGGGGTGTACGCAATCTGCTCGGGATAAATCTGACAAAGTTGAGCGGGGAACATTCCGCCAGCCATCCTCAAGAATCTGGTTGGCGCGGTCGGCAATCCAACCGGTCGCGTCTACATCGGCGGGTCCACCGGTGGGGGGATTGTATTTGAAGCCGCCATCGCGGGGAGGGTTGTGGGAAGGGGTGATTACAATCCCGTCTGCCACATCTGCTCCCGAGGTGCGTACCTTGCCTGGCGCTCCATTGGCCTGCAAAATCGCTAAGGAAACCGCCGGGGTGGGGACGTAGGAGTTCCGCGAATCAATCCGTACGTCCACTCCGTTGGCTACTAGCACCTCTAGGGCGCTGCGGTGGGCGGGTTCGGAAAGGGCGTGAGTGTCGCGTCCGATAAATAACGGCCCGTTAATTCCCTGGTTGCGGCGATACTCTACGATTGCCTGGGTGATAGCTACGATATGAGCTTCGTTAAATGCGTGGTCGAAGGCACTGCCCCGGTGTCCCGAGGTGCCGAAACTTACCCGTTGGCTAGGTTCGGTAGGGTCTGGCTCCAGGTCATAGTAGGCGGCTAGGAGGTCATCGACATTGATTAAATCTTCTGGTTTGGCTTTCTGCCCGGCTCTTTCAAACATATATTTAGTCTCTCACTTATTTGGATTTCTGTCTGGAAAAGTCCATAGGTTTCAACCAGGTGGCGGTTCTCTATTAAATTTGGAGTGTGCATCGATTCGATTGGGCTATTCGGCAAGCTATGCAGCTGGCAGCCCTTGCCGGTGAGGGCGGGGATGTCCCGGTGGGCGCGCTGGTACTCGCTCCTAGGACAGGAAGGACGCAACCCCTTAATGCTTCCGACGGGGTTATCTTCGAGGACGAGGGTGCTCAGGGGGGCAAAGGTGCGAGCAGCTTATCGCGCAAAGCTCAAGGTGATAGCTTTTTCGATGTTCCAGAAGAATCCGAGTTAAAGGATTGGGAAATAATTGGACGCGGCTTTAACCAGCGGGAGGTTTCCCCGTTTGACCCTACTGCTCACGCCGAGATTGTGGCTTTGCGTCAGGCGGCAAGGAGGCGCGGCAGCTGGCGGTTGTCAGATACTACTTTGGTAGTGAATTTGGAGCCTTGCACGATGTGTGCTGGGGCAATCGTGAATGCCCGGGTTTCGCGGGTAGTGTTCGGCGCTTGGGATGATAAGGCGGGCGCTGCCGGATCTGTCCGGGATGTGCTGCGCGATAGCCGCCTAAATCACCGTGTAGAAGTTATTGGCGGGGTTTTAGAGGACGAGTGCGGCGGGCAGTTAAAAGACTTTTTCGCTAGTCGGCGCTAGGGGGAACCCTAGGATTTAGCCATCTATCGCTGCTTTAGTACAGAGCTTGCATCCAATTGTCTGTTCCTTTCGCTGGGGACTTCTGTGCATCCTCTGCCCGTGTTTTCTGACTCTAGTTGGGCTGCGTTTAGATGCTTGCTTTTGGGAATCAACGGTTATTCCGGCAAATAGGCAGATAACTCTCCGGCAAACAGGTGGATAACTTTCCGGCAAATAGGCAGATAACTTCCCGGCAAACAGGTGGATAGGCTATAGTAAAAATATGTCTGACTACTTAAAACGGGTAATTGACTATGAGATTGCCCAAGTGTTTCCCCAATTACCTGCACTGTGTATAGCAGGAGCTAAAGGAGTGGGGAAAACGGAGACCGCCCAGCGACTCGCCCGCACTACCTACCAGTTAGACCAAGTCGATACTCGCACTATTTTGCAAGCAGACCCGCGTATTTTCCTACAGCAACCACCACCAGTTCTCCTGGATGAATGGCAACTATTGCCAGAGACCTGGGACACGGTTCGTCGCGCGGTTGATGCTGGTGCACGTCCCGAAAGTTTTCTGCTAACCGGTTCCGCCAGCCCTAAACCCGGGGTGCAAACCCATTCGGGAGCGGGCAGGATCATCACTTTAAGAATGCGACCCTTAACCCTTTCCGAACGAGGAATTGCTACCCCCACCGTCAGTTTGCGTGGTCTATTTGCCGGTGAAGAAGCGGTAACCGGTAGCAGTGACTTAACTGCCTCTGATTATGCTGATGCTATCTGTCAAACCGGGTTGCCCGGATTTCAACAATTAACTGGGCGCGCTTTGCGCTTGGCGGTAGATTCCTATCTGCGTGACGTGATGGATAAAGATATCTTTACTCAAGGATATTTCACCCGCACTCCGCACACATTGCGAGCTTGGTTGCGTTCTTATGCGCAGGCTACCGCGACTACCGCGTCCTATGCGCAGATATTAGAAGGGGCGACTGCCGGGGAGGGGGATAAACCCAGTTCCGAAACTACCCGCACCTATCGTGATTTCTTAACCAAACTGTGGATTTTGGAGCCTCTGGAAGCTTGGCAGCCTTTGGGTTCGGGGTGGAAACGCTTGACCAGTAGCCCCAAGCATCATCTGGTTGATCCTGGATTTGCGGCTCGCCTCTTGGATTTAGAGTCTCAGGATTTACTGACTCCTGCCGGGGCTAATATGTACGGTGCCCTGTTTGAATCTTTGGCTGTACTATGCGTTAGAGTCTTTGCTCAAGCTCTAGAAGCTACGGTAGGGCATTTCCGTACTCGCGCAGGTGAGCATGAGGTCGATTTGGTTTTGCAAGGACGAGGAGGGGCAATAGTTGCCTTGGAAGTCAAAACCGCGAATCGGGTCACTGACCATGACGTTAAGCATTTGCTCTGGTTGCGCGAACGTGTCGGCGAAAAAATGCGAGCTGCCGCTGTTTTGTATGGTGGAAAACAGGCTTATGTGCGAAAAGACGGGATTGCGGTGATTCCTCTGGGGTGTTTGGGGCTTTGATGTTGATTTTGGGTAGGCATACGATTTGAGGGCGAGGGATCGTTTCTGCTGATAGCTACTAGCTGCTGCGTTAGTTTTTGCCGGAGCTGGCGGAAAGAAAACTAATGAGTCCTTTTGCTAAACCGGAAGCGTACTGTTGTTGCCCTTGAGGGCTGGATAATCTTTGAGCATCTTGCGGGTTACGCATTTCGCCAAGCTCCACCATTACTGCTGGTACTTTCGCAAAATTTAGGGTGGCGAGGTCGGAGCGAGGGGCGGGATCTGCCCCAAAAATCGTGGAGGGGGTAAGCCCTGCGCCTCTAAGTCCTTCGGAAACTGCCCGTGCCAGCTTCCGGGACGGTTCGCCTTGTGCAGAGTTTAACGGAGGATTGGAAACCATTACGAAGAATCCGTGAGGGGCAGACGACTGGGAACCATTGGCGTGAATAGATAGGAACGCATCGGCGTGTTTCTCGTTCGGGATTTGTCCGCGGCGATCGACACAGACCTTATCTGCATGGTCATCTTTTTTGGTCAGATGAACAGTTGCCCCTTTTCCTTGCAGCTCAGCCTGTAGAATCAGGGCAACTTCCCAGTTGGCGGTATGTTCAGGGTATCCGCTGTTAGTCGCGGTTCCGGAGGTATTACAGGCTTTGCTCCCTCCGCGTCCATCAGGGACTTTATTGGTTAAGTGTTGCCCGTTAGAGTGCCCGGGATCTATTACGATAGTTTTTCCTGCCAGTATCTTTTTAGGTTCTGGACTGGGAGTCGAGGGCGAGGCGGAAGGGAGAGTCGGGCTAGGGGAAACCTTGTCGGTAACGTTAGGGGTAACGCTGCTAGCGGTTGTGTTTTTTGCAGAGAAATCGTGGTGCTCGGTTGCGGGACTGCAAGCAGTAAGGGTTAAAGTTCCCGCGGTGATAGACGCCAATACTAAGGGCACTAGTTTGTCGAGACTGCCGGGATGATGGAGAAACATGTTCTAACCCTAACCCCATTTTTATTAGGCATTCCGCTAAACGCTAGCTAAGGACGTGCTTTTCAGGCTCTCTTAGGTTTCAACACTTGATTCCAATGATTGACCATCTGGCTTGGGAGAGCTTTAACCGCGCTACGACCACTGCGCGCCCGGAGTGTCAAGGAGGTTTGTCTGCTCCTCTTGTGTCTGGGACTTAAGTCGATTAGAGTATGCTTTGTAAGGACAATTGGGCCAGTCACGGTAATGCTAGTAGCGGTAATGCTAATAGCTTAGGCATGGCCGGCGATAAGGTCAGCGGAAATCGAAGGAGATACTGACAATGGTAAAACAGCTGCAACACTGGATTAACGGTGAATATGCGCAGGGTAAACCTGCCGGAGAAATTGAAATTGAAGATCCGGCGCTAGGTGAAGTAGTAGCTACTGTTCCCTCCGCATCAAGTGAAGATCTGGATCACGCAGTAGAAATTGCTAAAAAAGCTCAAAAAGAGTGGGCAAAACTCTCACTAGCCAAACGCGTGGACATTATGTTCAAGATGCGCCACCTGGTTTTGGAAAACCAGGACAAGATGGCACAACTAATTGTGCAGGAACACGGCAAGAACTACTCGGATGCGATCGGGGAAATCCAGCGTGGCCGGGAAACCCTAGATTACGCCTGTGGAATTAACGCCAATATGAAGGGCGAACATTCTTACCAGATTTCTACCGGCGTTGATATCTTCACCGTGCGGCAACCAGTGGGAGTGGTAGCAGGTATCTGCCCGTTCAACTTCCCCGCAATGGTACCCATGTGGATGCACCCTCTAGCTATCGCTACTGGTAACGCGATTATTATTAAGCCTGCCTCCTCCACTCCTTCCGCTGCCCTCTTGACTGGCGAACTATACAAGCAAGCGGGATTGCCGGACGGCATTTACCAGGTATTGACTGGAAACCGTAACCTGGTTACCTCGATTCTGGAGCACCCCGGAATTGACGCGATTTCGTTTGTGGGATCCACTCCAGTTGCCCATATCGTGCAGGACACCGGGGTTGCTCATGGCAAACGCGTTCAGGCGCTGGGCGGGGCAAATAACCACGCGATTGTGATGCCGGATGCAGATATTGATTTCGCCGCCAAACATATTTCGGCTGCTGCTTTCGGTGCGGCTGGTGAACGCTGCATGGCGCTACCGGTGGTAGTCGCGGTTGGCAGCGCTGGGGAAAAACTAGCCGAGAAAGTTAAAGCTCACGCAGATCAGATCCATGTGGATCAGGGCATGGTCGAAGGCTGTGAGATGGGGCCGGTGATTGACAAGAAGGCTCAGGAGCGTATCGAAGGGCTCATTACTGATGCTGAGGAACGCGGGGCAACCATCGTGCGTGATGGTCGCGGCTTCCGCCCTGAGGGCTACCCGAACGGTTACTTCGTAGGGCCGACCATTATCGATAACTGCCCCAAGGAGGCGCCCGCATATTACGAGGAAATCTTTGGTCCGGTGCTGGTAATTACCCGCGCCGATACCTATGAAGAAGCCATCGAAATCGTTAACTCTTCGCCCTTCGGTAATGGCTCTGCCATCTTCACCAATGACGGCGGGGTAGCACGCAAGTTTACTCTCGAGGCTGAGGCCGGAATGGTGGGCGTCAACGTCCCGATCCCGACCCCGGTTGCCTACTACTCCTTCGGTGGCTGGAAAGACTCCCTGCTTGGTGATACTCATATTCACGGCCCCGAGGGCGTGAAGTTCTACACCAAGGCCAAGGCAATTACTACCCGTTGGCCGAGCGAGTCCGGACATTATGAAGCCACGATGAGCTTCCAGCGCGAAGAAGGCTAATAGTAGCTAAAAAACTAAAGGTTCAAGAACATTTGATGTAGGCGCGGGTCGCCGGTCAGTTCGGGGTGAAAAGTGACCCCGATTTGGCCTCCGGCCCGCGCTCCTACAATTTTCCCATCTACTCGTCCGAGTTCTTCTACGCCCGGGCCGAGCTTACTGATGCGAGGAGCGCGAATGAAGGTCATTGGCAGATCTTCCATTCCCGCAAAAGCAGCCCGGGTATTAAAGGAACCAAGCTGGCGTCCATAGGCGTTACGTTCCACGGTCACGTCCAAGGTGCCGAGCGCCATGCGGTCGACATCGCGCTTACCCATAATCTGCTTGGCCAACAAGATTAATCCCGCACAGGTTCCGAGCACCGGCATCCCGGCTTTAATCATGTCTCGGAGCCTCTCCGCCATTCCCAGCTCAATTAGGAGTTTTGATTGCACCGTGGATTCCCCACCCGGCAATACCAGGCGGTTAAAACCGGTCTTTAGGTCTGCGGCTTCGCGTAGCTCAACTACCTGAGCCCCCAGTTTTTCCAGGCATTGTTCATGTTCAATGAAGGCACCTTGAACTGCCAGGACGCCAACTTTTTCCATTGAGTTTTTCTTACCGTTTCTGTTGCCGGGACTTATTTTCCGCGCTCTGCCATCAGCAGGTCAATTTCGTTTTCGTTGATCCCCACCATGGCTTCGCCCAAATTCTCGGACAGCTGCGCAATTAGTTTCGCGTCCTTGAAGTTGGTGACCGCCTTGACGATAGCGCTAGCGCGTTTAGCGGGATTGCCGGACTTGAAAATGCCGGAGCCTACGAACACGCCCTCGGCGCCCAGCTGCATCATCAAAGCCGCATCAGCTGGGGTGGCTACCCCACCCGCAGCGAAGTTTACTACCGGTAGACGCGAGGAATCGTGTACTTCTTTCAGTAGTGATAGCGGGACTTCTAGGTGTTTGGCGGCTTCGAAAAGTTCATCTTCACGCAGGCTGGAAATACGCCGAATTTCGGCGTTCATTGCGCGCATATGGGTAACTGCCTGCACAACGTCACCAGTTCCCGGCTCTCCCTTGGTGCGGATCATGGTCGCGCCCTCGCCAATACGGCGTAGCGCTTCACCCAGGTTACGTGCCCCACACACGAAAGGTACTTTGAACTGAGTTTTATCAATGTGGTAGATGTCGTCGGCGGGGGAGAGCACTTCGGATTCATCGATATAGTCAATTTCGATAGCCTCCAGCAGTTGTGCTTCTACAAAATGCCCTATGCGGCACTTCGCCATTACCGGGATAGAAACTGCTTCTTGGATACCCTTGATCATTGCCGGGTCGCTCATCCGGGAAACACCGCCGGCGGCACGGATATCGGCGGGGATGCGCTCAAGTGCCATAACGGCTGCCGCGCCCGCATCCTCTGCGATCCGCGCCTGCTCTGGGGTGGTAACGTCCATAATTACGCCGCCCTTTAGCATTTGCGCTAGTTGACGATTGAGTGCCACCCGGTCGTTTAAGTCGTCTGTATGCTGGACGTGGGGAGCATTTGCGGTTTCCATTTCCGTTCCTTCTTTCTGTGCCTAACGCTTAGGGTGTCTAATAACGCGGGAAATTACTCTCTAGTTTTATAGCTTACAAATTAACCCAGCAAAATCGTTATTTATTTTAAGAAACAGGGGCTGCCAGCGAAATACCTACCTCGGATATCTTCCTGTATTTCGGAATATAACTAAGTTCGAATATCCTTGACAACCTCGCTTAACGCGCGTTAAATAGCGGTAGGTGATTATTTGTCGTTAAAGCTTGGCAAAAAGAAATACCTCGAGCACCCTAGATTAAGCGAAACGTTTCGGGTAAACTGGGAGTGCCGCCAGATCGGGTGGAGCAATGAGGCTAGCGCTTCGACAGAAGAAGACTCAAGACCGCCCTACGCAAGATTGCTATGTCTACAACAGAAGGAATGAATAAATGGTCAAGATCGCCCTCGACCCCAATATGTATTACTGGTTTATGCCAGTTTCGCAAACCCTGCATAAAGCACGAGAACTTGGGTTTGAATACGTGGAGTTGTCGCCCACAGCAGATTTTCACTTTTGGCATCACTACCCCAAAGCCGATGACGCCTATATTGCAGAACTGAATAAAGTGCAAAAAGAATCTGGGGTCAAGATCGTTACCTTGAACCCGGTTTTCAACTGGTCGTGCGTAGATGAGGAAGAACGGCAAGCCCAAGTGCGCAATTGGCGCAGGCTGCTAGAAATTGCCGATCAGCTAGACGTACGCGAGATCGTTTCCGAGTTTTCGGGCGACCCTAATACTCCGCGGCGCTGCGAGCATCAATGGTACAAGTCCATTGAAGAGCTCACTCCTGATTTTGAAAAGTATGGTATCCAGCTGCATATGGAGGCGCATCCCTATGACTTCGTGGAGCTGCATGATCCCGCCATCAACCTGATCCGCGGAGTAAATAAGCCCTGGATCGGCTACGAATATTGCGCCCCGCACACCTTCCATCTTTCAGACGGTAAAGGTGATGTAGAACGGATGCTGCGTTCTGCCGGAGACCTACTCAAAGAAGTACACGTCGCCGATGTATTCAACCACAAGGCATTCGATGGTAACCGCTACGTAATTAATCCTCCGGGAGTTGACGCGCGGGTACACCAGCACAACGAGATTGGCATGGGTGAGGTTCCGTGGGATGAGCTGTTTAGTACTCTGCGGGATATGAATTTTGATGGCGTGTTGTCCCTGTGCGTATTCGGGTGGCACGATCGCGCTGACGAAATCAACAAAAAGATGATCGCTCGGGTAAAGAGCGAGTTCGGACAGTAACAGTTATTTGGTAAACGGAGAGGATTTGGTTTTTTCCGAGGGCGTAGCCGACGTCCTCGGAAAAACTATCCTTTAGGGTTGCTATCCTTGGGAGATAGCAGTCAAAGAGATTAAGTTCTCCAGATTAACCTGCGAGTATTCGGATAAAAGCAATGTGTGTTCTAGGAAGCTATCCATCGATACCAAAATCTGGTTTAGCGGTTACGATTCGCCGTTTCTAGGGTTATTTAGCGATAATCTAAGAACAACATTATGAAACAAAAACTAACTATCTCCGATGTAGCCAAGGAAGTGGGAGCCTCCATTTCCACGGTGTCTGTTGCGTTGTCTGGACGACCCGGAGTCTCAGATAAGCGACGCGCGGAGATTCAGCGCGCCGCTTTTGAAATGGGGTATCGACCCGATCGGCAGGCTGCGCTTATTCGCCTGGAACGTACCCATCTGTTAGGTGTGGTGTTCTATATGGAGCAAGAGTTCCAAATATCGCTGATGGATCCGCTCTTTCGTTACGCTGAAAAACAAGGATATCGCCTGGTGGCAGCCGGTTGTGTAGGGCAGCGTAGCGAAATGGATTGCATCGAGTCTTTGATGCAAGATCGCTGTGAAGGGATTGTGCTAATAGGCACCAAGCTCTCTGCCGGGTATTTAGAAAAAATTGCGGCGGTGATTCCCCTAATTACCCTATGCCAAGAAGTCGGCTCCACCAGTGTGGATGCCGTGGTCTCCGATGATGCCTATGGGGTCATAAAGTCTTTTGAGCACTTGTGGCAACAGGGGTTTCGCGACATTGTGCATATCCGGGGGGACAATCAAACCAATGCGCAGGTGCGGGAAGCTACCTTTCAACAATGCCTGGAAGACTGGAGCCTCGCGTCAGATGAGAATCCTGCGTTGCGGATCTATCAAGGCGGGCAAAATACCGGTGATGGGGCACGGGTTGCCGATCAGATATTACGACAGGTCCGCGCCGGCGAACGGGAGATGCCGCGCGCAGTGATGTGCTTTAACGATCTGTGTGCGCAAGGATTCATGATTCGGATGTGGCAAGAAGGTGTAAATATTCCCCAGGAAATCGCAGTGATAGGTTTCGATGATACCCCGATTGCATCCGAACCTTATGTGGAGCTAACCACCGTGCGGCAAGACCGGGAGCAACTGGCCAGTTTAGCTGTCGAACGCCTGGTAGAGCACGTGGAGTTCTTCTTCGATAAAGAAAACTATGGCAAAAAATGGGATGCGGTTGAAAAACAGGTAGAAACCCGCCTAATTGTGCGCAAGACCGCCTAAGACATGGTAGTTAGCGCTGCAAGTAAGTTGCGTTGCTTTTTGCGGTTAATTATCTAAAGCAGGACAGTTCTGCGTTATCAGTTTTAGATACTCTTTAATATTTGCCGAATAGTTCGGATAGGCCACTTTTAGCTGTTCCGGATCATTGACGTGCACCAATACAATATTCTGATTAGGAGCTATCAAACCATTTTTATTGTTTTCAAACACTTCGTCTTCAAGCCTTGAATATTCGCTGAGGGATTCGTCCATTTGATTATTGGCATAAGAATGAACAATCAAGTTCTGTTCGTCTTTTAGGAACTGTAAAATAAACACGCAAGCATCTTCAGGGGCACAATGCTTCTCATCAAGTCTTAAGACATCGTCGTATACACGGGAAAGTCTGCTAATGATTTCAGAAGACAACGGCAAAGTTTCAATTTCTGAGACAAGATCATCTATGTTTTTAGGGGTACCTGGAACGGTAGGACTTTCTTCGATGCTTGCGATTAAAGAAGAGGTCAGCTGATTGTAATATAACCGAGTTCTGGTATCAGTATCACCCAATAAAACATCTGTATTGGTAGTTTTAATCTCTCTTCCTTCTATTTCATCTATAATTTCTAATGCAGTTGCCCAATAATGTTGAAGTTGCGTTCTTAACTGGATTTCAACACGGTACTTACGCTCACAGCTACCCTGTTTAGTCAGTAGGTGACAGGAGCGATAGCCACTACTTTTCGGAGAATCAATGTAATCTTTAGTTTTGGTGATTTCAGAAGAGGTTCCAGCAATCTTATCTTCTATTCTTTTCTGAATTAGCCGTAGATCTTTAATGCTTTTAGTAATTACCCGGCATCCTCCAATATCATCCAAAGTGTTTAACAGGTGATTATGGTTAGGACGCTGTATTTTTTGGACAATAGAAGAGACTCTCTTTAGACGATAAGTGATGATTGCCCCGTCCACTCCTTTGCAACACTCTAGGAGAGTCTGAAAGCATTGACGGGTAGCCGGAGCGTAGCGAGCTCTCCACCTTTGCACAAAGTCGATAGCCTCTTTGCTTTGTTCCGCGTCATCGGAAATAGTCTGCTTCAAGATTTTGCTATAGCGTTTTGCCTGTCTAGTTGAGAGAGGAATCTCACCAGAGTTCACAGGTCGCGTATTCACAGGTACAATCATAGAGGTATTGGCTTTTCAACTATGGTAGAGGAGGCTTCAAAAATGGCAACGGTTGTTGATGTTGCAGCATATATTCTAAATCGTTCTAAGCCTCTTTCCACGATGAAGTTGCAAAAGTTAACTTTCTACTCCCAGGCGCACGCTCTGGCAACTGCCGGCACCCCGCTGTTCCAAGAAGACTTTGAAGCTTGGCGAGGTGGTCCGGTATCTGCCGAACTATTCGAAAAGCATCAGGGGCTTTTTATCATCGAGTCTGGGCAGCTGCAGGCAGATAGCAATAATCTGAGTGATAAAGAGAAGCAGATTATAGATGTAGTTTTTGATCAGTTGGGAAATCTCACCGGAAATGAACTTAGCGAACGGACTCACGCAGAAGCTCCTTGGAGCAATGCGAGAAAAGGGCTAAACCCTAGCGATCCCAGTAACAATGTCATTTCCCAGGATTCAATTAGGGAATACTATATGAAAAATCCGGTTGTGAGCCGGTAGTTTCATTAGTAGCCTATGTTCCCCGCGGGGAACATCTTCTGGCATACGTAAGGGGGGCGGGTTCGAAGATTTTCTTCGAACCCGCCCCCCTAGATTTCAGGCGATCAGATTTTTAAAGCCACTAGGTGAGTGGGATTAAAAACCAGGTAGCACTGCCTTGTTCGGCCAGGTTTTCTCAATGAAAGCCTTGACTTCCGGAGAGTGCAGTAAAGAATCCAGTTTCTTGATTGCCTCTACCTTTTCGGAATCCTTCTTCCAAGCCAAAATATTCAGGGAAGGATTGTTCTCAGTGGATTCCAAAATCAGGGCGTCAGAGGGTTTCTTGCCTCCAAGCTGAGCAAAGTTACCGTTGATGACGGCGATATCTACGTCGGCTAGGGCGCGTACCAACTGCGGCCCTTCCACTTCAGGCAGCTCAAAGCCGCGCGGATTGTATTCTTTAGACTTGGCAATCACCGATACTTTCTGCTGTTTTTCATCTTTCGGTAGCTTAATCAAGCCATTGTCAGCCAGTAAGTTTAGGGCACGTGCCTGGTTAGTGGGGTCATTGATGATCCCAATCTTGGCGCCGTCCTTCAGATCCTTAATATCCTTGAGCTTTTCAGAATAAATTCCTAGTGGCTCTAGGTGGATTCCCTTGCCGTGCTCGAACTGCCAGTTATTCTTGGCGGTCTGATCATCGAAGTAGGGAACCGTCTGATAATAGTTGGCATCCAGATCCCCAGAGTTCAGGGCTTCATTCGGCTGGACGTAGTCGGTGTATTCTTTGACTTCCAACTCAATGCCCTGCTTTTCAGCCAAGTTATCGGCCACGTAACGTAAGATCTTCGCATGTGGATCAGGGGAAGCCCCTACGATCAGTTTGGTGTCGCCGCCAGCAGAATCGCCGCCACCGCAAGCCGCAAGTCCCAGTGCTAAGCCGGCAGCTCCCGCTGCGGCCACAAGTTTCTTCCAAGTTTTCATTTTAAAATTCCTTATAAGTAGTTTTTTAGGTAGTTTACAAAGTTTTTTTACCCGTCCTCGCCGGCGTCTACTAGGCGGACGAGGCCAGGGCTTTTCCCCGGATACCTAGAGCAGAGCCAGGGCACAAAAGTTTTACCGAAAACCGCTAAGAGCGGTGAAAATCTCCGACTGGTTTTCCCTTAGCGGTGATCTACCAGCCGGCTAAGCATATCGCCTACCCACTGCACGATAACTACAATCAACAGGATGTCGATCACCACGATTAGCATCACGTCACCCATAAACTGGTTGTAACCATAGTTTATGGCGAGGGCGCCGAGGCCTCCGGTACCCAAAGTACCGGCCATCGCACCGTAACCAATCAGCGAAATCAAAGTAACGGTAACTGACTGGATGAGGGCGGGTAGCGCCTCGCGCACCTGCACCCCCATCATTATCTGCCAGTTAGAGGCACCGGCCATCTTCGCGGCCTCTAGTTTGCCGTCCTCTACCCCTTGCACATTGGATTCCACCAGGCGGGCAAAGAACGGCGCCGCCGCCAGGGTTAACGGTACTACCGCCGCTTTCCACCCCAAAGTGGTGCCTACCAGTAGGCGAGTAAAAGGAAGAATCGAAATCATCAAAATGACGAAGGGTAGGGAACGCCCCACATTCACGATAAATCCCAGCACCGCGTAGAGTACGCGCGTGACTTTGGAACCTGAAAGTAGCCCCGCGGGAGCAGTCGCCACCAACAGCAAACCAATCGGCAATCCCAGCAGGATTGAGAATAATCCCGACCAAAGCGACATATAGATGGTTTCTAAAGTGGCCTCCAGCAGATTATTAGTAATCACTGGATTGGAAAACCAGCGTCCCGAGGCATCCGCAGCTAAGGGCATCATAGTCACAACCTGTGAGGTAGTAGCGATAAGACTCATGCTCGCACCTCCGTATAGATGTGATGATTTTCCATTTCGCGGATAAAAGCGTCCAGTCCTGTAGATTTCACCCCTACAGCTAAGCGGCCAACTTGCGTGGTTCCCACAGTCTCAAAGGTTCCGGCCACAATATCGCCACCCAATTGCGCCACCAGATCCATAACTTTCGACCCGGTGGGCACGCCCGGCGAGGAAGTAAAAGCAATATCCACTACCGCGGCGGGTTGACCATCTAAAGTTACTTCGTCATCAACATTGGGTGGCGGTACCAGGTCTTTTGCTAACCGTGAGGAGTGCGCCTTGACTACGTCCTCCACCGAACCGGTCTGCACAATTTTTCCGCCTTCTAGCAAAGTAACGTGAGTGCAAATCTCGCGGATCACGCTCATTTCGTGGGTAATAATCACCACGGTTACACCCAGACGGTCATGTACATCCTTAATTAAATGCAGAATCTGCTGGGTGGATTCGGTATCCAAAGCGCTGGTGGGCTCATCGCACAGTAGCACTTGCGGTTCATCTGCAAGCGCGCGGGCGACCCCTACTCGTTGCTGCTGTCCCCCGGAAAGCTGGGAGGGATAAGAAGATCCCCGGTCATGCAGCCCCACCAAATCCAGAAGCTTTTGTACCCGATCATGGCGATCCCCGCGTTTTTGTCCCGCCAAATACAGTGGGTAGGCGATATTGCCGGCGGCAGTACGTGAATCCAGCAGGTTAGCCGCCTGGAACACCATCCCAATAGAGCGGCGTGCCTGGCGCAAATGCTTTTCAGACAGGGTAGAAAGATTTTGTCCTCCCACCAAGATTTCCCCCGAAGTGGGATGTTCTAGAGCAGTCAAGCAACGGATCAGCGTAGATTTTCCGGCTCCCGATTGCCCCACGATGCCATGGATTTCTCCGGCCCCAATTTTCAGGGAGATACCGTCGAGGGCATGCAGCTTGTCTTGCTTTTTGCGGGGATAAATCTTGTAAACATCCCGCAGCTCGATCAGCGGCTTTTCCGCTTTAGCGTTGCTCATAAGTTCCTTCCCATCGGTCCTGGCATTAGCACCGTCTTATCGGTTGCTGCAGTGCGCGAGCCAGGTCTCTGCACTGCTCTTGATGGCTACGTTCAGATTAAAGCCCCGAAAAGCAAAACACCAATTATTGAGACGGCTTGTAGTTGCTTTCACGTTTTCGTTAGCATGGAGCTATGAAAGAAACAGCGATCAAATCGATTCAGTGGTGGTGGCTCGCCTAGGCGGGTCCTTTCTTTCAGGCATTTATAGAACCCGCCAAGTGGCGGGTATTTTTTTGTCTCCCGCCAGCGGAAACTATTTAATAGAAGTGATATTTCATTGAGGAGCAAGAGAAGAGATGACTGATAACCCTAGAATCCAACCTTTAGGATTTCCGATCGATAGCCACATCCCTGCTCGCTGGTACAACCTGGCTGCGGACTTCCCGGAGCCGATGCCTCCCTACCTGAACCCACAGACCCGGGAGCCCATCACCGCGAAAGATTTAGAGCCGCTATTTGCCCCCGGCCTAATCGAACTAGAGCTGAGCAAGGAACGCTATATTGATATTCCCCAGCGAATCCGGGAACTGTACACCAATTTCCGTCCCGCACCCCTTTATCGCGCGCATAATCTGGAGCAAAAACTAGGCACTAAATGCCGCATCTACTACAAATATGAAGGCAATTCTCCGGCCGGGTCCCATAAACCGAACTCGGCATTAGCACAGGCCTACTACAATGCGGTGGCCGGAATTAGGCGGCTCACCACGGAAACTGGTGCCGGCCAGTGGGGGGCGTCCCTGGCGATGGCCTGCTCCATGCTGGGGATGCAATGTGAAGTGTGGCAGGTACGTACTTCCTATGACCATAAGCCCTATCGACGCTTGCAAATGGAGGTCTATGGCGCGCAATGTCACGCCTCGCCCTCCGATTTAACCGAGTCGGGGCGTAAAATCTTAGCCGAAAACCCCGATACTTCCGGTTCTCTAGGGATGGCGATTTCGGAGGCAGTCGAATCTGCGGTTTCGGACCCGCAAGCTCACTACGCTTTGGGCTCGGTCATGAATCAAGTGATTATCCACCAGACGGTAATCGGCCTCGAGGCGCAATCCCAACTGGCAGCAGCCGGCGAATCCGGCGCAGACTTCATTTTCGGTTGCGCTGGCGGTGGATCTAACCTGGGCGGTCTGGCTACTCCCTTTATCGGCGAAAATCTGCGCGAAGACAAGAACGCCCGGGTAGTGGCCTGTGAACCGGCTGCCTGTCCGTCGCTCACACAAGGCGAATATCGTTATGACTTTGGGGATATGTCGGGGCTGACGCCCCTCATGAAGATGTATACCCTGGGGCATGAGTTCGTACCGGATCCTATTCACGCTGGTGGTTTGCGTTATCACGGGATGGCACCGATGGTGTCTCACGCCTATCACTTGGGATTGATGGAGGCGCGCGCCTATCCGCAAGAAGAAACCTTTGCCGCCGGCCTGGAGTTCGCGCGTGCCGAGGGGATTATTCCGGCCCCCGAATCTACCCACGCGATTGCCGGCGCGCTGGACTTTATCCGCTCGGGGGAGGCTCGTGACGGCCAGGTACTCTTGATCGGACTTTCCGGTAACGGGGTACTGGACTTGGCGGCCTATCACCAAGTGCTAAAGAAGTAACTGAACTTTCGGTAGCGGCGGCGGGGTTTTCCTCGCCGCCGCTAGCTATTTGCGCCAGGTGCGATTTTGTTTATCGAGGACGCGAACGGCTGCTTCTAGGGCGAGACGATCTAGTTTTCCGCTGGGCAGCAGAGGAAAGTGGGGGAGCAGCGCCACCGCACGCGGTAGATGTGAAGCCGGAAGACTTCCGCGCAACGCGGCTCGCAGTTGTGGTCCCAGATGTAGCGGATCTAGGTTTTCCGGGTTCGGGTGGGAGTCGGCTAATGACGAATCTGCAAACACTGCGCAGAGCAGCTGTCCCCATTCCTCATCGGGTAGACCGCAAAACTCTATCCCCGAAAATCCCGCTTTCTCCGCAGCCCGGGTCACCAGGGCTAGGGAGATATTTTCCCCACCAGAAATAATGGTGTCATCCAGGCGGCCGAGCACCTCTAAATGAGCAGGGCAGGACATGTCGATAATGGCAGCCTCCTCGCCGGGCGATTCTTGGGGATGTAGCCCGTGCTCTCTCCCAAAAACTATCCTGCCAGTATCATTGGTGGCCAGCCAGGATGTACCGGAAAACTCGCGGATTTCTGGATCCGATTCTGCCTCCAAATAACCGTTCATCAAAGTGGGGGTAGCCAGCCAAATCCTGCCCGCGTTGACCGCCACTTTAACTCCGGGCAGGGGAACGCCGTCATAGACGCAGCCTCCGCAAGTTTCGGTCATCCCGTAGGTGGTAACCAGATTTAACCCCGCCTCGCGCCCAGCGGAAAGTAGTGAGGAGGAAATATGGGCACCCCCAACCAGGATTGCAGAGCATATCCGCAAAGCTGCAGTTGTTTCAGTATCGGCGAGGGCGCGGCGCAGCTGAGTGGGAACCAGCGATAGATAGATGGGAAGGTTACCCGAGGGAATGATTTCCAGTGCTTCCCGGAGTCGCGAGAGCTTAAAACTGTCGGTCATATCGATAGTTACCGGTTCAGTTCCGCCCGCGTAAGCGCGGGCAATCACCTGGAAACCGGCGATATGGTCACGCGGGAGCGCCGACACCCAGATGCCGTTTCCCTCCAACCGCTGGGCGGTCGCCTGATGGGATGCCCGCAAAGCCTCTAGGGATATTCCCACCAGGCGTCCTCCGGGTTTCGTAGACCCCGAGGTGGAAAGCATAAAACTGACCTGGCTAGGCAGGCGGCGTAGACGCTGTGCTTGCTGGAGCGCCCAAGAGCGGGACAGGCGCTCGGTGCGCGCCGGGAAAAATACTGGGTTGTAATCGGCCAGTATCCTTAACGCGAAAAAAGGTTTCGCAGGTTCGGCAACCGCTGATAAATCAATAGTGGGTAGGGAAGTGAAACTATCCGGCCAGAGGGCGGCGCGCAGCGCGGTAAAGAACAGTTTATCCCGATTGGGATTATCGGATATCGGTAAGAAAACCAGCGGCCGCGCGGCAGAATCCTCAGCGTTTTCTCCCAGTTCCTTCCCTGCACTCAGTTCGCTTTGCAACCAGACAATCTGCGGAACAGCTTCTTCGCCAATCTGGATAGCTTTATCGCTATTGTCGCCCTGAGGAGCTAATACTTCACAAGCTGCCCGAGCCTTAATGCTCGGTGGGGGAACAATGCGCAAAGTCAACCTCCGAAAATAACCGTTACCGCTCAGTCTATCGCCTGTACCCGTCATCCTGATTCAATCGCGGAGGCTAGGTTTTCCTTCCGGAGTAAATGGCGTAAAGCCGCGGCTGGTTAAGCGCGGGGGAGAAGTTTTTCCTCCTGCCCAAAAATTTGGAAAACGTAGCGACGTTTTCCAAATTTTGCGCCCACCTAGCCTGCTCGGATAAAACTTCTCCCCCGCGCAAGGGTCGCGGCTGGTACAGGATTCCCGCAGGCTACGTACTTAGCGTGCAGGGGCGGCAAAATCCGCCCCTGCACGCGGACTAGTACGGGAGGAAAAGTCTAGGTTTCGCGTATTAATGACAATGCAAGGAAATCGGGTAGCAGATTGCGCGATAGGGTGGGAGGTATGAGCCAGCTTGCACATGTTTCTGATACTTTCGACGCGCAGCGTTGGGTTCCAGTTCCGGGCTTTGAAAAGCTAACTGACCTGACTTTTCACCGGGCGGTAGTGAAAGCGGGAGGGGTAGATGCCCCTGCCTCCGCGTCCTCGTCCGAATTGAAAGAGCCGCAAAAGCCCTATAAGCCGGGGCGGGATCGCTATCAGCTAACTGACTTAGCCGCCACCGAATTGGCTGATCGCGGGGAAAATGGGGGTAAACTCCCGGTTTTGCGAATTGCGTTTGATCGCCCGCAAGTGCGTAATGCTTTCCGTCCGCATACCGTAGATGAACTGCTGGCTTGTCTGGAATATGCGCGCAGCGCCGCCGACGTGGCAGCGATAATCCTCACCGGGAATGGGCCAAGCGACTCCGATGGTGGCTACAGCTTTTGTTCCGGTGGTGACCAGCGGATTCGTGACCGAGGCGGATATCGCTACGAGCAGGAGGGCGCTGATCCGGATGCGGAAGTTTCCCAGCGGCGCCAAAACTTGGATTTGGCACGGACTGGACGCTTGCACATTCTGGAGGTGCAGCGCCTGATTCGAGCGATGCCGAAACCAGTTATTGCGGCGGTTCCCGGGTGGGCTGCCGGGGGCGGACACTCCCTGGTGGTGGTATGTGACCTGGCACTGGCCAGCGCAGAACATGCCCGTTTCAAACAAACCGACGCGAATGTAGGATCCTTTGATGCCGGATATGGTTCAGCATTACTGGCGCGGCAGGTCGGGGACAAACGCGCGCGGCAAATCTTTTATCTGGCGAACACCTATGATGCCCGGCAAGCCGAAGAATGGGGAGTTATCAACGCGGCAGTGCCGCATCTCCAACTAGAGACCGTGGCGCTCGAGTGGGCGCTGACTGTAGCCCGCAAATCCCCGCAGGCTATCCGGATGTTGAAATATGCATTTAACCTGGCAGATGATGGTTTGCTGGGGCAGCAACTATTCGCCGGGGAGGCAACTCGTTTGGCTTATAGCACCGATGAAGCCGAGGAGGGGCGGCGTGCCTTTTTGGAGCATCGGGAACCGGATTGGACATCTTTCCCTTATTACTATTAGGTTTTTTGACGCAGATAGGTCGACAATAGGAAACGTTAGAGTTAACCGGTCAGTGCCAGGTCAAGTGCTATTTGTGTAAATAGAAGGATTCGAAAGACAACAAGGAAAACATGATGGCAGGAAACATAAGCGACCCGATGCTAGTGGAGGTACCGCAGGTACAAGTCAGTGACCTGGGTAAACTATTTGAAAACTCTGAGTTTCCCGCGATCGACATTGACCAGGCGTTGGTATATTCCTTGCCGCTGGTCAACCGCTTCCGCCGAATAATTGTGCGCGAGGGCGTGCTGTTGCGTTCCGGCAACCGGTGGGGAGAGTTCGCGCCTTTTTGGGATTATGGGCCGCACGAATCAAAACGATGGCTGTGGTCAGCCGTCAACGCCCTCACCGAGCCTGAGCCGCAGATAGTGCGAGACAGTGTTCCCGTGAATGTGACCGTGCCGGTGGTATCGCCTAAACGCGCCACGGAAATTGTGGAGCAAAGCGGAGGCTGCCGGACTGCGAAAGTTAAAGTAGCAGATCGGGGCACGGAACTTGCCGATGATGTAGAACGGATAAAAGCCGTGCGCGCCGCCCTCGAAAACCAATTCGGCGGAAACTATCGGATTCGGGTAGATGCTAATGGCGCGTGGAACCTGGCGGAAGCAAAGGAAGCGATAGCGGCCTTAGACGAGGCAGCTGGAGGATTGGAATATGTAGAGCAGCCCTGCAAGAGCGCCCAGGAACTGCTGGAATTGCGGGACGCAACTTCGGTGCCCATCGCGGTTGATGAGCTGATTCGCCGCTCCCCAGATCCACTTGCCGATTTGCCGGCAGGCTGTGCGGATGTGATGGTGGTGAAAATCCAGCCCCTGGGGGGAGTCTCGGCGGTTATTGATTTGGCGAAGAAAGCCAATGAACGCGGGATGGAAGTGGTGGTTTCTTCCGCAGTTGATAGTGCCATCGGTATCGGATTAGGGGTGCGCGCCGGAGCCGCAATGACCCGGCTTCCCCATGCCTGTGGCCTGGCCACCAGCCAGTTGCTTAAATCTGACGTTTCTCGCCAGCCCTGGCAGGTACGGGACGGTCAACTAGAGGTACGGGAAGTAGAAATAAACACCGACTTAATTAGTGCTCCTGACAACGATAATCGCCGAGATCTGGTTAACCGTTGGAGTCAGCGGATGCGGGACGTAGCGGAGGTAGCTAGTCGGTGAGCGACGTTTCTTTTCCCTCCACCTCCTCGTGTAGCTCCGAAAATAATCAATCCCCAGACCTGGCGGGAGGGCACCTAGAATCAGCCACCTCCTTGGCGCGCCTAGTGCTCAGCGAGTTGGTGCGCGCGGGGGTGTGTGATTTCGTGATTTGTCCGGGTTCTCGTTCTGCGCCCCTAACCTATGCTTTGGCAGCGTTAGAACAGGCAGGGGTGGTGCGTACCCATGTGCGTCTGGATGAGCGTTCTGCGGCTTTCTTCGCGCTGGGACTGGCCAAATCCGGTATCTATAAGGACGAGGACGCAGCTTACAATCCGGTAGCCCTAGTGGTCACTTCGGGGACTGCAGTGGCGGAGTTGCATGCCGGATTGCTGGAGGCTTTCCACTGCGGTATCCCGCTGATTGTCTTGAGCGCTGATCGTCCCCGTACCGCTCGCGGTACCGGAGCGAACCAAACTACCTGGCAGGAAGGGATTTTTGGGACTGCCTGCCCGGTGGCTCTAGATATCGACGCTAGCGAGGACGCCCTGCCAGTAGTAAAAGACCGTTTGAATGCAGCTCTCGCTCAGGCCGGGGGACCCGGGGAGGGCGGACACGGGCAGCGCTGCCCGCTACATATCAATTTGTGTTTTGCGCCGCCCTTGGTGACTTCAAATACTTGGCAGATTCCCCCCGAGCTGCAAGCTCTTACCTTAGAGCAAGGGCAAAGCGCGCCCTCCTCGCAGTCATCTTGGAAAAATCAGATAGTTGCGGATGGTGAGGGTGAACCTCCCCGAAAAAGCGCAAAAACCGTGGTGGTTTTGGCCGATCAATGTCCTCCGCAGGTGACGCGGGCAGCGCAAAGTTGGGGGCTTCCGGTGCTGGCGGAACCTACCGTTACCCTTAAAGGGGGAAACGTGGTGCAGATCTGTCATGCTCCGCAGGTGCTTCCTGCCCTCGCTGGTGAAATAGAGCAGGTGATTATAGCTGGTCACGCCACTTTGTCGCGTCCGGTAAATGCGTTGCTTTCCCGGGACGATATTCCTATCTATTGCCTGCCTAGTTTAGGAGCGAAAACTAATCTCACCGGTAAATATGTTCCTACCACTACCGCGCAGGTAGATTCCGTTTTTCCCGCGGCTGCTAGCCCTGCCTGGTTGACGCGATGGCGCCAGGCAGCGCAAGCGGTTGAACGCGCCTACCGTACAGGTGTTGATCGACGGGCGGTAACCGTGTGGCAAAACGCCAACTACGCGGCGATCGAACCCCGAGAATTGCCGCAGGTAGCGAAGGATATACCGGTTACGCCCTCGGAAAAAATAACTAATCTCGGTTTTGCTACCGCCGGTGAAGAGAAACACGGCGAGAATGAAGCTGCCCACCGCCTCCGTATGTCCCTTCCCGAAAGCGCTCCGGAACTAGAAGGTAGCCTGCGGGAACTGGAAATGGGGATCGATCCCTACGCTTTCGCCCGTATTTATGAGGATGTGTATGACGCGTGGGTTAACCGTGACCCTGATTCAGCTCGGGACAGTGGAACGAAGGCTAAAAAAGCTTTAAACGGCGCGGATAATCTCCTGGATAGCGGCGCTGTAGGCAGCGGTGAGAGCATACCTGCCCAGCTAGACGATAAGCAGGTGAGTGCTGCCGGTGCTCCTCCGCTGACTATGCTCGGTGCCTCTAATACGATTCGTGCTTTCGACTTGGCGGCGCGGGGAGATCGGGGGATTACCTATTGCGCGAATCGCGGCTTGGCAGGGATCGATGGAAATATCGCGACTGCCTTGGGACTTGCTTCCGGAACCGGGCGGGCGGTGCGGCTGATTGCCGGAGATTTAACTTGCCTGCATGATTTGACCGGGTTGCTCACCGGGTCTTTGGAGGCTGCTCCGGTCTTGCAGCTGTTGGTGCTCAGCGATGGGGGAGGACGCATTTTCTCTACCCTTGAACATGGCGAACAGGAAAACCAGGAAGTCTTTGAGCGCTATTTTTTGACGCCGCAAGACTTCGACCTTTCCTTGCTCGCGGCTGGTTTGGGTTGGGATTACCGCTGCGCAAATGACATAGAGGAACTGAAAAGGATTCTGTGTGAAAATCCGCGCCGGGAAGTCGTGGAAATTAATGCTTATTTGCCGGATTTGCGGGCTCGCCGTGCCGCTTTAGAATCTGAAATCCGCCGGGAACTAGCTGCCCTTTGACCCAAGTTTTACGCCTGGAGGGCGCGGTAGAGAGGTGACATTTTGGTTTCTGTTTCGGCCAGTTCGCGCTGGGGATCAGAATCTGCCATGATTCCCGCCCCGGCTATCAGTCGGTAAGTGTCAGCGCGAGCAGGGTTGCGCTGCGCGCACCGCAGGGCAATCGCCCACTCGCCCTCGCCATAAGCGTCCATCCAACCGATTGGGGCGGCGTAACGGCGCCGATCCATAACTTCGAGGGCGGACAGGCGTTCGGCAGCAACTTCGCGGGGTTTGCCACAAACTGCTGCCGTGGGATGGAGCGCCGCTGCCGCGCGCAGAGAAGTAACTGCCTGTTCTGCAAGGTTCTCGGCGGTAATATCGGTTGCCAAATGGGTAACATATCCCAGGTGCAGCAGGCGGGGGGCAGGTACCTGTAAATCTAAGTTCAGGTCGGTCAGCGATTCCTGGGCGCTTTGTACCGCTAAACGATGTTCTAACTGCTCTTTGGGGTCGTTTAACAGACGTTGTTCCTGGGAAGGAACGGCGGAGCCTGCGAGGACGCGACACAGCAGCTTCCCTTCATTTACACTAGCTAGCATTTCGGGGCTGGCTCCCACCAGGTCACCAATCGCATAAGTCCAGCAAGTAGGGTATTTGTCGGCCAAGTATTTGGTAACCCTGGTCAAGGAAACATCGCGGTCAAAGCGTATTTCTTTATCCCGGGCAAGCACGATTTTTTCCGCCCTTCCGGCGCGGATTTCTGCTACCGCGCACCCGACTGCCGCCTTCCAGGCTTCTGGTTTTAAATGGGGGTACGTTTCGCGAAGTACCTGCGCCGGGCTAGAAGGCGATAGCGGGGATGATTGAGCAGTATGCGCTGCTGTAGGCTTCGCCGCTTCCTGTGCATTCTCCCGGCGTCCTCGCAAATCTGCTTGCCCTGCCTGCCAGCGAGCTTGCCATAGCCAGGTGTGAGAGCCGCTGGAAACTACCGCTAAAGCCGGCACTAGTAGCAGTGAGGGGGTAGCGGTAGTGAATCCGAAACTGCCCAAAACTAGCGGCCAGTTTAGCTTTCCTGCTTCCGTATGCTTGAATCCCGTACTTCCCTCTGAAATGTCGCTAGAGTTACCACCAGTATTCTGAGCTTGCTCGCACAAATCCCGCCACGCTTCCTCGGCTATAGAAAAAGCATTATCGCCGCTAAACTCGGCCTGCCAAGCGATTCCTAAACCAGCTAACTTGAGCCTCGACCCGCTCCAAACGGTAAAAGTATCCGGGGCAATGCTTTCCGGTGAAACTAGCCGATGCTTTTGCTCTAAAATCCCTATTGCCTGCTCTAAGTGGCATTCATGATCGCTTAGCCGGGAGACGCGGTAATGTAAAACTCCGTTTACAGGCAGGCTAGATGGACGCACGATTCCCCATAATATGCCAGGAAGCTAGCCGACACGAACCTACCGGTAATATCGGCAAACGATCCCGGAACTCTAGCTTTGCACATGTAATCAGTCACAAAAGAGCGGTTATTGTTTAATCCGGTTTGACCAGCAATAGGGGGGCTGACTAACTTTAAACATGGTGCCCGCGATACCGGGCTCCGAACTAGCCAGATTTTCTGGCGCGGGCTCTTCTCCGTTGAGCTCCGGACGTTAAGGGTAAGTCAGTTAGGCGCGATCCGCTGACCACCTAGGCAAGCATCCTGTGTAGCCTTAACCTGGCGGGCCGGCCCCGGCGGTGCAGTATACCCGTTTTCGGGGCTGATATCTTGGTACCGCGTGGCAAGTGTTTTGACATTAAGTAACAGGAGAAGTAGTGCCTACCATCCAACAGTTGGTCCGCAAAGGACGCTCAACTAAGAAGGCGAAGAGTAAAACTCGTGCGCTAAAGGGCTCGCCCCAGCGTCGCGGCGTTTGCACTCGTGTTTACACCACCACCCCGAAGAAGCCGAACTCGGCATTGCGGAAAGTGGCGCGTGTTCGCCTGTCTAGCGGCATTGAAGTGACCGCTTACATCCCCGGCGAGGGACACAATCTGCAAGAACACTCCATTGTGCTGGTGCGCGGTGGACGTGTAAAGGATCTGCCCGGTGTGCGTTTCCACATCGTGCGCGGCGCGCTGGACACCCAGGGTGTGCGTGACCGTGGCCAAGGTCGATCCAAGTACGGCGCGAAGAAGGAGAAGAAGTAGTATGCCTCGTAAAGGTCCAGCTCCCAAGCGCCCTTTGGCAGTTGATCCGGTTTACAACTCGACCATTGTCACCCAGTTGGTCAATCGGGTGCTGCTAGACGGCAAGAAATCTTTGGCGGAACGTATCGTTTACGGTGCGCTCGAGGGCGTACGTGAACGTACCGAGCAGGAACCGGTAAGCGTGCTCAAACGAGCTCTAGAAAATGTTCGTCCTGCTCTTGAGGTTCGTTCTCGTCGTGTAGGTGGCGCCACCTACCAGGTTCCGGTGGAAGTGCGCCCGGCGCGCGCGACCACTTTGGCGCTGCGTTGGCTGGTTGATTTTTCGCGGCAGCGTCGCGAAAAAACCATGACCGAACGCCTCATGAACGAAATTTTGGATGCTTCTAACGGCTTGGGTGCTGCGGTGAAGCGTCGTGAAGATATGCACAAGATGGCGGAGTCCAACAAGGCTTTCGCGCATTACCGCTGGTAAACCTAACCGGAAGGAACGATTGTGGCATTAGAAGTGCTTGCTGACCTATCTCAGGTTCGCAACATCGGCATCATGGCACACATTGATGCTGGTAAAACCACCGTAACTGAACGCATCCTGTATTACACGGGCATCAACTACAAGATTGGGGAAACCCATGATGGTGCCGGCACCATGGACTGGATGGAACAGGAAAAAGAACGCGGCATCACCATTACTTCCGCGGCAACTACCTGTTTTTGGAACGGTAAGCAGATTAACATCATTGACACCCCTGGTCACGTTGACTTTACTGTTGAGGTAGAGCGCTCCCTGCGCGTCCTCGACGGTGCAGTAGCCGTTTTCGACGGCAAAGAGGGCGTAGAGCCCCAGTCGGAAACCGTTTGGCGTCAGGCGGATAAGTATGATGTTCCCCGTATTTGCTTCGTCAATAAGATGGACAAACTGGGTGCGGACTTCTACTACTCGGTAAAGACCATTGAAGACCGTCTGCACGCCAAGCCAGTTGTTATGGTCTTGCCGATTGGCGCTGAGGCTGAGTTTAAAGGGGTTGTTGATTTGCTGGAAATGAAAGCAATCTACTTCCCCGAGACTTTCAGCGCCGAGCAGGCCGAGAAAGCCGGTGGCAAGGTTAAAGAAGGCGACCCCACTTTGGGTGCGGTGCTGGAATACGCGGAAATTCCGGACGATTTGAAAGATCGCGCCGTTGAATACCGTGAAAAGCTGATTGACGCTGCCGCAGAAGCCAACGATGAATTGATGGAGGCTTACCTGGAAAACGGGGAGCTTACCAACGAACAGATTATCGCGGGTATTCGCGAACTCACTTTGAAGAGCGAAATCTACCCGGTGTTCGCGGGTAGTGCTTTCAAGAACAAGGGTGTACAGCCGGTTCTCGATGGCGTTTTGCGTTACCTGCCTTCGCCGTTGGATGTTCCCGCTCTTGAGGGACATTTACCCCGCGATGAAGAAAAGACGGTGCTTTGTCCTCCGGACAATGAGGCTCCTTTCGCTGCTTTAGCGTTTAAGATTGCCGCGCATCCTTTCTACGGCAAGCTGACATACGTGCGAATTTATTCTGGGCAGATTAAGGCCGGGTCTAACCTGGCTAACGCCACCAAGGATAAGAAAGAGCGCGTTGGCAAGATTTTCCAGATGCACTCCAATAAGGAAAATCCGATCGAGGTTGCTCACGCCGGTAACATTTACGCCTTCGTGGGTTTGAAAGACACCACCACTGGCGATACCTTGTGCGACAGTGGCCATCCGGTAGTTCTGGAATCTATGAACTTCCCGGATCCGGTTATTCACGTGGCCATCGAGCCTAAGACCAAGGCAGACCAGGAGAAGCTGGGCATTGCGATTCAGCGCCTGGCGGAAGAAGACCCGACCTTCACCGTGCGCTTAGATGACGAGACCGGCCAGACCGTTATTGGCGGTATGGGCGAGCTTCACCTGGACGTACTGGTAGACCGGATGAAACGCGAGTTCCACGTGGAAGCAAACGTGGGCGCACCGATGGTTGCTTACCGCGAAACCATCCGTAAGACGGTCGAGGATGTGGAGTACACCCACAAGAAGCAGACCGGTGGTTCTGGCCAGTTCGCAAAGGTACTGGTCACTTTCGAACCGCTCCCTACGGATGCGGAAGAACCATACGAGTTTGTAAACAAGATTACCGGTGGACGTATTCCTCGCGAATACATTCCGTCGGTAGACCAGGGCATTCGCGAAGCCATGGAGGGAGGCGTCTTGGCTGGTTACCCGCTAACCGGTATTAAGGCGACCTTGACCGATGGTGCTTACCATGACGTCGACTCTTCGGAAATGGCATTCAAGATTGCCGGTAACATGGTTTTGAGGGAGGGCGCACGTCGCGCCAAGCCCGTATTGCTCGAACCGATTATGGCCGTTGAGGTCAGAACTCCGGAAGAGTATATGGGTGACGTGATGGGTGATCTTTCCTCTCGCCGCGGATTTATTCAGTCCATGGACGATGTCAATGGAGTGAAGGAAGTCCGGGCAAAGGTTCCGCTGTCGGAAATGTTTGGGTATGTGGGCGACTTGCGTTCAAAGACGCAGGGTCGCGCCGTTTACACGATGCAGTTTGACAGCTACGATGAGGTCCCCCGCTCAGTTGCTGAGGAAATCATTGCTAAGACCCGAGGCGAATAGCCCTCGCGGGTGCCTTTTATTTTGTTAAAAATCACAGATAAACCCGTAGGAGATCATTCGCGTTGGGTGTTAACCTTTACTTTGACAACCAAGCGATAGATAACTACCCGAGTCCAGGAGGACATTAAGTGGCTAAGGCTAAGTACGAGCGGACTAAACCGCACGTTAACATTGGTACTATTGGGCACGTTGACCACGGCAAGACCACCTTGACCGCGGCTATCACCAAAGTGCTGCATGACACCTATCCGGATCTGAATGCGTTTACTCCTTTCGAGGACGTAGACAACGCTCCGGAAGAACGTGAACGCGGGATTACTATTAACGTTTCCCACGTTGAATACCAGACTGAAAAGCGTCACTACGCACACGTAGACGCCCCCGGTCACGCCGACTACATCAAGAACATGATTACCGGCGCAGCCCAGATGGATGGAGCTATTTTGGTGGTTGCCGCAACTGACGGCCCCATGGCTCAGACTCGTGAGCACGTACTGCTCGCTCGTCAGGTGGGCGTTCCCGCCATCCTGGTTGCCCTGAACAAGTGCGACATGGTTGACGACGAAGAAATGCTGGAACTGGTTGAGGAAGAATGCCGCGACCTGCTGTCCAGCCAGGACTTCGATGGCGACAACGCTCCGATCATCCAGGTTTCCGCTTTGAAGGCGCTCGAGGGTGACGAAAAGTGGGTTGGCCAGGTTCAGAAGCTGATGGAAGCGGTTGACGAATACATTCCGGAACCGGTTCGTGATCTCGATAAGCCCTTCTTGATGCCGGTTGAGGACGTATTCACCATTACCGGTCGTGGCACCGTGGTTACCGGTCGTGTGGAGCGCGGTACCCTTCCGCTGAACTCCGAGGTAGAAATCCTCGGTATTCGCGAACCGCAGAAGACCACCGTTACCGGTATCGAGACCTTCCACAAGTCGATGGATCAGGCTGAAGCTGGTGACAACACCGGTCTGTTGCTACGTGGTATCAAGCGTGAAGACGTGGAGCGTGGCCAGGTTGTGGTGGCTCCCGGTTCTATCACCACTCACACCAAGTTTGAGGGTCAGGTTTACATCCTGAAGAAGGACGAGGGTGGACGTCACAAGAGCTTCTACTCTGGCTACCGTCCCCAGTTCTACTTCCGTACCACCGATGTTACCGGCGTTATCACCCTGCCCGAGGGCAAGGAAATGGTTATGCCCGGTGACACCACCGAAATCTCGGTAGAGCTGATTCAGCCTATCGCTATGGAGGTTGGCCTGGGCTTCGCTATTCGTGAAGGTGGCCGCACCGTTGGTTCTGGTCGTGTAACCAAGATCGATCTGTAAACTAATCTTCGATTAGTTTCTAATCTTTTTAGTTGTGCCTGGGAGGTAACTCCCAGGCACAACTTTTTTATTGCCGAGAGTCCTTCCCTGACGGGTAACGGGGGCTAAAGGGTTTTATTGTTGGGGATGGATAGAGTAGTTTTCAGCGATAACGTTTCATAATACGAAAACTATCGGAGTTTTTTTCCTCAAAAGCTGGGCTAAGTAACATTTTGTGTGTCTTTTGCCGGGCGTGTTGGGGTGGTTTAGTGTCCTGCCCAGCCTTTGCGGATGTGTAGGGATCCGTCTTGGTATTT
>OAZW01000267.1_pt1 | contig 67520 bp, 56 predicted proteins | sample 1495231 | NCBI WGS metagenome assembly OAZW01 (sample SAMEA2580062, study PRJEB22360) | human gut metagenome | reverse complement strand
AAATACCAAGACGGATCCCTACACATCCGCAAAGGCTGGGCAGGACACTAAACCACCCCGACACGCCCGGCAAAAGACACATATTTTGGGTATTAGCCCCCGGTTTTCCACAAGAATAGGCACTCTTGACCATAGCGTTACCACCGGTAGCGAGAATAACTGCTACTCCCGGATGGTTTATTAGCTCCGTAGTAGCCTGCATTGAAGGAGCGGTAATCCATTGTACGCACCCCTTAGGAGCCCCGGCTTCAACCGCAGCCTCGTAAACTATTTTGGCGGCATGAGCAGAACAGTTCTGCGCAAAGGGGTGGAACGCAAAAATAATGGGGTTACGAGTCTTCAGGCAGATCAGCGCTTTAAAAATAGTGGTTGAGGTGGGATTAGTTACCGGGGTTAGACCCGCTACCACCCCGACTGGCTCCGCAACTTCCACGATCCCCGAGAACTCATCACGGGAAATCACCCCTACGGTTTTTTGTCCCTCTAAGTCTTGGGCAATAACTTCGGAGGCAAAAATATTTTTTACAGTTTTGTCTTCAAAGTTGCCGCGTTTGGTTTCGGTTACCGCCTCGGCGGCCAGCACCGCATGGGCTTCCCGCGCTTTTCGGGCGGCGGTTTCTACAATAATATCTACGGTACGCTGATCAAGATTCTCAAATTTTGCCAGTGCCTGCTGGGCATTTGCTACGAGTGCATCGATGGCTGTTTCGTCGGCAGCCTGTTCGATTGGGGCCGCACTCAACTCTTTTTGGGACATGGTTAACTCTTTTCTGTACACCGATTAAATAAACTGGATCTGCTTTACTACGGCCAACAACTCTGTTTAGAAAAATTTACCTAATAAAAACATTAACTTGAATAGAATTAAATTTGACTCATAGCATAGGTTTTCAGACCCCTAAGCCATTATGCACATTTATGCACACCTATGAAGCATATGCCTAAACCCAGAGATACACAGCCCTTAGTATCCCGCAGACACTTTTCTTATCTCGCACCAGCTGCTGGGAAGGAAAGAATTAATATCAGTATGCAATCCCAGTTAGTGAACCATTCGGCGAACTAGCCGATATTGCATAAACGCCATTACCCCTAAAGCAATACTCAAATACACTGGCAGCAGCCCCACTGATAGATGATCAGCCACAATCCCAAATAACGGTGGCATAATCAGGACTCCCACAAAGAAACAGGACATTTGCACCCCGGTGATTGCCCGCGAGCGCTCTTTCCCAAAAATTTGCGGGGTGGAATGAATCATCGCTGGATAAATAGGAGAACATCCAAGTCCGACAGCCATGATCCCGCACACTGCCAGCGAGGCTGAGCCGGGAATAAGCAGCATTAGCAGTCCCAAAGCTGTCAGTATCATTCCCGAGCGGATCATCTGTTGATCTGAGTAACGCATAGCCAAAAAACCGCTGACGGCTCGCCCTAGGGTGATTCCTAAGAACACCATGCTAGCGAAGGCAGCAGCCGCAGCTGCATCCATGTTTTTAAATAACCGCAAGTAAGTTGCCGCCCACAGCCCGATGGTGTGTTCTAACGCGGAATAACAGAAGAAACAGACCATCATGGCTTTCACTCCCGGAATCTGCACCACTTCGGAAAGTTTCAGATGCCGAGGGCGCGCGGATTGAACTTTCGGATCTGGAATTTCCTGAGCTTTTACGGGCGCATCATTTTCTGCTCCTCGGTCAGGATGGTTGCTAGAAACAGCGGCGGAGTCGGCCTGTTCACCGCGTTTCCACAAGGGCAGGCTTAGGAACAATATCGCGGTTATGGCCAGCTGTATGCAGGCGGCATACCAGTATCCCCCGCGCCATCCGCTGCCTCCCGCAAGGGCGGCTCCCATAACATAAGGACCAATCGTGGCACCAATCCCCCAGCAGCAGTGCAGCCAATTCATATGTGAACTCTTAAAATGTAGTGCCACATAGTTATTTAACGCCACATCGATACTGCCAGCTCCCAGTCCGTAGGGAATGGCACAGAGGCAAAGCATCCAGAAATTGGGAGCCAACCCGAAGCCCAGAATAGCTACCGCAGTTAGCCCCACTGAAATGGCTGTGATTTTCCCGGTGCCTAGCCAGGAAATCAAGCGATCTGATAGAAGGGAGGAAACAATGGTTCCTAGGGAAATAATCACTGAGACAATCCCAGCGTAGGAAACCGTAACCATAAAATCTGAATAAATTGCTGGCCAAGCCGACCCTAGTAGAGCGTCAGGCAGCCCTAAGCTGATGAAAGCCAGATAAATCAGTGCCAGTAGTAAGTTAGTCAAGAGCGCCTCCTGAAATAAAACTATCAGTTTTAGGCACCCATTTACCGCGCCCAAAATCAGCATTTCAGTGACCATAAAATTTGAGGAGGCATCAATTTAACAGGCGGTGACGGAAACTTTACGGGAAAACGGGGGCAGTTGAAAATACCATTTTTACAGCTAGTGGTAAAACAGTGGCTAAGTTTTAGCTTTAGTAAGCGGCAGAAAAAGTTGCGGGTCTTGCTGAAAGCAATCAGCAAGACCCGCTCCCGGTTTTAGGTTTCCCCAAAACCTATTTTTCTGGAGGTAACAGTTTAGGCTTCAAAGAGTTTTTGCCCCACATAGTCTTCTCCTTGCCCCACACCGGGCGGCATTACCCACATACTGGTGGCTATATGCTGCAGGTATTCGGTCATGGCGTCCCCAGACATTTTCTTCAGAATAGGAATGAAGTTGGTTTGCGGGTTACGAACATAGGCGATAAACATCAGCCCACCTTCTAGCCGCCCCAAACTGTCAGTCCCCTCCATATAGTTGTATCCGCGTCTAAGCATCCGGGCTCCCCCGTTATGATCGGGATGCACCATCGCTAAATGCGAATCCAATGGAATCAAGGGTTCCCCGTCTTCCCCTTTCTTCTCAAAGTCGGGATCGGTGAATTCGGTTCCCCCGGACTGGGGGGCTCCTTCTAGTTTGTCGCGTCCAATGGTGTCTTCTTGCTCTTGCAAGACCAGTTCGTCCCAAACTTCCATCATCTGCTTGATCTTACGGGTACACAGATAACTGCCGCCTGCAAAATATTTCCCACCCGAATCACCGGGCTGAATCCACAGATGCTTATTTAGTTCCGCGTCGGAGTCTTCCTTTTTAATATTAGAAGTTCCATCCTTGAAACCAAACAGGTTGCGGGGAGTTTTCTGGCCGGTAGAGGTAGAGGAAGTACGCCCATATCCCAGTTGCGTCCAGCGAACGGTGGCAGTACCGAACGCCAGGCGGCTGAGGTTGTGAATCGCGTGCATGGAAATCATGGGGTCTTCCGAACAGGCTTGCACCACGATATCCCCGTAGCACTGATCCGGGTCCAACTTCTCTGCCGCCATCCGGGGAATCCCACCCTTTAGGGGTTCCGGCATTCTATCGGCAATCCCGAGGCGATCTTTTCCATCTTTCAGGAAGAAACTTTCCCCAAAACCAATGGTGATAGTGAGGGCGCCGGGCCCGAGATCATAGGCTTCACCGGTATCATCCGGGGGTGCCAGTTTGGACACTTTCGGATCATTGACCGGATTACCAGCCATCATCCGTTCCGCCGCCAATGACCAGTCTTTCAGCAACTGAATAACCAGATCTCGATTTTCAGTGGTCAAGTCATAGGCAGCCATCATCATCTGCTGTTGCTGCGGGGTGAGAATTCCCGGCTGATGCTTACCTCTGAAAGGATAGGAAATCTTCATCACGTCGGAAGCCGCTTGCCCGGCGGCCTCGCCTTTGGATTTACCATAAGCGAAGCCTCCCATTCCCCCGATGCCAATACCTGCGAGGGCAGCGATACCCCCGCCGATCAGGACATTACGGCGGGAAATCCCCGGAACCTTAGCAGTATTTTTCGGAGTTTCCTCCGAGGAGGCAACCTCATCGGTTACCTCCTCGGAGTGATGGTTAACAGAGTCTTTACTCAATGAATATTCACCTTATTTCAGGATAGATTCCGTTAGCTTTGCCAAGGGAGCGCGCAAAGCATTTACCTTATCGGAAAGCTCTTTTTGCTTCTTGGTGTACTTCTCGGGAGTTTTCTCCAAACCGATGGCTACAGTCGCAATATCGGTGTAGGGCGGGAAATCCCACTGATTATCGCCACTGGCCCGGTTGTACGAGGCGATGGTGTCTTCCAGATCTTTCATCTTGGCATCGATCTTCTTCGCCAGTTCCGGATCTTTCTTTTCTGCTAAAGCCTGGACGTTACCGTAAGCTACCCGAGCGCCCTCCAAGTTGGCCTGGAAATCATAGAGGTCGGTGTGCGAGAAGATCTCTTCTTCCCCCGTAATCTTGGTGGTGGCTACCTCTTCTAGCAGACCAATAGCGCCATTGGAAATATCGTCGAGCTTCAGTTTGAAGTCAGCAGCGTAAACCGCTTTATGCAGATCCTGGGTGTCTTTCATCAGCAGATCGGCGAACTTGGTGCGATCTGCGGCAGATAGCTTCTGATCGGTCCACAGGTCTTTTTCTAAGCGGTGCCAACCGGTCCATTCCCGCCCGTCAGCATCATCAGCTTGCTGGTAGTCAGCTTCGCGCTCATCCAGCTTCGGATCCAAATCGCCGAAAGACTCGGCGGTGGGCTCAATGCGTTCGTAATGCATACGTGCCAGCGGATACAGCTTCTTTGCCTTTTGGTTATCGCCCGCTTTGTAGGCATCCACAAATTCTTGGGTGGCCGATACCAACTGGCCAGCCTGATCCTTGACGTAAGCGGTATACTTGGTAACCGCCTCATCGTGCAGTTTCTTGTCATCGGCGCTGATCTTTACGCCTTCACCCTTGGTTACTTTGAACTCTTTTAGCCCCACGAGTGATCCGACCATGTTTTTCTTGCAGGCGGTGTAGTAGGTACCCTCCTCTAGCTGCACGGTGAAGTCGCGTTTATCCCCGGCAGCCAGATTTTCCATCTCTCCCATAATTTGCAGCTTGTCTTTGGCAAGCACTTCAAACTCGTTGCGAGCCGGCCCCTCGTTACTTAGGGAGAACTTAATGGTGCCGGAAGGAGCGGTGTTTGCAGATAGTTCGCACTTGTCGTCAGCGATTTTCACCTCGATTGGTTTAGCGCTGCCCGCCGCGCCATCCCCGGCGGCGCTGCTGTCATTCTTTACACAACCAGTCATAGTGACTGCCAGCGCCGCGCCCACGAAAGCAACGGCAATCTTACGCATATGCATTATTTGTCTCCTTAGGTGTGCATTTTTGCGTCGAGGACGCGAGCGCGCCCTCGGGAAAACGTTCAGTCAACTGCAACTGACGTTTTGGTCTTGTTACTTGTTTCCACTGTTGCCGCAGCCTCATCGGACAGGTTAGCCTCCCCCTTGCTTCCCGCGTTAGCTACGGCCTTTTCTGGCGCACCAGCAGCTTGTTGCTGCGGCCTTTTGACCGCTAAAAACAACTTCTTATTGCGGTTGTAAAAATAGAACAGCGTGCCCACTACCACCAGGTAGATCAGCCAGCTAAAGAACTGCAAGGCGGTGGGGCTAGGTGAGAACTGGAAAATGGCTACCAGCACGTCATAGAGACCGCCGTTATAAACCAGGGCGGGAATATAAGTGGTGATATCGAACAGGGGCGCGGTCATGGGGATAACCCCGGCTTCTTGTAAATCGTGGAAGCCGTAGGAGCAGACCCCGGCAGCCACAAAAATCAGTAAATACCCGGTTACCTCAAAAAATATCCGCAAGTTGATACGCGCTACTCCCCGATAAATCAGGTATCCCAGCGCGATGGCGATTGCTATCCCCACCATCATTCCGACAACCAGGCTGGTGCCATTTTCATTGTCGCTGGCATTCTTGAACATCGGCCAGATAAAAATCGCGGTTTCCAGTCCTTCTCGACCCACGGTAATCAAGGCGATTACAAACAATGACCAGCCGGCTCCGCTACCTTTCGAGAGAGCTTCCTTGACTTGGGATTGCATTCGAGCCACCATTCCGGCGGAATGCTCGGCCATCCAAAAAGTCATCCAGGTGATGAGGGCGACCGTGAATAGAGAAAGAAAGCCTCCGAGCGCTTCTTGGGCTTGGGTGGTAAGGGTATAGGTACCCCAAACCAGGTAAGCACCTACGCTCATGGGAACTACCGCCCCCACCACTATCCCTAGCCATAGTTTTGGCAGAAGATCCTCACGCTCAACTTTCTTTATATAGGCATAAAGAATGGAAACTATTAAAACAGCTTCCAAACCTTCCCGTAACGCAATTAGCAAAGCGCCGAGCATCTTCTCTCCAGTCCGCGAATCAGTTAGCTAAAACCTATAATTCCTTAGCTAAGGCAAACCTAATTTATTTAATTCATTCCGTCCTGTCAAGCAGATTTATTCTCATGAAATTTCACTAAAATAACTGGTTAATGCATTATGTAGTTAACTAACTTAGCTTATTAGATTTTAAGCTCTCGCAGATAAAGTAGGTTCACCTATCCAATTACCTCTTATTGCGATCGGTAAGCTCGCAGGCGCTCACGGCTATTACTAAATTGGGGAAATGCGTTATCAGCTGTCTTCCAGCAGGGAAGATACTTTTAGTAACGTATAGAAGCCAAGCGGCGCTGCATCAAGGCGAATACTCCCAGAGACAGAGCCAGGTAGACAGGTAAAAAACCGACAGATAAATACTGCGCTATCAGGCCAAATAGTGGCGGCATCACGAAGACCCCCAAGTTACAGCTAGCCATCTGCACGCCGATTACTGCGCGCGAGCGATCCCTCCCAAAGATTTGGGGAGTTGCGTGAATCATCGCAGGATACATCGGCGAGCAACCCAGACCAATCGCCATAAGTCCGCAAATCGTGATAGTTGCCGATCCCGGTATTAACAACAGAACTACTCCCCCCGCTACCAGACTTATCCCCAAACGGATTAATTGCCGGTCAGAGTAACGGATCGACAAAAATCCGCTCGCTGCTCGCCCTAGGGTTATCCCCAGGAATAACATTCCCGCAAAGGAGGCCGCGCTCGCGGCATCCATACCTTTAAATAACTTAAGGTAGGTTCCACCCCAGACCCCAGTTGCTTGTTCCAATACGGCATAGCAGAAGAAACATGCCATTACCTCTTTGACACCTTTAACCCGCACTGTCTGTGAAAGCTTGAGAGGGCGCTGGTTAGCTGCAGAGGAATCCGATTCGGGCAACTTCTCACTACTGGCAGGAGAGCTTTCCTGTTCGTGGCGTTTCCAGAGCGGCAAACTTAAAAATAGAATCGCGGTAATTACCAGCTGTATAAAGGCTATATACCAGTATCCGCTCTGCCAGTTACCTCCCCCAGAAAGTGCTACCCCCATCACATAAGGACCAATCGTGGCACCAACCCCCCAGGAGCAGTGCAGCCAGTTCATGTGGGTACTCTTGAAATGTAACGCTACATAGTTATTGAGAGCCACATCCACGCTGCCTGCTCCCAGTCCGTAGGGAATCGCGCAGACGCACAGCACCCAAAAGTTAGGGGCAAGGGCAAAGCCTAGAATAGCCAAAGCAGTCAACAACCCCGAAAGCACGGTCACTTTCCCAGCACCTAGCCGGGAGATTATCCGATCCGATAGAAGGCTAGAAGTAACTGTTCCCAAGGAGATAATCATAGAGATGAATCCCGCATAGGAAACCGGCACCGCAAAATCTGGATAAATCTCTGGCCAGGCAGAACCTAGCACGGAATCGGGTAAGCCCAGACTAATAAAGGCCAAATAAATCAAAGCCAGCAGTAGGTTAGTCAAATGTTCCCCCGTCAAAGCTACTAGGAATATCGCTATTCAGGCTACTACTATCGTCAATAACTTAGTGCGTCAAATGCCGGGTGTTACCGCTTGATTCCGCTTGCTTCTCGAGTCAAAAATAAGCGCTTCCTCTAACCTAATTCTCTCGTTATCGCCTCGAAAAAATCATTTCCTTCACTGCGTTAGATCTTCCCTCCACCAATTTTTCGAGACAATTAGACTAAAAATGTCATTAAATGAAAGAATGTCTACATGCCTAGGATTATTGGGGATACCTTGGAAGAGCATCGCAAGAAAACTCGCCAACAGCTCTTTGATGCGCTCTCCCGTCTCCTCCAAACCAGCACGTTTGAATCGCTAACCATGGCGAAGATTGCTCAAGAGGCGGGAGTGGGGCGCACTGCGGTCTATAACCATTTCCAAGATAAAGAAGCACTGCTCCTGGCATTCATTGCCTATGAAACGGGACAGTATTCGGAGCGCTTGAACCACGCTCTGGCGGGGGTGTCCTCCCCTATTAAAATGCTGCGAATTTACATCCGGGAACAACTCACTCTCGGCTCTTCTTACCACCTAGCGCCCGGGCTAGATCTACGCCGGCAAGTATCAAATGAAACTAGCAGCGAACTACGCCTTCACGCGCAAATTGTAGAGAACATATTACGGCAAATCTTACGGAAAGCCATTAATGAGGGCACGCTTCCTCCCCAAAACCTACCCATAGCAATCTCGATGGTGAATGCGTCTCTAGCAGGCAGATCTCTACCCAAAGACCCGATTCACCGAGAATATCTGATCCACTGTATACAGGCGTATGTACTGCGTTCCTTGGGCGCGAGCCACACCTTGGCTCCGCTACCCAACGCAAAACGTTTCTTGGGACGCCGGTTAGATCTCGATGATAATCCGTTTGCTTCCCGCGAGGGCGAGGGAATGGTGATCTCCGCCTGTCCAATCCATCGAGCCAGCTAGACGCAGCTTTTTTGCTATCTGGCAAGCCGCACGTTTATCTTCCTAGGCCGTAAGCCAGGAGGAAGTGCCGGCATTTATTTGCTGAGCCGGCAACTACGGACCCGAGGGAATCATTTTGAAGTCCCAGTAATCTATAATCGCTTAAGAGAGTCAAAGGAGGAAACATGAGCACCGACCCGGTTCAGCGGGCAAGCGATCCCACGACGCCGCTGGAAGAGTTACAGTATTTAGCTCAAAACCACCCCTCCTTGCGGCCTCTCATTGCTGAAAACCCCTCCACTTATCCAGAACTTCTAGAGTGGTTAAGCGAGTTTTCTGATCCGGAAATTGCCGCCGCCTTACAGCGCCGCCAAAACCGGATGGATCGGGAAGCTCGCGAAAAAACCCGTTCCCCTATCCCGGTATCCTCTCCCGCTCCCCAGAAGGCACCAGCAGAAGAGCCCCAGAGCGCTTCCCCGCTGACTCCTACTAAAGCCAGCGCAGCTGTAGACCCGGTTAGCAGTAAAGACACCCAAGATTTACCTACCACCCCCCTCGAAGCAACCGCGGAAACGACAACCGCGAAGCCAGCGGATAAACCGGAAAATGCAGGTACCGCTGAAACTCAGGTAGCGGGAAAAACTAAATCGGAGAAACTTAAACTTGCAGACGAGGAAGATCTAGAGGACTTTTCACCAGTCGAAGAGAAAACTGCTTCGCGAAAAAGTAAGATTTTCGTGATCGTGATTGCCGTGTTGATCGGTTTAATACTATCGGTCGGAGGTAACTTAGCGGATCGTCTCACCGGCGGCGACGGCTCGAAGAGTTGGTACGGGAAGGACGGAGTGATCGCGCGCATCTTCGGAGATTCCGATCTAAATCGCGACCACAACAATAATGGGATTCCCGATGATCAAGAAAATGGGGCAAACGGTACCGGCAGTAAGAACGCTGGTGGCCAAGACACTAAGCAAAAAAACAGTAACGCCGGCGCCCAACTGGACGTGAAAACCGAGGGACGCCAGATAGCTCCCGCTCCCACCAACCAGATTGGGCAAGCAAAAGGGCTACCCAACGGCGCCTACCAGGTCGCTGAGTTTTCACTGCCCGATGCCCCCATCAAGTGCACCATCGGTAATGAAGTAGTTTGTAATGTCTTTAGCTTCACCGGAAATATCGGGCAAAACCCGGGGGCAACCGTCAAGTTCACCTTAGGTGCTGATGGCGCAAAGCCGCCCGAAGATTTAGGGGTTAAAGATAACGAAGTTTCCCAGACCGTACTCGCTAGCGGTGCTGCGGCAGCCTCAGGAGCCTACGCCTGCGAGTCCTCTGGATCGGGGGTTGACTGTTGGAATCTGCAGACCGGATTCGGGCTGAAACTAACGGTTAATAGCGCTGAAGCCTATCAACCTAAAGTTAAAGCCCCCGGCAACTAGCCTTTCCATTCCCCCGGGAGGCAGGGTATCTGGCGCCACCGCGTCCTCGAACGCGGCAGCGCCAGTAAAAACTATTAGCTTTCTCCTCCTAGCGGCCAAGCAGCCAACCTGACACCCGCAGGTAGCCGGAACTAGGCTTCCAAAAGTTCGCGGGCGACCAGCTCTGCGATCTGGATGGCGTTAAGTGCCGCCCCTTTACGCAGGTTATCGGCGCAACAAATGAACGCCAGCCCCTTTCCATCCGGAACCGATTGATCGATACGCAAGCGTCCCGTGAAAGTCCCATCCCGGCCAGCAGCATCCAGGGGATTCGGTACCTCTACTAGTTGTACTCCCTCAGCCTGCTCTAACGCCGCCTGTGCTTGTTCTAAATCTACCGGGCGAGCAAAACGCGCGTTTAGGGACAGTAGATGCGCGGTCATCACCGGGATCCGCACGCAGGTGCAAGAGGCCGCGAGCTTAGGCAGATGCAGGATCCGCCGCGACTCATTACGCAGCTTTTGCTCCTCATCGGTTTCGGCAGAGCCGTCATCAACAAAGTTTCCGGCCACCGGAACCGCGTTGAAGGCAATCGGGCGCACATAGGTCTTCGGCTCGGGAAACTCAATAGCGGCTCCGTCTAAAGCCAGTTCTTCGCAGCGCTCTACGCTAGCTTCCAGCTGGGAAGAAAGCTCTTGCACCCCAGCTCGCCCCGACCCGGATACTGCCTGATAGGAGGAAGCAACTAGGGTTTCCAGCCCAAAGAGATCATGGAGCACTTTCACCGTAGGCATTGCTGCCATCGTGGTGCAATTAGGGTTGGCGATAATCCCTTTAGGGCGGTCCTTGATATCTTCCGGGTTGACCTCGGAAACTACCAGGGGCACCTCGGGGTCTTTGCGCCAGGCGGAGGAATTATCGACTACCACTGCCCCGGCAGCGGCAAAACGAGGAGCATAGGTACGCGACGCTGACCCTCCGGCGGAAAAGATCGCAATATCGATCCCCTCCAGGTCTGCGCCCTCCACGTCCTCTACAGTTATTTGCTGACCGCGGAAAGAAAGCTGCTTGCCCGCGCTACGCGAGGTAGCAAACAGGCGAATGTTAGCGGCAGGGAAATTTCTTTCTTCCAGCAGAGTACGCATTACCCGGCCGACCTGTCCGGTTGCTCCGACTAAGGCTACGGTTAGTTCTTTCATCATCGTCCGGTACCTCCATAGACCACGGCTTCAGTTTCTTCGGAATCTAAATCGAAAGCTTTATGGATAGCCAACACTGCATCATCCAGGCGATCTAAATTGATCAGCACGGAGATACGCACTTCTGAAGTAGAAATAATATCGACGTTGATCCCGGCATCCGATAGCGCCTGGAAAAAACGCGCCGAAATTCCCGGATTGTTACGCATACCTGCCCCAACTAGCGATACCTTCCCCACATTGGTGTCGTGGTCGATGCGGATGAAGTCCAAAACGTTCTTTTCGTGCTGCAGTTCTTCCATAACTCCCGGAATGTCTTCCGCCGGCATAGTGATCGAAATATTAGCCCTGCCAGGGCGTGCCTCGGAAATGTTTTGTACGATCATGTCGATATTGGCACCGACTTTTGCCACCGCTGCAAACAGGTCAGCGGCCACCCCCGGGCGGTCAGGCAAACCCACCACCGTCAGCTTTTCCTGGGAACGATCATGGGCAATACCAGAGATAATGGGAGCTTCCACGTTTTCCTCCTCAAGGGCTTTAGCAGGGACAATCCCTCGCAATGATTTCGGGGCCGGACCTTGGGCAATCCAAGTGCCATCTTTATCGGAAAAACTAGACCTTACATGCAAGGGCACCCGGTAGCGCCGGGCAAACTCTACTGCTCGCAGATGTAAAATCTTGGCGCCATTTGCTGCCAGCTCTAAAGTTTCCTCATAGTCGAGGGAGTGCAATGCCCGGGCAGTAGGAACCAGGCGCGGATCAGCGGTGAACAATCCGTCAACATCGGTATAGATTTCACACACATCAGCATGAAGGGCAGCTGCTAACGCCACGGCAGTAGTATCAGAGCCGCCACGTCCCAGAGTAGTCACGTCTTCGGCATCGTTAACGCCCTGAAACCCGGCTACAATCGCCACATTATTGTCTCGGATTACGCGGGCGATTCTTTCCGGAACCATCCCGACAATCTGGGCTTTACCGTATTTAGCGTCGGTACGAATACCGGCTTGTGCGCCGGTAAAAGCCATCGCCGGTACTCCCTGCGCGGAGATAGCCATTGACAGTAAAGACATAGAGATACGCTCGCCAGCAGAAAGTAAAATATCCATTTCCCGGGCGGGAGCATGAGCATTAAGTTCGGCCGCCATATCAATCAGGTCATCGGTGGTATCCCCCATAGCGGAGACCACGACCACCACTTGATGCCCGGCTTGACGGGTTTGCACAATTCTGCGCGCAACCCGTTGCAACGACTGGGTGTCGGCAACCGAGGATCCGCCATACTTTTGCACAATCAGTGCCATTTGTTCCCCTTGTATGCCTAGCGATTAGCTGTCTTCTGCAATTATTGTAAGAATTTGGCGCAATCTCGGCTTTAGCGTCTCAAATTTGCTGGTAGGTAAGCAAACACACAAAATCGGGCGCCCCGCCCAGGTTCTTCCTGGGACTTTTGCCACCATTAAGCGGTTTGCGTTTTCTCGCGGAAATTCTATTCGGCCGAACGCCTTCCCTCCAAGGCACGCCCCAAAGTAACTTCATCAGCGTATTCCAGATCTCCACCTACCGGTAGTCCCGAGGCCAGGCGGGTAACTTTTAACCCCAGGGGGGAGATGGTGCGGGTCAGGTAGGTGGCCGTAGCCTCGCCCTCAATATTGGGATTAGTGGCAATAATGATCTCTTGTACGCTGCCACCCGACAGGCGGGTTAGCAGCTCCCGCAAACGCAACTGTTCGGGGCCAATCCCGTTTATCGGATCGATTGCCCCTCCCAGCACATGGTACAGACCGCGATAGCTGCGGGTGCGTTCAATCGCCCCCACGTCTTTGGCTTCTTCAACTACGCAAATAACCGCCTGGTCTCGTTTTGGATTGCGACAGATAGAACACAGTTCCTCTTGGGCAATATTGCCGCATTTAGTACAAAAGCGGATCTTTTCTTTCGCATCGATTAAGGCCTGCGCCAATAGTTCTGCTTCAGCTTTCGGCCGCGAAAGCACATAGAACGCGATGCGCTGTGCTGATTTTGGTCCAATCCCCGGCAGTCGCCCTAAAGCATCGATTAGATCTTGCAAAGCGCCGTCATACATATAAGTTAAATACCCGCTTTCCCGCTGCCGCCAGAATTATCTACCGTCTCAATTATCTTGCCACCAAGCATAGATTTTGCGACCTCGACCCCCCAACGTCCGCCGCTTTCCTCTAGCGAAACATCAGGATCGGAGAGGTCGGGAATATCTTCGTCGTCATAGCTGGGAGGTGCGCCCGGTGCTGGGAAAGCACTTTCATCGTCCTCGCTTGATGCAGCCGACATCCGCGGAGCAGCAGGGATATCCGGCTCGAAAGTCTGCTCACGCGGCGCTGCTAGGGGCGCAGAGCGACTAGCTTCAAAGGGTGCCGCGGATTGGCCTGCTCTGGGAGCGACTAGCTCCTCGGCAAAGTCACGGGGTGCCGCCATCACTGTGTTTACGCTGCCAGGTGCCGGCGAAATAGAGGTTTCGGGGCGAGGCGCTGCCATTTCTGCCGCTGGCGCCTCGAACGGTGAGGGCGCTGCCGCAAGTGGTGTCACAGGCTCCGACATTGTCGGATGCGCCGCGTCCTCTGCGCCCTGATCGTTTTCCTTAGAAACGGAGTCTGACGCTTTGGGGTTAGCGATGATCCAGTCGGCATTTTGGGGTGCCGATTCACTTTCTTGCCCAGGTTTATCCCCGGGCTTATCCGCTGCTTTTTGGTCTTCACCTGTAGTTTCAGCAATTGCGTTTGCGGCGTCCGCGGAGGTGCTAGGGACGGGAGCAGGGTTTGCTTCACCACCCACTGGTTCTGGATAGGAAATCTCTTCACTGCCATCTGCCGGATCCGCGTCTTCGGGAGGATATTCCTCTTCTTCCGGGGGTGCCTCCTGGGGCAGAGTTTTCTCTACTTGCGAGGAAGCATCTAGTTTGAACCGGGATAGCACCTCGCTCATAGCGGGAGCGCGGCGATCGTCACTTCTCGGAAGTACCTGCACTGTCCAGGAATCTGACAGCTCCTCCTGTAAGCATTTCTCTATCGGGGCCAGCCGTTCCTTCAAGTATGCAACGGTCTGCGGAGTATCTGCCAACAAGGTAACTTGCTGGTTTCGGGCACCTCCAAGCTGCAGATGGCGATTGCAAGTTGACCACAGGCGCTGATCAGAGTCCCGCAAACGCGCAGAAACCCTACCCCAAGATTCCAGTAACTGCCAGTATTGTTCCCCTTTTTCTACTTCCGGCACCTCGCGCAGGGAAACGCTAGCCGCCGCCTCTTTGGGAGAGAGTTCCTGCTCCGCTACTTCATTGCGGGGAGCCTGTTCTGGTTGGGCAATCTGCTTTCCAATAACTGGAGCAGACTGTTTACTATCAATAGTTTCCGGGCGCGGAGCAGCCAGTTCTGGGGCCCCGCCACCTGTAGGGGAAGCCGCCGGAACCGGGTTCGCGCGAGGAGCCGCGGGAGCCGGTTCAGTAGGAGCTTCAGGGGCTCTAGGAGCCACGGCATCTGGTCGGGCATTTGCGGTATTTTGAGGACGCTTCCGTCCCGGACGATGCAGAGCGGCCATTGCGGCCTCAGCCCCGCTCAAAGACCCAGAAGAGGCAGAATCGTGTCCACCTGCAGCTACCTGGCTCTGTTCGGGCAATAAAAGCCGCGCAGCCAGTAGCTCAACTTGCAGGCGCGGAGCGGTAGCTCCCGTAAGCTCGGTTAAAGCAGTATTGGTGAGATCGCTGGCGTGGGAAATCCCGGCGGTTCCCCAACGCTGCGCTTGGGTTTGCATCGCCGCTAATTGATCGGCGGGGGTTCCCGCTAGTACCGTCTGAGTATCCTCAGCGGATGAAACCGAGAGTACCAGCAGATCCCTAAGATGTAGCAGTAAATCTTCCAGGTAGCGGCGAGGCTCATGCCCGCCCTCCACCATTTTGGCGATCACCTCGAATAGGGCGGCTCCGTCACGGTCAATAATGGCGTCTACAGAACGCTCTAAAATCGCACTGTCTGTGTATCCGAGCAGCGCGGCGGCAGTCCCATACGCTAGTTTGCCGTCCTCGGCACCTGCCATCAGCTGGTCAAGCACCGAAAGTGAGTCGCGTACTGAACCCGCGCCTGCCCTCATCACTAGCTGCAGCACTCCCGAGTCAGGTTCGATATCTTCGGCCTGGCAGAGCTTTGCCATATATTGTTCCATTGTTTCCGGCGGCACCAAGCGGAATGGATAGTGGTGGGTGCGGGAACGGATAGTACCGATTACTTTGTCAGGTTCGGTGGTCGCAAAAATAAACTTTACGTGTTCGGGGGGTTCTTCCACGATTTTCAGCAGGGCGTTAAATCCTTGCTGGGTAACCATATGAGCTTCATCTAGGATAAAAATCTTAAAACGATCCCGCACCGGGGCAAAGCCTGCCCGCTCTCGCAGTTCTCGCGCGTCATCTACCCCGTTGTGGCTGGCGGCGTCGATTTCTACTACATCGAGGGACCCTGAGCCCCCGGTCGCTAAGTCTTTACAGGATTCGCATTTTCCGCAAGGAGTGTCGGTAGGGCCTTCTACGCAGTTCAGACAGCGCGCCATGATTCGCGCCGAAGTGGTTTTGCCGCATCCGCGCGGCCCAGAGAAAAGATACGCGTGGCTAATCCGCCCAGAGCGCAGCGCCGCCATTAACGGTTTGACCACATGATCTTGCCCAATCACGTCTTGGAAAGTGTCTGGCCGGTAGCGGCGATAAAGTGCGATGCTCACGGCTCTACTGTACTAAAGCCCAGCGATAAGCGGGGTGCCTGGAGAGGAATGCGATAAAAAAGACCCTTCACGCACCCGATAGCGCACCCTTATCCTTGCTGCCTTCCGGCCCTGGGGAGGTTCGAATGATATCGCCGCGTGAAGGATCTCCCCCAGTTTAGCTTAGGAGGGCGCTAACTGGAAACGGTGCGGTCAGCACCGAGGCGAGAAGGTAACTTCCGAGGACGCGGGCGCGGTTTCTACGGAAGTAACGTCGACTCTTATTACCGGGCTGTGTTCGACTCCTCATTTCCAGAATCGACATTAGCGAGAGCATTTAGGTAAACTCAAACTTGTGCCTGGAGGTATCGCCTAGTGGCCTATGGCGCTCGCTTGGAAAGCGGGTTGGGTGCAAGCCCTCGGGGGTTCGAATCCCCCTACCTCCGCCATTAGATAATCTTTGAACAGCAATAATGCAACTATCGAGTTTGCAATTATCATTTCATGTAATATCTCTGCGGCATCACATGAGCTGTTTTGAATGCTGCCAGTGGCGAATCAGTGAGGTTTTTCGTCGCTTCACCATTTAACCCAGCACCGAACGTTGAAGGAACTCCCACTTAGCTGGGATAATCGTCCATACTAACTAAGTTGTTTCACTCTCGTTCGGCTATAATAACCCTAGTTAATCAACCTTGGTTTTATTGTTGGTTTAACTTTAAGAACATCGTCTAGCCTCAGCGTGTCATCGAACCATAGCAAGGCTTCCGGATCTACCCACCGCATCAAGCATCTTGCCTCTGCGATATCCCGGGCGATATTGCGCCGGAAAATTGGTTCCAGGTGAGCGGCACGATTCCTAAGGAAATTCATATTTCCTAGCAATCTGGCTGTTTCTCGCTGGCGTTTGCGCAGGTCTGAATCCCCAAAAGAGAATGCCTTGTGAAGTGCGGGAACCCATATTGATGCGTGATACCTGCGGCTTGTCAGAAATCGCCAAAAACCAAAGGACAGTTCGGCCACGATTTTATCGTGATTAGGCGTTGAACCGTTGCGTTCTATACGAGCGCGAGCTTTATCCACGTCTTCTCTAGCCCGAGAATCGAGAGCAGGGAGAGCGAACCAGTCATCATATCCGTGCCTCGTCGCATTCCAGGCAGTCAGGGTGCGGTCGATTGAGTTGCGCACCACCACCTCAACCATCGCAGTAGCACTTAGCATCGCCCCAGCCAGTTGAGTATTCCAGGCATAAAGCTCAAATGCAGTGTCAAGGACACCATCGGTAGCTGCGAGATATGTGCTCAAACGCTTCTCAGAAAGAAGACCGACCATAATAGTTCGATCCCATTCCTTGTTGTGCACCTGTGACACCCCTGCTCCCTGTGGTAAACTCAATATCGAAGACCCCGGAACGATCCCCAGCCTAGGCTGAATCGCCGGGGTTATGTATACCTCCTATTTTACGGATTAGTACTCGAATATAGGGCTAAATACCCGAAAACTCACCTTGATGCAGCATACTCACTTCAGGGCAATCTGAAGCTGTTCAAAAATAGGGCTAATGCCCGAAAGTTAACCTCACCATTACAGGATCTGGTGAGGAATGCGAATGCTAATATCCCGCAGTATTCTGTGGGATATTAGCATTCGGTCTTCTAAAACTGAAACGCCAGGAAAGAATGTGCTCAAGAAGATCAGTACGGAATAACCATCCCCCTACGCACCGCCCCATGATTTCCTCAAAGTTTTCTGCTCCCAACAGACAACTAGCTTCAGTAGCGAAATCATAGAAAAAGTGGATCGCAGCATTCCTCGGCGACTTATTTCTCTGGTGAACTAGCCGTAACCAGTTATCCTTAACCACGGCCAAGTAAAATCACCTTTATACGCATTGGAACGAGGAGGCTCAATCAGCATGGGCAGTTTAGTAATCGCAGTAGATTCCTCTACCACCAGTACCAAGGCGATAATTGTCGACAGTGCCGGATCGGTACTTTCACAGGCGAAGGTAGAATTTGCAATGTCCACCCCAAGAGTGGACTTTTATGAACAAGACCCTCGCGACTGGTGGAAGAGTACCAATGAGGCGGTAGGGCAGGCAGTTGCGCAGCTTAGCGACACTGATCGTAGTCGCATCGAATTTCTCTGCGCTACCATTCAGCGCCAATCATTCGCTTTGGTGGATTCAGAAGGAGTCCCTCTTCGTCCCGGGATTTTATGGCTCGATGGCAGAGCCGCGGAGCAAGTTAAAAAGATTGGTAGCCGGCGAGTACATGAACTTTCAGGGTTCCAACCCGATACCACTCCCTCGATATACAAGATCGCCTGGTTAAAAGAACATGAACCCGAAAAACTAGCTGCTGCCCACAAGATAGTAGGGGTGCACGGCTATCTAACTCATGCCTTGACCGGTCAATGGGTGGATTCGGTGGCAACTGCTGATTCCTTGGGATTCCTGGATTCCGCGAAGTTGGATTACTCGCCGGAACTGCTCGATCTAATCGGAATCAAACGTGACCAGCTAGCCGATCTGGTTCCCGCAGCCTCGATAATCGCCCCGATCAAGAAATCGGTGCTAGCGGATTGGGGAATCAAACAGTCAATTGAACTGGTAGCTGCCTGCGGAGACGGGCAAGCGGCAGCATTGGGAGCCGGGGCTACCGGAATGGAAGAAGCCTACCTAAATATGGGGACTGCCCTGGTAGCCGGGGTGCATTCACCCCGCTACCAAATAGCCGACGTGTTCCGTACCGATGTGGCAGGTATTCCCGGCCAATATGTGCTGGAAATCGTGCAAAACTCTGGTGCCCACTTGGCGGGTTGGTTCCGTAGCGAACTGGGCAATCCGGCACTTGCGGGGCGCCCCGATCCCGAACTAGAAAAAGCGGCCGCCCAGGTGGCGACTGGATGTGGCGGGCTGGTGACCATGCCCTATTGGAATGCAGTCCAGTCACCTTTCTGGGATCCGATTGCCCACGGCGCCATCATCGGGCTGGCAGGAGCCTATGGGAGAGCGGAAATCTACCGCTCAATTCTGGAAGGTATTTCATTGACCATGGCTACCAATTTGCACACCCTTGCCGACACTACCGGAGTGCCTTTGCAATCGGTGCGAGTAATGGGAGGCGGGCAGCGCTCTCCCCTATGGCGCGCGATTATGACGGACTGTATCGGACTTCCCCTCACCAGCTGCGAAACCGAAGAAATCTCGGCTATGGGCGCCGCGGTGATGGCGATGGCACAAACTGCTGCTTACGCTTCCGTAGAAGAGGCCGCAAAAGGGATGGCTGCCTTGGGAGACACCTCGGAACCGAACCTTAAGAACCATGAAATCTATCTGGAACTAGCGGAGCTGCAAAACCAGGCATATCCGGCCTTGAAACCGATTATGGATAAGCAGTATCAGTTCTCTCTACGTCACCCCTTGCACTAGGTAATAGGACGTGATGCGAGAAAAGCAATAAATTTGGGTCGCCCCTTTTGAGGGGCGACCCAAAACTGTTATTTAGTTATTCTTAATGGTTAATGCTGTTTACGGTTGCGAACCAAGACTGCGCCCGCGCCAACGGCTAGTAACCCTAGCGCCAGCGCCGGAATCCCCGCGGAACCAGTCTTGGGGACTTTCTGCCACACGGTGTTACCTTTGTTGCGTTTACCTGGTCATTGAATTCCATCTATGGTGCGAATAGTTTGTGCTAGCCACTGTCTCGCATCGGAAAGTGAGGACAGCATGTCCGTAGCTTCATTGACCTGAGTCTCAGCGCGCGCTTCCAGGTATGCACTTTCCCAACCACTCATATCCCGCAAAGGTAGAGGTGGCCAGGCTTGCGCTTTTCTCCATGAAAAAGTTCGTACACATAATTGCTTAAGTTCCGCCAAGTCCAGCTGCATGCGCCACAGCACCTGCAGATCTACCAAATCATGGGCTCTGGAATATGTCAGATCAGTAACTGCATGAAGCTTCTGCGCAAACTGAGCTTCAGGAGAAATCAAACTTACAGGCCTCAACTCCCCAAAGCCGAAACGGGCATTAAAATCATATAAATCACTATCTATGCGAGTACCCTCATACGTACTCGTCTCAATCTCTTGAGCTGACACTTCCACCTTGAGCGCAGACCACTGCTTCCCAAGAAATTTCAATGAAACCCGGTACGGTTGCACCAAATACTGAGGGAGCTTCACCCCAGGGTCGTGAATTGGTAAAGCAACCAAAGCCCCCGTGAAAGCTGTTCGGGGCGCACTGTTTGGATTATTGTGTAGCTGTGCTTTTGATGGTGGGACGAAACCCCAGCCTTTCATCAACTTAACGCGCAGCGCTTCTTCGAATCTGCGGGTTTGCTCAGAGATAAAAACATCAAGATCCGAGGTCGCGCGAGTTCCAGGCTCGCCCGCGCGCAGCTTCATGCCCATACCACCTTTTATTACTGTGAACTCTGGAAGCATCTGGGATACAACCAAGGTAGACAGCATTAACCGGGAGCGCGCAACCGTAATCCCCCGAGCAGCGGACACTTCTTGCAGGCGTTGCTCAAGTTGAGCAATGTTTTTGGGAGGAACGACCCCGCTCATACAGCACTTCCTTAGCCTTGAGTTCCTTTGCGGTAACAAAATCTTTACGGTAGCACTCGTGCACTAAGGCCAGCCATTTTTCATTTGGTAGTTGGGGAAAAACATCTGTCAGTGCCTCATTAACCGAGGTGGATGGCAGATTGCAGTACTCAGTAATATCTGTTTCCACAATGTCAACGCAATCGGTAAGCTGCATCCATTGCGGTAACTTTCTACGTACCCGTCTACGGGTAGCAACCCGGATCGAACGCGGATTAAAATCCCCCAGTTCCAAAAGAGAAAAGACCGCATCTCCCCATAAAAACCCGCCTTTACCAGCTAGCGCCACCGCTATGGCGAACTGGGTAAAACGCGTGAGCGGCACCCCATGATGTACGTATACCCCGTTACCATAGCTACGCAGCGTGCCTCTATAAGCTAATTTTCGTACCTCAACAGCAGGTACACCGACAGAAATCGCCTCCGAAACGGTTAATACCCCGTGGCTATAAGCCGCAACCTCCCATAAATCGTGCGCGTAGGTCAAAACATTCACCCCCTCCTTCTTTGTCAATATCGTACCACTATTAGTACGGTATTGACAGATAAAAATTATTCCCCCCCCCGTTCCTACTTGCCACCCCTGCGCTAGGTCGGGTGGCGGGTTATGGTTGAGGGTAATAACCTTCTCGCTTACAAGGAGCAGCAATGACCCAGGTAAAAGCCTACGCAATGGATTCGGCCACTTCGGATTTCCATCCCGTAACCTTAGAGCGGCGCGAACCAGGACCAACCGAAATCTATTTCGAGATCAAATATGCCGGGGTCTGCCACTCCGATATTCACACCGGGCGCGCGGAGTGGGGAGAGGTAATCTACCCCCTCACCCCCGGTCATGAAATCGCCGGAATCGTCACCAAAATTGGCTCGAAAGTAACCAAGTTTGCCGTTGGTGATCGGGTAGGGGTCGGCTGTTTCGTGGACTCGTGCGGCAAATGCGAGGCTTGCCAAGCGGGAACCGAACAATTCTGTAATGGCGAGGGCGGGACTATCTGGACTTATAACTGTATAGGGCGCGACGGCGTCCCCACAGCCGGCGGTTATTCCACCGGGATCACCGTGGAGCAAGACTATGTTTGCCGAATCCCGGACGCGATTCCTCTGGAAAAAGCCGCCCCCATTATGTGTGCCGGAGTGACCTTATATTCCCCGCTGAAACGCTTAGGAGCAGGCCCGGGCAAGAAAGTCGCCATCGTGGGCATGGGAGGGCTCGGTCATATGGGGGTGCAGATTGCCGCCGCCCTGGGAGCCGAAACCCACGTCATTTCCCGCACCCGCGCCAAAGAAGAGGACGCGAAACGCTTTGGGGCAGTTGCACTGCACCCCACTTCCGAGGACGGGACTTGGGAAAGTATGCGCTCCCAGTTTGACCTGGTGGTATCGACTCTGTCTGACGGAGTGGAAATCGATCAGCTGCTAGATTGTGTAAAACCCGAGGGAATCGTAGGGATTGTAGGACTTCCGGAAAATCGACAATCCTTCGCCATGGGTAACTTGGTGGGCAAGCAAAAGATGCTGGCCGGCTCGAATATCGGCGGTATCGCCCTCACCCAGGAAGTACTGGACTTTTGCGCCGAGAAAAATATCGGCCCCCAAGTGGAGATCATTTCTGGCGATCAAATCAATCAGGCCTGGGATAACGTGGTGGCCGCTAAGGTGCGCTACCGCTACGTGATCGACACCGCCACCTTCTAGAGCGGGCAGTTGCATTGGTTTTCGATGCCGATGCCTCGATACTACTTGATGCTCGCGCGAAACTGCCTGATGAAAACAAGTACACTTAGCGATAAACTCTTCAGAATCTGAAGCCTAATCAGTACAAACCACCAGGATAATAAACAGTACGCTCTAAGGAGCGCTCAGCTTTACCCAGAATTCTTACTCTCAGCTTTCACTCACCGTGATAGCAATAATGTCGTTACCCTTCCCACCCCGTGGAGAAAGGGTAACGACATTATCAAGCTGGCTGACAAAGGACCGAATAATATGTCCTCGTAGCTTTTATGCTGCGTATGCTAATCTAAGGCGACTGCGCATATACACCGTTCATGCCAGCCACACTGAGCCTAGGAAAACGGTGGACTAACGCAGGTTTAGCTCTTCAGCCGTAGCATAGGAAGTTTGCGTACCCCGCTTAGTTACTGCATCGCCCGCATAGATATTAGCCTTGCGAATCGACTCAGCAATGTCACCAGTCTGCGTCCAACAATGGCTAAAGCAACCAATGAAAGCGTCACCTGCCCCGGTAGTGTCAACTGCCCTGTCAGAGGTTCCTTCAATTAACTGTTCTCCGGCTTCACTAATCCACAAGGCGCCCCGTGAACCCAAAGTGACAATCACATTCGGAATTCCCGAGTGAGTAAGCACTTGCCCTGCAGCACGTATATCTTCTTCGGATTCTACCGGCATCCCAGTTAGTAAAGATAGTTCACTCTCATTTGGCACGATGAACTCTACGTTTTTTACCTGCTCTAACGATAGTGAGGGATCGGCTGGAGCTGGGTTCAACAGAATCGGAATACCCAATTCATTGCCTAATCGTATAGTCGCATATACCGTTTCTAACGGAATTTCCAGCTGCATCACGATCAGTTTACATTCGGCAATTTGTGCCTTGGCACGTTCCACATCACCGGGAGTTAACAATGCGTTTGCTCCCTTGACGATTATGATTGAGTTACGGGATTGGGGATCCACAAAAATTGGGGCGACCCCCGAGGTAGCATCCGTACGCATAACAAATTTGGTGTCGATACCGTTCTCAGCAAAGTTTCTTATGGTGTTGTCTGCAAACATATCGTTGCCTACTCTGGTGACCATCAAAACTTCCGAGCCCATCCGAGAAGCTGCTATGGCTTGGTTCGCACCCTTACCGCCACAACCCATTCGAAAATCTGGAGCCTCTACGGTCTCGCCTTCATGGGGCATTCGATTGATATAGGAGATTAAATCGACCATATTCGAGCCAACTACTGCAATATCCATTTCTAGTTCTCCTTAATGCCGGTAGTTACTTGGAAAGTGCGAGCTTCCCCAGGGGCAAGTTCAATTAACGTTCCAGCTTTACGAGCCGCTTCGCGCCCTTCTGGACGTGATGTCCCGGGAAGCGCAAACGCAGCAACTTTTTGATCTTCGTTATGCAATATCCACCGCGTTATCACTGGGAAACTCTCGGTACTAAAACGGGTTTCAAATACCGTTCCGTCCTGGCAGGTCATTTCTAAAATTGCTTCTTCGGTCAGTTTGTCTACTCCATCAGCGAAATACACAATCTCCGGATCGAACTCTTCAGCCCCTTCCAAGGAATTAGCGTCCCGATTACCGGCTTTTATATCTGCGTTCAACTTCAACCATTTTTCAGTTGGTTTAACATGCGCCGGCACAGATTCACGCAATTTGAACGCATCGGCAGGCAAGTTTTGGGTAATTTTTCCGCTTGGTGCGAACGCGTAGTTCATATGGCACATATATTGCAGAGGCATAGAGGCGTACTTAGACATGTTTTGCACCCGTAGCTCAATATCGAACATGGATGAATTCTGGTGCAAAGTCACCGAGGGATTGGCTACATAGTGATCACCAAAACCCTTCAAGTACTCGCGGCAAGAAACTACGCGAATGGCATTGTTTGAAACAATCAATTTCGCCGAGTCCATGGGAGCGCATGCAAATTCACCATGCAACGGATGGTTATCCCCCTCGCCGGGGCAACCAGCGGCAAGCAGCCCCGAATGGAAAGCAAAGCAGCCGTAGGTGTCCTCAATCAAGGTCGCCGGTTTAGGCTCTGAAAACATGTTTTCCATGCGCAGGCTGTGACCGCAAAACTCTGCGTCCCAGATAATTTGCCCCATGAAGGGCAGCACCTCAACATATCCGAGCGAGTTGTGGATAGTTAGTGAAGCAACTCCGGATGAGTAAGTTTTCGTGGTTACCGACCACTGCTCTGAATGCAGTATTTCCGTCTCTAACTGCGTAAACAGGGATCTTGGTAAATTCATTTCATATTGCATTAGATTTCGCCCTTTGGAGAAGTTTTATAAGAGGAATAGAAGTACATCAATACGGCACCGAAACAAAAGAGATTAACGGTAAAAGAAATCTGCATCGAGCCAGTCAGATCAGAGACCAGCCCCTGTACTGCAGGAATAACCGCCCCGCCAATAATAGACATGACGATTATCGCTCCGCCGGTTTCGGTATAGCGTTTATCTTCGATCGAATCTAGCGTGCGTGAGTAGATGGTTGCCCAACAAGGCCCGAACAAGAACGAAACCAACACCGCAGCATAAACTGCTGTCATATTAGGAACCAAGATTACATACGCTAACGCACCCAATCCACAAAGAGAGTAGCCGACGAGGACTAAGTCTTGATTAAACCGGGTCATCAAAAGATTTGCTAGGAACTTTCCTAAAAAGAACCCAATAAACGCAAAGATCATGAAGTTAGAGGCTGTTCGCTCATTGAGGGAGTGATCCAGATTTAGCGCGAGTCTAATCGTAAAGGACCAAACCGCTGTCTGCATGCCAACGTAAAGGAACTGAGTCAGAATACCAGCTTTAAATCTACGGTTTCCGGCCAAGTATTTTAGGGTCTGGAATATGGTTGCCTTCGTGGTCTCTTTCGCGTTATTTACCACAGGCTTACACTTTGGGAACTGCGTAATCATCACCAGGATCAGGATTACCAGCAAGATTAGAATGATTACCCGGTAGGGATGCAGAGTGCGTTGTAGCATTTCCCGAGCAAACTGTTGCGACTCTGCAGCAGTAAGATTTGCCATCTGCTCATGCAGCGCGGCACCTTCGGAAAAAATCAAGTACTTGCCCAGTAAAATTCCCCCGATAGATCCGAGAGGATAGAAAGTTTGGGAGATATTTAGTCGTAGCGTGGAATATTTTTTCGGTCCAATCATCGACGAGTAAGTGTTACAGGACGTCTCAAGGAACGATAATCCAATTGCAATCGCAAACAGTGAAAACAGGAATACTGAATACGTCGCCATGTGGGAAGCCGGGAAAAACAGTGAGCAGCCGATGATATACACACTCAGACCAACCATGATTCCAACTTTGTAGGAGGTGGAGCGGATTACTCGGGAGGCAGGAATAGCAATAATGAAATACCCACCGTAGAATGCTGACTGCACAAACGCGGAAGCAAAGTCAGAAAGAGTAAAAATTGACTTGAACTGTGTAATCAAGATGTCGTTGAGGCTGGCAGCTATCCCCCACATGGGGAAGCAAATCGACAGTAAGAGATACTGAAAAATGGGGGTTCGCGAAAGGTAACCGTCGGCTAACTGCAGCGTATTATCCTTTATCAACCCTCGGCTGTTATTTACTTGTCCTTCGGGTGTTTTTTGCCTAGGCAATGATTGCTTTGGCGAAGTTTCCACATCTATACTCATTTGTTCCCCCCCAACAGTTTCATTCCGGCAGAGGCACCAATACGGTTAGCTCCTGCGGCGATCATTTCGTCCATGACGGCAGCGGTTCGAATCCCGCCAGATGCTTTAACTCCCATATTCGAGCCAACAGTTTTACGCATAAGCTCCACCGCATGCGCACTTGCACCTGATTGTGAAAAACCTGTAGAAGTTTTTACAAAATCTGCGCCAGCCTGTTGTGCGCATTCGCATGCATTCACGATTTCTTCATCCGTTAGCAGGCAGGTTTCCAAGATGACCTTCACTAGAACCCCAGTACCAGCTGCTTGGACAACACCAGCAATGTCCAGCTGAACTGCGCGCCAATTCCCATCTTTGACTGCCCCCAGGTCTATTACCATGTCGACTTCTTGCGCTCCGTCTGCAACGGCATGGGCAGTCTCAAATTTTTTCACCTCTGTGCAATGCGCACCAGAAGGAAATCCGATTACTGTACATACTTTAATATCACTACCGGAAAGCTCACGCTTCGCCAGCGAAACCCTATTGGGGCTTACACACACCGACCAGAATCCTGCGGTTTTAGCCTCTTCGCAAAGCTTTTTTACCGCTTCACCTGTTGCATCTGGCGCAAGCAGGGTATGATCAATTAGTTTTGCTTTATTGGTCATGTCTACGTCTCCTTCGACTTCATGCAAGTCTTGGCTGACTTGTCACTGGTCTCACGCTACTTTGCTGCCCCAGCCTACAGAACGAATTTTTGGCACATATGTGCCATTTTGGCTATTTACCTTGTTTCTTTTTCGTCAAGGCATGTAGCTTACGAGCCGTTACCGTATCTATAACTAACCGGTTAGCATAACCACGTAGCAATGCCGCATAGACTACTTGCAACTTATCGGATCCTCCGGCTACCAGGATCTTTTGCTCGTTACGCCGTAAATCTGGCAAGGAAATTCCCAAAGTGCGGTTGTTAAGATCCGGCAGACAGACCCTGCCGTCTTCATCGATGAAGTGCGCACATATTTCCCCCACCGAATGTTCGATCAAGAATTCTCTTTCGTCCTCATTAATGAGCGGACTATGCAGCAGAGTTGCCACGGAACTAACTGAGCCGACCGAATAAAGCACGATACGTGCTCGACGCGCAAGTGCCATAACCCTACTGACACTCTCTTCTCGTTCAATCGCTAGCTTCGCACCTGCCGATTCCAACACGATTGGATGCCCTATCATGTGCACCTTGGCCTGCAGAGATTCTCGTAACTCCCGAAAACTGGTTAGAGTGGATAAATCCAGGGACGGCATCCTTAGATTGCCACCGACCTGGACTACATCGACCCGCTGTAAAGATTTCCGCTGTAAGCTCGCAGTCAATGCCTGAATGGTTCGAGACCAGTAAACTCCAACAGCGTCTCCATCACGCACCATCCCCATAAAAAGGTCTGCCCCCGCCTGTCCCAGAGCCTTGCGAATATCAATGTCGCGTCTTCTAGGTGGAGACACTAAACGTACCTCGTCAAGTGAAAAAGCAGACCGTAAAGAATCGATGAGCTCTCTGTCTTGCTCTCGTGGATCATCTATTCGAATTTTCACGAACCCGCGCGCCTTCGCATGAGTGAGCAATTTGGAAACATTTGGTCGTGAAACATGCAGTATATTAGCGATTTCGCTCTGAGATAGGCCGCTATAGTAGAGCTTTGCCACATCCAGGGATTGATGATCCCTGCGGGTCATTCCCAAGCGATCTTTTTTCACCATGAGACTATCTAATCAGTCTGGAGTCTAGTCTGAGGAAATCTGAAAATCAGCCTTTCAGAAAATACAGTTACAAAGTTTTCAAGAACTAAACGTTACACTCCTCGGGGTGAAGCTATCGTCAGGCGTTGAGCTAATCAGAAATGCTGCAGCAGCTACAACACTGCTGGCTCCTGCAAGTAACAGCAGCTCTAAGGGCGAGGAGCCGGTATTTACCATTTCTTCTTTGGGGCTAGCTTTCGGCGTGGGAGTCTTTTCGGAATCAGCAGTTTTAATCTTGCTGGTGGTAACGGGTTTCTCCCAGGTACCAGTTAAAGTAACTTCCAGCGGATTCAACCTAGCGGCGTACCTAACTTTTATTGGCAGTTCACATTCCTGACACCTAGCTTAGGAAGATCACTCGCCGGATCCCAGGGAAATGTCTTTGATTACCGCTAGGCGACCGCACAGAAGGAGCCATCTTCGCAAGGTGAGTCGAAAGCCTAATATCCTTCTTCGACCACTAATTTCTCCAGTTATTTAAGACTGGAAGAACTATTCACGTGACGGGTGAGGAACCAATTTACGGTTACTGATGACAGTGGTCGCTACTAGATTCGTGAGACACTAGACTCACTGGGCATCAGAGCCCCTGATCCACGCGCTACTTTCTTCACGTTACTTTTGGGCGCGGTTCCGAAATGTCTTTAAGGAGAGGAGAAGTCATGCGGGCAGCAACTTTGAATGCACCGGAAGATCTACGGCTGGTCGAAAAGGAAAAACCAACCCCGGGCAAAAATGAGGTCTTACTGAAAATCGAGGCCAACACCATGTGCGGCACCGACTATCGCCTCTATACCGGGGCGAAAACTTCAGGGATCTCCTATGGTACGGTTCCCGGGCACGAGATTGCAGGCAGGATCGTGGAAATCGGCGAGGGCGTCTAGCAGATTCAACCCGACTTGCGCATTGGGCAACAGGCGACAGTATCGATCGTGGTATCGTGCGGTTCCTGCCCCAACTGTCTACAAGATCGTGAACACCTTTGCTCAAATCTAGAGCTGTTTGGCTACGCCATCGATGGGGGTCTCCAGGAATACCTGCTGGTGCCGGAACGCGCCCTACGTAGAGGCAACCTAATCACAACTAGTAAAGAGCTTGACCCCAAGGCTCTTTGTCTAGCCGAACCTATCTCTTGCTGCTTAAACGGCCTCGATCAATTCAAAGTTAATCTTGGGGAGGTAGTAGCTGTTCTGGGAGCCGGCCCGATCGGACTAATCCACACGCAGCTAGCACTGGCCAGTGGGGCTAGACAGGTATTCGTATCTAACCGTTCCCCTGGGCGGCGCCAAGTGGCAGACCGGCTGGGCGCGATTGGGGTCAGCCCTGATGAACTTGAGGATCGGGTCAGGGAAGTAACCAACGGAGCGGGAGCCGATGTGGTGATCGTGTGTATTGGTGCCTCGGATCTAGCCCAGGATGCCTTAGAGCTTGCCCGAGATGGAGGGCGAGTCAACTACTTCGCGGGATTCCCGAAGGGTTCGATGACTCAAATGGAGCCTAACCTGATTCACTATAAAGAATTGCAGGTTACTGGGGGTTCTAATGCTCGCCGTCGAGATGTAAAACGGGCGATTCAAGTGCTCGAAACGGGGGCTATTAATGTGGAGGAAATTGTCACCCACACCTTCCCGCTTTCACAAGTGCACGAAGCGTATCAGGCAGTACACGATCGCATCGGCGTAAAAATTGCGGTAATACCTGACTAAGTTCGAAGTAGTTACCAGGCAATCAGTAAGGCACTAGACAGGCAACTTTAGCGTTCTCGTTGCTTAACCGTCTTGGCCTTGTGGTATATATGGCAAGTGATTTTTTTGAATAATTTAAAACGGCTACTACCAGGCATAGCGTACGCGTGTGTGATTGCCGGAATCGCTTGGCTAATAAACCTGTTTCTCCCTCTGCTGTCATCAATGCTGGTGGCGATCCTGCTGGGGGTAGCAGTCCGCAACACGAAGCTAATTCCGGCTGCCTGCGAACCCGGTATCGGTTTTTCCGCGAAGACTATTCTGCGCTCCGGGGTGGTGCTGCTCGGTTTTCGACTGTCGCTACCGGCCATTGCCGCGCTAGGTGCCGGCACCATCGTGACCATCATCTGTGCGGTCGCCGTCACTATGGTGGCGGGTTACCTGCTTACTTATTTTATGCGGGTCAGTCACGCCACCGGGATTCTCACCACCTCAGGTACGGCGATTTGTGGGGCTTCTGCCGTCGCCGGGATATCCCCGGTGGTGTCTGCCCGCAGTCGCGAGGACGCCGATGACGCGGTCGCGACTGCTATCGCTTGCGTTACCCTATTCGGGACGCTCTCACTCGTCGCTTTACCAGCTGCCGCCCACGGGCTGGGGTTATCCCCCACGCAAGCAGCCGTCTGGCTGGGGGCTTCTATTCACGAGGTCGGCCAGGTAGTGGCAGCCGCAAACATTTACGATCCGGCTATCTCGGATTTGACTACCGCCACCAAGCTGGGGCGCGTGGCCTGCCTAGCGATCGTAGTAGCAATCGTGGGGATAGTTGAGCGGCGAGTAGTACAAGTACGCCACAAACAGGCAGAGAAAACCAGCTCTGGCAAGCGCCCGCCCCTGATTCCCGGATTCGTGGTGGGATTCCTGGTCGCAGTAGCTCTAGCCTCAGTGTTTGCGGGCATCCCCACTGTCAATAATATTTTCAGTACCCTAGGGGGCACGGTTGCTACCCTGCTGCTGACGGTAGCGATGGGCGCGATGGGCGCCGGGGTAAACCTGCGTAATGTGATTAGATCCGGAGGGCGCGCCCTCGTCCTCGGAATAATCCTGAGTGTCCTAATCGCCGCAGTCTCGCTGGGAACTGTACTTCTTTTAGTTGACTAGAACTCAGCTGAAAGGACTTGGGAGAACGGGAGCCTCCGTTTGAAACCCGAAAATTCCAGCCGCACCAAATAGGTCGCACTAGCTGGCAGTAATCTCAATCGTTTCCGCATGGCGCAGCATTTCTGGCTCCCACTGTGAACAGATTCCAGAGAACGGTAATGCCAATTCAGGAAAGTAGCAGCGAGACATCAGCAAAGGGACTTCGCCAGATGCAAGAACCGATGCCTGTTTACCTTTACATGCGTATTTAACTGTTGTGCATTGGGCAATCGGGAGGGGATTAATTTCCCTATTTTGCGCGATAAATCTTTCAAGATTCGCTTTACCGTTTCCTTTAGGAATCTTCGCCTTAACTGAATAAGGCTCACAAACAACAGTTAGCTCCGTAACCGTGCATCTAGCTGTCCGTTTTAGTGTTTCTCCTAGGCACAAGAAAATCGCACTAATCGGGATGGGGGAATCACTGTCGCATAGCAGGTCTAGGTATAAACCTCGAGCTAAAAAATCACCCTCGAGAAGGGAATAATCATTGTAGACGAACTGGGTAGCCCATAATCCGGCGTAGCTATCTGGAGCTCCCTCAAACCCCAAAGAGCGCGAAAGACGAGCAAATTCGTCCGCAATATCCAAGTCTTGCCCATCGCTGGCAATACCATCTTGCGCATTCCCTTTGATCTGGAATTGCAAAGAATGAAACCGCATTACCTGTCCCTCCCCTAGCGCCTATTTTAATTCTTCTAAAAAGAGAAAAGAGTCAATATCCATTTGGGGATTAACCCAAAGATCACGGAACCCTCACGGTGGCAGATAAAACCAAACCTCAGAGACAAACGCCTGGGGCTGGAAGCTATTTAGTTATTATTAGTCCGCAAAAATCTCGTTAAAATCGACAGATTCTTCGTATAGATCTGCGTAGTCTTCATCTTGAGCAAGTTCTTCTGCTTTGGCACGGAATTTCGTGGGCAGGCGAACACCCAACCGGGTAGCAGCAGAAAGTGAACTGGCCTGGGTTTTGTTCCTACTCGTTTTTGAGAGGATTAGGGATATATCTAAGAGGTATTCTCAGGAGTTTAAAGATCGGGCGGTGCGTATGCTCGTGGATCGCTTAGCTGGTGATGGCTCGTGTTCTCAGTGGCAGGCAGTCCGTGAGATCGCACCGAAGCTGGGGATCGCAAACGAGTCACTGCGCCGCTGGCATGAGCAGCATCTTGTGAACACGGGTGAACGGCAGGGGCTCACGCGTGAAGAGCATGAGGAAATCAAACGGCTCAAGCGTGAGGTTGCCGAGCTGCGTAGGGCGAATGAGATTTTGAAAACTGCTTCGGCTTTTTTCGCAGCGCAGCTAACCGTCCGGCCCGATGATGATTGCTTATATTGACGAATATAGGGGTCGTTTCGGGGTCGAGCCGATTTGCCGGACACTGGGGGCTAGCTTGGAAGGAGGGTTTATTACCTCTCGCGGCTACCGGCTAGCCAAGAGCAGACCAGAAAGCGCCAGAAGCATTCGTGATCGGATACTTGCTAGGGAGTTGGCAACTATTCACACACGCAATTTTGGTGTCTATGGTATTCACAAGATGTGGCACGCAGCCAGGCGCGCGGGCTGGGATATTGGCCGTGACCAGGTCGCTCGACTCATGAAAATCGCTGGGATTGCTGGTGTTCGCCGGGGACGCACAGCAATAACAACCAGACCCGCTCAAGTACCAGATTCTCGCCCGGATTTGGTGAATCGGCAGTTCACGGCCAGTAGACCCAACGAGCTGTGGGTTGGTGATATCACGTATGTGCGTACCATTTCAGGATTTGTTTACACAGCATTCGTCACTGACGTGTTCTCCAGGAAGATTGTGGGCTGGGCAACCAGATCGACTATGAAAACCGAGGCTCTACCGCTGGAAGCGCTAGAGCAGAGGGTCATAAACGCTAAAGAGCACCTGTCTGGCTTGGTCCACCACTCAGATCACGGATCTCAGTACACGAGTATTGCCTATAACGAGAAACTGGCTGATTACGGGATCAAGCCCTCCACGGGGAGGGTGGGTGATTCCTACGATAACGCGCTAGCCGAGACTATCAACGGTCTTTATAAGAGCGAGTTGATCTATTCACAATCATGGACTTCTTTGACCGAGGTCGAGTTCACCACGCTGAACTGGGTGCACTGGTGGAACAACGAGCGCCTACACGAAGCGCTCGGATACCGCGCTCCAGCCGACATCATCGATATGTATAATCAAACTCGGGTCAGCAAGCTGACCCCCGTATAAAAAGCGGAACAAAATCCAGCACGCTTCAGAAGTAGCCCGCATCCAGACCCCAAAAAACCAGGCGACACAAACCGTAAAACCCGCCCAAAAAAGCTGGCAACCGGACACGCTCGTGCCCGGATACGCTCGTGAGTTTGCGGCTATTTTCCCAGGAAACTGTGCAGTTCTACGTCGGCGCGGGCTTTCGCGTGGCGGGTGAGTTCAGGGGTGAATCTTGATTTTGCGTAGATTGCGTAGCGGGGAGTGCCGTGGTGTTTGACCAGTTTGCTGCGGTTTTCCAGGGTTTTCAGGACGTCGCTGCCGACGGGCTGGCCGGCCCATTTTGCTTCGATAAACAGAGTCGTTTTGGCACCCCCGGCGACCAGGTCGATTTCTTCGGATTGCCGGGTTTTCGGGTCGTTGCCCCACCAGCGGGCGCGATTTTGGTACAGTTCGGGCAGTTTCCCGGCGGCGTTGTCCCGGTCGAAAAGATCCGTGACAATCCGCTCGAACCCCAGCCCCATGAAACTGTTGAGTTCGGGGAGAACGTTCGCCTCGAGGGCTGCTGACCCCGCCCCCAGTTCGATTGTCGACAGGTTGGGCTGGACGAATCGGTACCAGAATCGGAAACAGCCGTCTTGGATCCGGTAAATGGTTTGCCGCCTGCTCGTTTTCATCGCCACATTCCAAGGGGTTTGTTTGCCCACAATCCCCAGGTCTATTAAGGCATCCAGGTAGTTGGTTAGAGCACCGGTCGGCATCCCGGTTTTCGTCGCAATCTGGTTATGCTTTGAGGCTCCGTTAGCAATCGCGCGCAGAATGGAACTGTATCGTTTCGGTTCGCGCAGCTCCTGTTTCAGCAGATTGCCCGGTTCTTCCACCAGTCGGCCGCTGGGGTCAAAGAACAGTTTCGTCAGGTTTCGGGTAACGCTTTCACCGGTGTCGATAAAGTCCAGATATTCCGCCACTCCACCCGTCGCGGCGTACAGTATCGCGGCGTCCGCGCGGGGCATAGGGGAGAGAAAATCCTCGGTATCCACAAAATCGAAAGGTCGCAAACGAAGCTGGCCGGTACGCCTGCCATACAGGGGGCTTTTCGCGGAAAGCACTTGGCGTTCCATGAAACTCATTGACGACCCGCACAGAATCAGGTGTAGCCCAGTCTCGACCCACTGCGAATCGCAAAACTTTTGCAACAACGAAGAAATCGGCGGCCAACTCGCCGCCAAGTACGGAAATTCATCTATGACCAGCGCAAACGGTGTCCGGCGAGCCGTATCCGCCATGTCAGCAAACAGATCTTCAAACGAGCCGTGACGCGCCCTCGACCCCGCTAAACCTGTCCCGGTCGAAGCTTGGAACTGGGAAAACGCGCGGGAAAAACTGGTCAAGTTCGTCGCCTCGTCAGCCTCTAAAGCCATGAAATACACAGCCGGCTTGTCGGTGATATATTCCCTAATTAGCCGGGTTTTTCCAACCCGGCGCCGCCCGTAGACCACGGTGAACTCGAAACGGTTGCTGCCCCAAGCCCGCTCCAGAGCCTCTAGCTCGTGAGTACGCCCGATAAAACGCTGCATCATCCACCCCAATCCTGAAAACATAGCCTACCGTAATGGTATCCGACCCGGCAGTGATTAGCAATATCGTAAACATGTATATCTGGATATTGCCAGCGTTATATGCCACTTGAGCTGCGCGGAAAGCTGGGGAGGATGAAGCCGGCGAGGCTCACGGGGGTAAAGGATCCTGGCAGGGACTAACGCCGAGGCAACGCCGGTACTACGCGCGCGTGCAGGCTCACGCAAATCATCCATTCTAGATATGTCAATACCTCACCAAAAGGGGAAGGTGTTGACAATCGGCTGCCCTCACGTCACTCCGCTTTCGAATATAGATATGTGGGCGGTGGCTCTCTTTAGAGAAGAAAACCACCGCCCGCTGGAGGAAACCCGCGACTTTGACCTAGCCTTCCAGTTCCTTCACGCGAGCCTGCAGTTTCTGGATCTGATCCTCCAGCTCACGATTTTGGTTTTTCAGTTTGAGCTTGTCTTCCTCCGTCATTTGCTTTTGATCGTCAAGCATCTGGTTTTTCACCGCCTGGTACAACGCCTCCCAAGCACTGGTGTTTTTGCCGGTGTTATTGGGGAATGTCCCATAATTGAACAGGGTTTTCACCAGGGATTGACCCATTTTTTGCCAATATTCCAAGGGGGAAAACACCCAATCAAGCCGATAAGGCTCTCCTTCTGATGCCTTATTGACGAGCAATGCCCGAAATGCCCCGAAGACTGGCATGAGATACCCGCCCGAAATCTTGTATCCAGCAGGACGAGAGTTGAAATCTGTCTTAGGATTCCCTTTGCCTTCGACACCTCGAATCCCTCCGAAACGAGCTCTTCCGTTGTGATTCTCATGATAAAACTTAGGCATATCCACTTGAATCGCTTCATAGAGTTCCACCAGCTCGGGAAGTAACTGGGACAAGCTCATGTAAATGTTCTGATCCGAATCGCTGTACGCATCGTATTCAGTCTTGTAATCCTTGAAAACCATAGCCTTACCCGAATACGCCGAAATCGGAAAACTGTTGTTATCCGGGTACTTCTTGATGTTGAAAGTAAACATGAGTTTCAACAGATCAGAGACAGAGATGTCCTTGTCTTCATTGTCTTTGTAGGCAATATTGTCTGCAAAACCACATTCCGAAATAGCCTTCTTTATTGGGTCGAGGCGATTTTCGAGGTTGTACAAGGCGATATCGCTAACTTGAACCGAAGTATTGCGGGCATCCGAAATGTCTGCAACACTCAGATCGTTTCCAACCAAAATCTCCATCATGACGTATTTGTCAATGTCACTAGGGATTCCATCACGCCGCTCCAGAATAGCTCGGTAGGTGTGTCCACCATCGAGTACACCGAAACGCGAATTGTCAGAGTCGAAATCCACAGTCAAAATTGACTGGGTGTTATCAAACCTGACACCGCTAGCAATCATCACCATGCCACGGTTATAGACATCGAAGTTCGGATCACTGCTCTCTACACTTTCAAGCAGCTTCCTCGCGGTAGCCGTCCGCATATTGGTTTCGCGGGGGTTTACATCCGTCGGCAGGCCTTCAGGCACGTCGCGTAGGTTAACCAAGGCAAGGTACCTGGTGATATCTGTATCCTCTACAGGGGATTTGATTGTTCGAACCGCTGCCGTCCGGATCGGGAAGCTGCGGTTAATATTGCTATTATTTGTCGTAATCATGGTTTTTTCCTTTCGCTTTTGATTACGGAAGCCGACGTTTATCAGCCGGCTCGACGAGGGCGATTTGCTCTGTCTACTTAAACTATACTAGGGAGCATAATCCTAGTCAAGTACATATGGAACCTTGGTTCCATATGAGCGATTTCAGAACGAAACGGAAGGGACTTTTTGTTGAAATGGTGGGAAGAATCGAAGAATCAAATGTCCTGACAAATGTCGGGAACATCCTTTACAACTACCGGGCGGATCTCACTGATTTCCCCCGATCTCGTAAGGGCTTCATAGAGAGAGTGGAGCAACTGAACCTCCTGCCCAAAGGATGGATCTCAGAAAAATCGCTTGCCAACCTGGAAAACGGGAAAAATCTCCCCTCGATAGAAACCCTTTGCCAGCTGGCCATCGCGCTACAGGTCGATAAGGTGACCCTATTCAAGGACATATCAAAAGCACTAGGGTACAACTGAACCGATAAAACCAACTGTCTCAAAGCACCTCTTGGTGTCAAACATAGGAGGCGTCCGGATAGGGGGTCCGTGTTGCCGCAACGCCGACCGTGAAGCGTATGTAAGTCTTGGGGTGGCTGGTATGGGATTGGCTGGCAGGATTGGTATTGGCCGTTACTCTCGTGTGGTGTGACTCTTGAAGCGTTTGACATGATTGTCTTTCCCAGGATTTGTCCGCTACTCGATGGTGCGGCCGATACCGCCTAGCCCACGTCGGTAGCTTGATCAGAAGATTGTCCGTGTGAATTCGTGACTCCTTACAGACCTGTTCCGAGGTGATTCCTTCCTAGGTCGGTATCGGCCTGACGGTCGTTGGTTTCCACTTATGGGGAAGGTATTACCGCTATGTCTATTGTTGCTCATGTTCACCCGTATGTTGTGGGTGTTGATACTCATGCTCGCCATCACGTGTATTCAGTTCTTGTCTCTTCCACGGGCGAACTTTTAGGATCGCAAAAGTCTCCCACGACGGAAGCAGGGCTGAAACGTGCGATGAGGTGGGTTGTTCATCGCACTCGTTCACATGTGGAAGCTTTGTGGGTGATTGAAGGCACTTCTTCTTATGGTGCTGTTCTGACAGGCATGGTGCTGGCGAGTGATTTTTCGGTCGCTGAAGCGCCCCGTGTTGATTCTCAGCATCGTGCCGGTGTGGGGAAGACTGATGAATTGGACTCTGCAAGGATCGCGCGAGCAGCACTGGGGTTGCCGGTGGATAAGTTGCGTCGGCCTCGCCTCGGTAAAGGTATTCGTCAAGCAATCCGGATCCTTGTCGCGTCTGGAGAACTACTGGCAGGTGAACGCACCCGGAAAGTAAACGCGCTGACTGCTCTTGTGCGTGGCAACCCGTTGGGTATCGATGCGCGTGGCTCGTTATCACGAACTCAGATCGAACAGATTGCCTCGTGGCGAATGCGCGGGGAGGATATCGAGTTACGGGTTGCTAGAACCGAAGCGAAAAGACTTGCTCACCAGATTCTTGAACTCGATTGCGAACTTGGGGCCAACGAGCGTGATCTTGCTGGACTGGTCCAGATCAGTGAAGCCGCCATTACTTCAAGAGACAGGATTTGGCGCCGTGAGTGCGGCGAAATGTCTCGGCCTGGTCTCACTACGGAAGAATAAGAACGGAGGCAGAATTTGCGTCACTTGCAGGGGGTAATCCAATCCCGGCCTCGTCAGGCAACACGGTTCGACACCGGCTCAATCGCGGAGGAGATCGTAAGCTTAACAGCGCTCTACACATGGTTGCCATCGTGAAAATGACCCATGACGAGGAAACAAGAAAATACGTGGCGAGAAGACGCAAAGAAGGAAAAACAGACCGAGAAATCCGACGCTGTCTCAAACGCTATATCGCTCGCCGAGTCTATCGCACACTCAATGCCCAACACGAGCTTTCCATAACCGCTTGACAAATATAGAAGAATCCCAGGTTTTGTTCCTGTCTGTTTTTGAGAGGATTGGGAATATGGCTAAGAGGTATTCGCAGGGTTTTAAGGATCGCGCGGTTCGGATGGTTAGTGATCGTTTGAGCCAGGATGGCTCGTGTTCGCAGTGGAGGGCTGTTAGCGAGATTGCTCCGAGGTTGGGAGTGGCGGTGGAGTCGCTCAGACGCTGGTATGAGCAATCATTGGTAGAGGCAGGGCAGCGTCCAGGACTCACTCGTGAGGAGCATGCTGAGATTAAGCGTCTTAAGCGTGAGAATGCCGAGTTGCGGCGGGCTAACGAGATTTTAAAGACGGCTTCAGCTTTTTTCGCAGCCGAGCTCGACCGACCGGCCCGATGATGATCGCCTATATTGACGGATATAAGGATCGTTTCGGGGTCGAGCCGATATGCCGGACACTTAATGGCTATCTTGAGGGCGGTTTCATTACCGCTAGGGGTTATCGGGCTGCTAAAAGATGCCTACCCAGCGTTAGGAGTATGCGCGATAAGGTTCTGGTGGCTGAGATAAAGCGTATTCACACCGAAAACTATTGCGCGTATGGGATACGGAAAATGTGGCATGCCATGGTTCGATCCGGTTGGCGTATTGGCCGTGACCAAACCGCCAGACTAATGCGCCTAGCCGGTGTGAAGGGTGTGGTCAGGGGTCGAAAACCTCTAACTACAAGGCCCGCTAAAATGATTGATAACCGTCCTGATTTAGTCAACCGTAATTTCAGCGCTACAGAACCTAACCAGCTATGGGTAGCCGATATTACCTACGTTAGAACCTTGTCGGGTTTTGTTTACACAGCATTCGTAACCGATGTGTTTAGCCGAAAGATTGTTGGCTGGTCCACCCGTTCAACCATGACTACTGAGGCGCTGCCCTTAGAAGCCTTAGAACAGGCAATCGAATGCGCCAAGGTAAGCTTTAAAGATTTGATACACCACAGCGATCACGGGTCACAATACACAAGCATTAAATACAGTGAACGCCTGGCAACAGCCGGTATCAAATCATCGACCGGAACTGTTGGTGATTCTTACGATAACGCCCTAGCAGAAACCGTAAATGGTTTATACAAGACCGAGTTGATCTACTCTCGCGCCTGGCGCTCGTGTAGCGAGGTCGAGTGGGCAACCCTGAACTGGGTGTACTGGTGGAACAACCACCGCCTCCACGAATCCCTAGGCTACGCTACCCCAGAGGAGATTATCGCAAGCTATAATCAACACCGGGTCAGTCAACTGACCCCCGTATAAGAAGCGGAACAAAACCCAGTACGCTTCACTAGCGGTATAGGCGAGGTAAAGATACAATTGAAGTAGCTGTGTGTTGGCAAAAGCAGCTTTTGGTTAGGTACACAACTCATATTTCAAGTTGACGAAGAGGTGATTGAAATGGGAAATAACCCTATAGGAAATCCAGAATTTGGAACCGGGGAAAATGCAGGCGGAGACCGCAACTGGACAGCACCTGTTTATGCCACTACTGAATCTGGTGAAGAGGTCACTGTCTCCTTTGGTCAAAACAGCCGTGAGGGACAAACTCTTATCGCAAAGGGTCATGTATCCGGCAATAAATTTTACAGTAACAAAGGACATGACCACTACGGGCCAAATGGAGAATCATACGCTGACCGCGGAGCATACTAGCTTTACGATTCCGCACAGCAGAAATACGAAAACCAGACGAATGGTATAACACAATACGACTTTGCCCCGGGGCCGTGAGGCCTCGGGGCAAAGTGTTTATTTAGTTTTCAGTCAGTATCCAGGACGAATCCTGGTTTGAGACTGCTTGATTTCGCTCCAAGTGGAGTAGGTCTCGGTAATGACCTCGCCAGAAGAGTTCTTAGCGGTAACCTTCACACGGACAGACGACGCATCAGTCGGAGTGCCGCCGAGAGCAATCTTGACCTTGCTATTCGCGTCTGGCGTAGTGGTAACAGAGGAAACTGCCTTGTCACCCAAACTATCGCCAGCTTTCAGCACAGCACCGGTGCCGGCATCGCCGGTACGACCGTACCACTCGATGGTCAGGGTAGAACCGTTAGGCATATCCTTCGTGGTGACAGCAATTTCGGCAGTGTGATTAGTGGTATCCAGAGCCCAGGGTCCGAAGGAAACCGTGCCGGAAGCAGCGGTGGCCGGGGCGAGCTTCTCCAGCTCGGCAGCACCGTTCTCGTCAGAGATAACACCAGTATTACCAATGCAGGTCACGTTCGCAGGCACGTAATCCACGACCTTGTCCCAAGCCAGAGCCTGTTCACCAGTCACGGAAGGAACGGAATCCTTGTTGACCAACAACACCGGACCAGGATAGTTCGAGTTGTCAATGTAACCAGCGACAGCCGCGTCAGCGAAAGCCATACCGTTAGCAAAGTAGATACGAGTCGGAGCCATCTTTTCGCCCTTCTCACCGTAAACGTGAGTAGCAATCTTTACAGCAGTCGCGAAACGATCCGCACCACCAAGACGATTCACGTTGTAGTTCACAGCGCCACCAGAAATCAGCTTGAACAGAGCATCAGTCTTAGCCTTAATCGCAGCAGTATTAGCCTTACCAGCAGCAGCCGCTGCGGCTTCCAAAGCCTTAACCTGGTTATCAACAGCGTTATTGAAGACCTTCAAAGCAGCTTTAAGATCCGCCTCGGCAGGAGGGTCGGTGACGTAAACCTTGTCAACGTCAACACCCAAAGAAACCATCCAGTCTTTCTGAGACTGCTTCTCGCCAACGTCGGGGAAGACCTTCTTCACTTCGGCAAGCTTGGCGTAACCAGCCATCTTCTTGCCACTCAACGCGTCGGTTTTAACGATAGCGTCAGTTGCAATCTTTAGCTTGTCGGTGTCGGTAAACAACGTCTTCAAAGCGGGGGCATTTGTATCCTTTGCCTCTTTCGCAAAATCGCTCGCGGCGATAGAAGCCTGGGTGGTGCCCAGGTAGGCGGTGGCTTCAGCGCCGGACTCGAGCTTCTCCGTCGGGGAAGCAACACCAAACGCGTTAGCGTAAGTGTCTTTCGTCGCCTGACCATTAGCATCATTCTTCAAATACCATGCTTTATCCTTGACTTTGGAGTCGGCGGCTAGGGTAGCGTCGACCTTCGGCCAGGTAGGAGCGTGTCAAGTTGTTTGTGTGTGGGGCTAGGTTTATAGGTATTTGTCGAAGCGGTCGGGGTAGGCCACGGCCATTTGGTTGATGGCTTGTTTCCAGCCGGAAACTCGGGCGCCTTCCATGAGTCTGCCGGCTGTCGCTGAGACTTGTTTGCCCTGCTTTGCCCTCTTGGCAGCTCGTTTGTCTTCGATGTTGCAGATCATCAGCCACAGCGTCTTTATCGCTGATTCATCGTTGGTGAACTGCACTTTGTTGCGAGTAGCTTTACGCAGTTCATTGTTAAACGACTCAATGGAGTTCGTCGTATAGATTACCTTCCTGGCTGCTGGTGGGAACTGCAGAACCGGTACGAAACGCTGCCAGGCATCGCGCCAGACCTTGACTGAGCGTGGGTATTTTTCTCCCAATTCGCAGGCTTCAAATTCGTCTAAAGCAGCACGTGCTGTGGACTCGTCTGCGGCAGTGTAAACCTTTTTCAACGCGGCCGATACGCCCCGGCGATCCTTGTAGGCTACCCACCGGTTCGCTGCGCGAATCAGGTGCACGATACAGGTTTGTACCATAGAGTTCGGCCAGGTTGCCTCAACTGCTTCTGGCAGGCCTTTCAGCCCATCACAGCAGACAATAAAGACGTCTTTGACACCACGGTTAGAAAGGTTGGCGCATACCTGCGCCCAAAAGGAGGCGCCTTCTTCTTTGGCGAGTTACAATCCTAAAATGTGCTTAATACCGTCGAGATCCACACCGATTGCCATGTACGCGGACTTGTTGACTACTCGGCCACCGCCGCGGACTTTAATGCGCAACGCATCCAGGAAAATGACCGGGTAGAACTGCTCTAGCTGGCGGTTTTGCCAGACCATGACCTCATCCAAAACGGCGTCAGTAACCGCAGAAATCGTCTCATGAGAGATATCGACACGCATCGCAGTTGCCATATGGTGCTGGATATCCCTAATAGTCATCCCACCGGCATACAAGCTAACAATCATGTCATCAACACCAGTCAAACGCCTCGAGCCTTTAGGAACCATGGTCGGCAAGAATGTTCCAGCTCGATCCCTGGGGATACCAACGGTGACTGGCCTGTAGTTAGAATCCACGGTTTTCGGGTAGGCGCCGTTGCGGTAATTATCTGTTCCAGCAGCAGCTTTGCCTTCCCTGTCGCCAGAGTTGTAGCCAAGGTGGGCGTCCATCTCAGCATTCAAACCCCTGGTAATCGAGGCTTGCAACATGCCCCGAACTAGATCGTTGGCATCCGTCGTAGACGTGCCTAGATCATCAATCAGTTTCGCGATTCCAGGATTAGCAAGCAACTTCTTTTCAATCGCATCAATCTTGGCCTTATCGGCCGGATCTCGTCTCGCCACAGCAATCATTCTGATCCATCTCCTCATGCGGGTTAGGTTCCCACACACAAACCATCAGACACTCCCTGTTTTCAGGGTAACAAGGCCGAAACCAAAACCCTCTTGCCAATCGTGAAGGATTTCCAAAAACGCCACGGGCTAGATGGTTTCGTGGTGGTAGCAGACGCGGGCATGCTATCAGCCGAAAACCTCAAAACCCTAGACGCGGCCGGGTTTCGCTTTATTGTAGGAGCGCGGCAAACCAAGGCGCCCCACGACCTGGAATCACATTTTCATTGGCACGGCGACTACTTTGCTGATGGGCAACTTATCGACACGATAACCCCCAGGCACGCCAACGCGAAAGTAAACAACAAGCTGGTCAAGGTTGAACCCGTGTGGAATCCTACGATGAGTAAAGCTTGGCGAGCGATATGGCAATACTCGGCTAAACGAGCCAAAAGAGACGCTCTGACTTTAAAAGCACAGCAGCGCCGTGCGCTAGATGCGATAGAGGGGGTGAAACCCGCGCGTAAACCCCGGTTCATCAAAACCACCCGCAGTGGCTGTAGTTTCGATTCTAAGGCTTTTGAGCGCGCCCAGCGGCTAGAAGGCTTGAAAGGCTATGTCACTAACATCCCCGCCACGCTCATGCCCGCTGGTGAAGTCATCGCCTCCTACCACGAGCTGTGGCACGTAGAGCAATCCTTCCGCATGTCCAAAAACGACCTGCGAGCCCGCCCGATATTCCACCGGCAACGCGACGCTATCGAAGCGCACCTGACCATTGTCATGACCGCCCTCGCCATTTCCCGCTACCTGTACCAAAAAACCGGAATCACAGTTAAAAAACTCGTCCGGATACTACGACCTCTACGTGAAGTCACCATAAGCCTACCCGCAGGCCAGCAAATCACAGCCCAACCAAAAATCAACCACCAAACCCAGAAAATCCTGGACAAACTGGGTCACTAAACTTGTGCAACTCAGGTCAGAGCATATTCAAAGCATCATAACCCCTAATCAAACCCCAAAAAATAATCCGCACCCCCATTCAATTAACCCCTTTCTGCCGAGAATGGAGGTTAAGTAACATTTGGGGTTAATACCCAAATGTTACTTAACCTCCAGTTTCAAGCTAATGAAAACTTAGTCACTTACTAATAGAGGTAGCAAATTGTGGGCTAATGCTCGTTGGGGGGTGTTAACCCCAGATTGTGTTACCCGCTACCGCCATTATTTACAGAAGTACTAATCTCCTTTTCTAATTTGTATGCTCTTTACCAAGCACCTCACTAACATCGTGCCCCTGTTTCAATGCTTCCCTCATAAGTTCTCCCGTAGGGCGCAACTCATTTGCCGCTTGCGTTGGATCTTGTTTCTTCAAACGCCTGATATAGCGTTCGTACCAGGCAACAGCAAGTCCCAAGAACACTACAACCCCACCGACGTTGTACAACAGATGTTTAGTGACCCATTTGGATACACGGGGCTAGGTGGGTGCATTTTACGGGTTGGTGGGTGCAAAACTATCCCAGGGTGGGTGCCGGGATACCATATTCAGGTTTTACATTCCTATTCACTCATCTTTGGTGTCGCCTTAGTATCCTTTATTGATCATTATTCTTGAGTTGGACGTTGAGAATCTCAAACAGAAGTATTCCTAGAAAACCTCCTAGGATAGAATGAAAGCGTCTGCAAGCGTACCCTAGCATGATAGGATAACGTAAAGGAAAACTTTAGGGTATCGACATTTGTAAAATTCGTGTCTCGCAGGCAAAATTAGCCTCTAATTCCGCTATGAATGCCTGATCGTGGGTCACAATCAACATTCCAGCAGAGGTAATTTTATCTTTCAAAATATCTATCAGTAGTTCACGTCCGGAGGTATCTACTCCAGCAGTAGGTTCGTCTAATATGAAGTATTTTGAGTTGCTATAGATTAGCCGTAACCAAGAGATTCGTTTACTTTCGCCACCAGAAGGAGATAAACCCATAGTACCGATTGTGGTTAACGAGTTAAACTGTGAGCTAGATAAACCTATCTTGCTTAGATCTATATGTGGCAACATTTCAGAGTTATCCGAGAAAAGCACGTTATCGCATATAGTGCCGGAGATCAACAGATTGTTTTGTGGTATGAGATGGATTAAATCTCTGTTACATAATTTAGGATTCCTAGGTGAGTAGAGACCGGCAACGAGTTTTAATAAGGTACTCTTGCCGACACCGTTTTCCCCCCTCAAAATAACAATGTTTCCAATCTTCAGGTCTAAGTTCAAAGGACCGAGAACGGTATTCCCGCCGAAATAAACATAAGATAATTCTTTAATTTCGAATACTTCAATAGCACTAGAATTGCTAATACCTGTAAATCCATTTACCTTTCCCTCGTAAACATTCAGACTAACTTCTGAGATAAATTCATTAATCTTATTTAATGAAGGGATAGCTTTCGAGTAATAAGTAAAAAAACTAACCATATTTCCTATTGGGATAAGTAAGATGAACGCATATCCAATAAATGTTAGCAACGACGTTATCGTTCCAGATCCCGATTGGATGCGAACGAAACCTATTATAAGGATAAGTATTAGCAGAAGCGGAAAAAGAACTGCATTTATCGGCGACCCAATACCCTCGATTTGGCTTTGCTTAATTCGTGATTTATAAAGCTTGTTTGCTTCAGATACGAATCGTGAAATCTGAAATTCTTCCGCGCTTTCACATTTTACGAGGAGCGACTCATCTAATAAAGCAGTAGCTTTTTCTGAAAGAGTGGCCATAGCTTTTCTGCTTTTCACAGCTTTGCGTGATACAAGAATAGAAAACAAAGCGATTGTAAGTATCAATGCCAAAACCATGAGACTCGTTATACTCATAAGAATTGGATCGAACACAAACATTATAAAAACTATTACAAGGAAAGCTACCGCACTTGGAAGCATTAATGTAATTCCTCTAGTTAAAACCTCTTTTGATTCATTGACATCATTTATCATTAATGCATTCAGGTATCCATTTTCTATGCGCTCCTGAGATTCAAGATCTGCGGTTATGAAATTAACCGCTAGATCTTTTCTCATTTTTAAAGCTATTCTTTCATTAACGCAAACTTGTACTAAGTAGTTTAGATAAGAACAGCAGGCAGCAATTATTAGGATTCCGACTATTTTCCATATTACAGGACCCAAATGCTCCTTATTTTTTAGCGCTTGCGATACCCAATCTATGGTCTTTGGCAAAAAAGCCGACATAGCAAAAGTTATCGTGGATAGCATTGCTCCGAAAAGAAGCAACCGTTTTTCGCTTTTTTCAACTCTTTGCCAGAGTTCAATAACAGTTTGGATCTCCATAACATAAGTCTATTCAGAACTTAGATTTAAAAGATTATTAACAAACCAACTGGATATTTCAAATAGTATACGTTTTGTTGTCTCCTTGTCGTTTATCAAATGACCTTGATCTAAAAACTCTATAAATTTACAATTCTCATTCTTGAGCCGTAATTCGTTCACGAAGTTTCTCACAGACGAAATTCGAATTCTTGCATCGTTCGTACTTGCCATAATGTAAATAGGTTGATCTATTCGGGAGGCATTATTGATCGGACTATTTTCTCTTAAGCATTGACCAACCGATGTCTCATCGGTGGTACCAGCAAACCCGTTGACTAATTCTTTTCTTCGGCTTAGCCATCTCCTCGGAGCGTTATTAACAGTGTCAAGGAGATCACAAGGTGGGTTCACTGAAACGCATGTTTTATACATGTTTGTTTTTGCCGAAAGCATCAGCGCAGCATAACCGCCATATGATATACCACAAATGGCCATCATATCTGAGTCAATTCGTTGATCTTGACGGATAGACTCTGTGGCACACAAAATATCGTCTAACATGCCGCTTGCCCATTGCCCATACCCTGATAACCTAAAACTTCTCCCTTTACCGGCACTCCCTCGAAAGTTAGGTGCATAAACAGCAAAACCTTGTTGGAGTAGCACTGAAATTAACGGCTGATATTTTGATGAGATTCTTGCTCCTATCGGCCCACCGTGTACATATACAACTAAAGGTACGGGCATCGGAGCATCACTAGGCAAAAATAGTGTGGAATCTATTACAAGACCATCATGAGCTAGCGTAGATATATTTTCAATACGCGGACCAACTTTGTTTAGATTATTCTTCGGCGCAAACAAAGTTCTAACTTTTATATCTAAAGCATTTGTATTGGAATCATCAACCCAAACTAGGTCGTACTGTGAAGGGCTGAAACCACAAGAAGATTCCACTATTAACCTAGACAACTTTTTATCGAAATTTCTAATTCGAATCGATTTATTTTCATAATAGGAATTGAGAAATGTTAAAATTTTCTTATCCACAGTTTCGCTAAAAAGGTAACGGTCAGCTTCTTTGTCGAATTCAATCCAAGTAATACTGTTATGAACGAAATGGACGCCCACAATATCACAGGTATCACAGCCGGAGATCTTTTGTTGCTCCCCAGTAAAAACGTTTATTTTAATCAATTGTGTGTACTCGTAGGGAATATCGTCAGTAAGGAGATAGACAATTCCATCTGAGGATACTTTCACAACACGCAGCTTTGATCCAAAAGTTGCTGTATATATGGGCCTCCAATCGTTATTTGCCTCGCGCCAAAACAGTCTACTATTTCCCTCTTCAATTTTTTGTATTAACTGTAGACTATCGTTCTCATTACAATAAAATATTTGGGCACCGATAGTGTTTTTGAATAGCAGTTTTGAAGTTCCAGTTTTAAAGGAATATTGATATAGATCAAATCTATCTTGTTCTACACAATTTGAGGAGTACAAAATTTTGTCTCCATCTTTTTCGCCTATATGAACAAGTCTCATGGAGCTATCATTTAGGTTATTTTTCAATTTAACCAATGTCAGTTTGGGGCTATCTTCTGTTAAATCAAAAAAGCCTATTTTTAATTTTTCTTTCCCATCATAGTCCCCTATGAATATAAGACGCTTTGAATCAGGAGTCCAAAAATAATCGTAACACTGAAAAGCAACCAGAAACCGGTACTGAAGCCTTTCCTCTAATACCGTTTTTATTATGAATGTACTATTGTCGTTGTCTGTAACAGTGAAGTAAGACAGATACATGCCGTTGGGACTCAGCTGGAAAGAATGCGTGCTCGAATCAATAATACTTTGATCTATAATACTTTCAATACTCATAATCGTCTCACCTAAATTTTTTGGGGGGCATCACTCAAAAAGAGCAATACCCCCCAAAAAAGGTACGGAGCTACACTCTAGTAGCACCCAGTACTTAGAGAGCTGAAAGAATTGCAGTCGATACTGGTGCTAGAAAAACACCAGTATTCATTAGCTGATTCCAGCTGATACTCTTGCAATGTAAGCAGTGCATTCATCGTATTACCCTTTCCCTTAGCTTGGTTTAGTCTGTGGCCTATTGGCTAGAGGAAACCACAGACACTTCCTCTCCTCAATTGAGAGGATAGTAGCAATCAGACCAGATCCTCCTGTGCTGTAATCGCTACTTAAATAGTACGCTCCATCTGACAGAATGTTAAGACCTTTTTGACAAATAATTTTATTTCCATATAATTCGACTGCCATCAGTATCCGTTTTTCCAGTTCAAAACCAGATACCTCTTCTTCAGTAGTACAGGAGGCTTGAATTGCTAGAATACCTAAATATCCATTTGCTAATCCAGCATACAATGTTGGAAAAGGACTAAAACACACCTTCAATAGCCGTTCAAGATGCTTTGATCTGAACTCTGATTCTGCAAGTAAGGAGAAAGCGTAGGCTACACCTGCAGACCCCTGCCGTAAATATGGATATAGTATTCCACTCGCTTCTACAAATTCTTTTCCTGTATCATCAATCTCAAGTAATTCAGTCTCCCTCTCGAGCGCTAAAATCGCGAGAGGTTCCCATCTTTCGCTATCTGATACTTCAGCTCTTAATGAGCAGGCCACAGAAATCCCTGCCCAACCATGCCAAAGCCCAGAGTTAGCTCCTAATTGGTTATATTTCGACCCTATTGAAATATCCCTTGTGTGTATGAACTCCTCAAGACGGTCCTCGAGCAGACGAAGGTACGCTAATAATTTTCTTGATCGCGTGTATTCATATACTCGAATCAGTGATATAAGAGTGCCGGAAAGGCCTGATGCCAAAGACAAATCCCCTGTATCAAATGAATCCAAATCTTCGTAAGTGTCGATAAGAGACTCTACAACCTCGGATGCAATCCCCATTTCACACAGAGCAGCATATACACCAGCTCTGCCATAAAGCAATCCGTCGAGGCTGTCAATCTTATTAATATTTTCTATAATGTGATTCAAATAAATCGCAATATCAGTATTGGCATCGGCACGCGTCACAAACAACAATGCTCCAGTCAAACCTGTAGCGATATTAATATCCCCTCCTGGTATGTTAAAGCATTCTACATCTCCAGGAAAAGCGCGATTTGCTATGTAAGTTGATAAAGACTCCATAATTCCGATAACAATCTGCTCTTTAACCCACTTCATTTTGGATGAAACACCGCTGGGCAACACTACAGGTTCGGTAGATTTAAAACTAGCAAAATGCTTCTCGGGGATGGAGGATAATAGTTGTTTTAAAAGATCTGTACAACTTGAGCTAAAATGATCAGCTACTAAATCTATACGTTTGCGTATAGCGCTAGGGGTAACATAGGAATTAAACGGTGGACTAAACGTTGTCAGAGTACATATTAATAAGGCGTACTCATCTCGCTCCTTAGCGCTACAGGGCATAGTTGGGCTGAAACCCGGGGTGGGAGGGTTTGAACTAATAAAATTTGAATTTGTCGCAAATTCTAAATCGATAAATTTAATCTGATCCTGTGAGTCAACCAAAATATTCTTAGTTTGCAGATCTGTTAACGCTATGCCTTTCGAGTGGAATGTGTCGATAGCGGCTTTCAGGCTATAAGCTATCCTTAACGCCCTTTTTTCGTAAGCTTTAATATCTTTATCATCCGTGTAGAAAGGAAAATTTGTTGCAATCCAAGACTGGAGTGTAATCCCCTCAACATATTCCTCTATCAAATATGCGTTACCTTCTGATATACGATAATCCACATACTCCGCAACGCGTTTAGTGTCTGAAAGTTTTTTCAAGATATCGGCTTCATTTGCTAACCTGTCAACAGCAAAATTGTTATTATAATCCAGACCGGTATACGCGCGTGCTTCCTTGATGACATATTTTTTACCACGACTTGTCGCTGTGTAAACGCCACCAGAATTACTAAAATGTAGAGCACCATCTATCTTATAGGGTGCAAACGTATCGTATAGCTCATTTAAATCTGGATTTAATCGACTATCGATCAAAGGCTTTATTTTCTCTGGAATAACAACAAAATCGGGTACGCTAAAGGTTGCTTCTCGCTTGTCTTCATAAGGTATTCCGTTGTCATCGTAAATAACAAACTTTTCTGTGTCTGAATCCACCTTATTCTTCATGAGTTTGAACGCCCCATATCGAAAAAATAATGGGCTTTGTCCGTATTGCGTATCTGAAAGGATGTATGGGCCGACCATACCAGACAGACTTTCTTCGAGTAGACTTAGTAGAAGTAGAAATTCCTGGGTATCTTTAGGATATATCGTTATAAATTTTCCGGATGCTCCCCTTTGCGCATACTTCCCATTCTGAAGTTTCAATGTACGTACGGAATCCAAATGTTTAAAAGCGACGCAATTATCCTGCATAATTTTGGAAACTATAGAAAGATGCTGTTCGGCTTGTTCGGGAATGGTGCTGGTGTGTATCTTCCAGCCCTGGTTTGGAAGTCGTCTATTTTGAGGATGATAGTGAACCCATGGGCTTCTTTTTAAAATTTCCCAGTTTCCGGGAACGGGTACTGATATATCATCCTCATCTAAATTAGCGTTATCCCATAATGGTGAAGCATAGGGATTTTCACCGATAGAGAGCATGAAGCGTTGCGACCACTGTTCGTAGTTATCAGACATGTTGTGTTCCCTCAATTTTTAGTTTGGTGAGGATAGTTGTCAACATCGTAACTATTAAGAGTGCAACAAAGGCTACTAGAACTTGAACCCAAGGGAATGTCGCAATATCCGACCCTATTAGATTATTTACGAATGAGCCCACGTATATGTATGAGGTCAGCAAGACAACTGAAAGGAGTATTGCTGAGATGAACATAAAGATGAGACTTTCACGCAAGCACAGGCGTTTTATTTCTCTCACGGTATAGCCGATCCTAAACAATGAATCAAATTCCTTTGCCCTATACCGTATAGATTCTCTTATATTTACCGTTAACGCAAACGCAGCGAATATGTAAATAAAAGAGAGCAGGAATATGTTGGAATATATTTGGGAACGTCGTGAAAGTTCTATATTGTAAGATACAAACTCTTTAGCCGTAATAGTAGAGAATCCTGGGGTGGTGGTAGGCTCGCCGAGGATTACGAATTGGGGCGTGAGTTCTGCCTGATGTAGTGGGAAGCTTTCTAGATCAGCAAGTACACCATTACCAAGGACTGGAGGGAAATCGATAATAGCACTAACAGTGAGAGTGACCTTTTCCCCGTCTGGAGCTAATATAGGGAATGAAGCGCCTAGTGGATGTCGCTTTGCTGTTTGTCTGTCTACCCCAACATGGGTTCCTTCGATGGACTCAATTTTTCCTTCCCTTACTCGAATCGCACTGTTTTTTGCTAAATTCTTAGTAGTAGCGAATGAAAATGGAATTCTATGTTTATTCTCCTCGGAGTATCCCGCATACGAAGCGACCTTTATAGCTTGAGGATCAAAATTATCTGATTTTAAACGTTCAATGGAAGTTCCCTTATTCGGAACCGCTACATGTTTTTCCGCTAAGAAAGATAAATTATCTTTACCTTCGGCGCTATATATTGCGTTGCCGCCGACAAAAAATCCACCAACTAGACCCACAGTAAGTAGGATAGGGAACATCGCCTTACTTTGTTGAACAGAGAAAAAGTAAAAGCGCTGGTTTATTAGGGTGAATTTGGACATTTTCTGCTTTAGAAATACCCGTTGTATGACGCTACTTATCGTTTTGATTATGGTAGGCGCAAGCAATATCACTGGGATGATTATCGTCGATGATAGAAGCATTGCTGTCACGGAAGTTTGAGCATATAAAGTCGGCAAAAATAGCATCAGCGCAACACATGAGAAAGCAAGTACTATTCCAACGATAAGGCGCAGTCGGCTTGCGCGAACACTTTCCTTCACGGCGGTATGGGTTAAATCAATTGATGAACTCTTTCTATTAAAGAAAAAGAAGGAAGCCACTGAAAGCTGTCCACATACCAAAACCGAACCCATGCCTAATATTAATCCCCAAATATTTATATGCACCGCGAAAGATAGCGGTAAAATCGACGCGTATCCACCCAATTTTGAGATTAAGAGTGCACAAGGATAAAACAGCGGTACGCTAATCAGTATTGCTAAACCCTGAACAGCGAGTAGCTCCTTAGCGGTCATTATCCACAATTGTTTGTGTGAGAACCCAACCAGACGTAATTTACCGATTTCTTCTTTGCGTAAACCGATCAGATCTTTAAGTAATATGTAGAGTAAGCTCACACCAAGCGCTAAATTTAGCCAAGCTATCATATTAAATAATGTTTTAATTGTTACTATAGATAATGCTTGAAGGCTTCTTGCACTTGGAGAAAGATCCGGTGATATAACTTGAGAATCTGCGGAAAAATATATTGTGAATAAAGAGGCCAGTAGTGTTGCAACTAAAAGGCTTAAAACGAATATCGGGATATACAGCCTACGGTGTGCGATAGCCAGAGATACGCTTAGACTGCGGGACTTTTTATTCATCATACCCACCCTCATTTTCTTCCAGTTTGGATAGATATAACGAAATTTTAGAAGCATCACGTTCAGTTGATTCCCCAACGAATCTGCCATCACGAAGAAAAACTACTTTATCAGCAAAACTTGCAATCCAAGGATCGTGGGTGACCATAACTATAGTTACACCTCGTTCACGCAACGAATTAAGCTGATCCATAATTATTTTCCCAGAATGACGATCTAGAGCCCCAGTAGGCTCATCTGCGAAAATAACTTCTGGTTCTTGATGCAAAACTCGAGCTATTGCGACCCTTTGTTGCTGTCCACCAGATAAATTTGCAGGATAGGCATCAATCTTATCTGATAATCCAACTTGGGCTAGCGCCTGTTTTGCACCTTGGTAATCTAGCTTATTCGATCGTTTAGCTGCAAGAGCAGGTAAAGCCACGTTTTGCCAAGCACATAAAGCGTCTAAATTATTAAAATTTTGAAAAATAAATCCCATAGAAGTGGCGCGCATTTTCGCCAACTTCGCAGAAGATAAACTTTTAAGACTAACCCCACCTATACTCACATTACCTGATTGCAAAGGAAGCAACCCCGATAAACAATTCAGTAAAGTTGTCTTTCCTGAACCGGATGGCCCCATAATAGCAACCCATTCACCCTTGTTAACTTGAAAAGATAAATTATCAAGAATAGTATTTTTGCTATCTTGCGCATTAACTCCGTAAGAAAAAGTAATATTCTGTACCAAAATAGAATCTTGACCTGACATAACCACGCTCCGTACATACCTGTTTATCCTGCAAAATCTTGACTGATGACAAGTCATCCCAAGTGCACACCGATAACAAAGTCATTATACCTGCGAATTCCTAATTCGTTTTAGGTATCCCCAGAAAATAATCAAGCCTATTTTTGTGAGGATTGAAGCGTGTGTAAGTCTTGGGGTGGCTGGTATGGGATTGGCTGGCAGGATTGGTATTGGCCGTTACTCTCGTGTGGTGTGACTCTTGAAGCGTTTGACATGATTGTCTTTCCCAGGATTTGTCCGCTACTCGATGGTGCGGCCGATACCGCCTAGCCCACGTCGGTAGCTTGATCAGAAGATTGTCCGTGTGAATTCGTGACTCCTTACAGACCTGTTCCGAGGTGATTCCTTCCTAGGTCGGTATCGGCCTGACGGTCGTTGGTTTCCACTTATGGGGAAGGTATTACCGCTATGTCTATTGTTGCTCATGTTCACCCGTATGTTGTGGGTGTTGATACTCATGCTCGCCATCACGTGTATTCAGTTCTTGTCTCTTCCACGGGCGAACTTTTAGGATCGCAAAAGTCTCCCACGACGGAAGCAGGGCTGAAACGTGCGATGAGGTGGGTTGTTCATCGCACTCGTTCACATGTGGAAGCTTTGTGGGTGATTGAAGGCACTTCTTCTTATGGTGCTGTTCTGACAGGCATGGTGCTGGCGAGTGATTTTTCGGTCGCTGAAGCGCCCCGTGTTGATTCTCAGCATCGTGCCGGTGTGGGGAAGACTGATGAATTGGACTCTGCAAGGATCGCGCGAGCAGCACTGGGGTTGCCGGTGGATAAGTTGCGTCGGCCTCGCCTCGGTAAAGGTATTCGTCAAGCAATCCGGATCCTTGTCGCGTCTGGAGAACTACTGGCAGGTGAACGCACCCGGAAAGTAAACGCGCTGACTGCTCTTGTGCGTGGCAACCCGTTGGGTATCGATGCGCGTGGGCTTGTCATGCTCATCAACTACGAGAAGAAAACCTGCACACCATCATCCTGCGGCTGCTTGGGATTCATGCTTGGGACGACCAGCAGGTGGTTGATTGGATCGAGCGGATTGAGGCCAGCCCGGACTGGCTCCTCACTATCCAGTTCACCGATGGTCGCACAACCACGGTCGATTACCGCACAGGCACAGAGGTGAATGCCTGATGCCGAAAGTCACTACAATTCCGGCTACGAAAAAGATACACACCTCACCCACGGCTTTGCCCTCGCTTCGCAGGGTCGCTGGTTATGCTCGCGTCTCCACCGACGATACTGACCAGGCGAACTCGTATGAGGCACAGGTGGATTATTACGAGCACTACATCAAAAACCACGGCGGCTGGCAATACGTTGCTATTTACACTGATGAAGGAATCTCTGGCACTTCCACGAAACACCGGGAGGGATTCAACCGCATGATAGCTGACGCTCTCTCAGGAAGAATCGACTTGATCGTCACCAAAAGCGTCTCCCGGTTTGCTCGCAACACCGTCGACTCCCTCACAACGGTGAGGAAGTTGAAGGATAAAGGTGTGGAGGTGTTTTTCGAGAAAGAAAATATCTGGACACTCGACTCCAAAGGCGAACTCCTTATCACCATTATGTCGAGCCTTGCCCAGGAAGAATCCAGATCTATCTCCGAGAACGTCACGTGGGGTCAGCGCAAACGCTTTGCCGACGGGAAAGTAAATATGCCATTCAAGAACTTCCTCGGCTACGACCGCGGCTCAGACGGCACGCCTGTCATTAACCCCGAACAGGCCGAAACTGTGCGCCGGATCTACCGCCACTATCTCGAAGGCATGAGCATCCCCCAAATCGCGGCATCATTGGAAGCGGACGGAATACTGACCCCTCGGCGTAAACACAAATGGAGCCACACCACCATCCAATCCATTCTCACCAACGAGAAATATAAAGGCGACGCACTCTTACAGAAGCGTTTCACCGTAGATTTCCTCACCAAGCAACGCAAAACCAACGAGGGAGAAGTCCCACAATATTACGTGACCGGATCTCACCCAGCCATCATCGATCCTGAAACCTGGGAACTCGTGCGCTACGAGCTAGCAAAAAACACGAACCAAGGCCGGCGCGAGCGTGCCTTCACCGGTATGGTCTACTGCACCCACTGCGGAGCAGCCTACGGCAGCAAAACCTGGCACTCCACTGATAAATACCGGGCTATCATCTGGCAATGCAACCAGAAATTCACAGTACCTCACCCAAAGAAAATGCCCGTACTACGCGATAATCAGCTGCAAACAATCTTCCAAACAGCACTCGCCCAGCTCATCAAAAGCCAGCAGCTCATCGACTGGGACTACCTAATTACCACCACATCAGACACCACCGATTTGGAAGAACAAGCCTTACAGCAAGCAAGTGAAATCGAGGTAACCACCAAACTCATTAACCAAGCCATCACCCGCAACGCTCATCACTCTCAAAATCAAGACGACTACCAAGAGTGCTTCACCCAGCTCAAAGCCCGCCAACGTGAAGCCATCGACGCCTACGAAAAAACCCAGGCACAGATCGTGCGCCGCCACGGCATAAAAGCCAAACTGACTAGGTTTAAGAAAACCCTGCAAAACACCACCCTCAGCCAAGACTTTGACCAAGCAACCCTACGTGCTCTTTGCCAGCGCATCGAAATCACACCAACAGGCGAGGCTAGCATAATCTTTGCTGACGGCACCAAAATAGAGGGTTAATACCTTTTAGGTATTAACCCGCAAATCACGCCTATCTGGGCGTTATTAGTTTACTCCCCGCTATATATATGTTTTGGCCACGCCATCACTCGGCGTAGATTACGCACCTGGAAGCGTTCTAACAGTTTTCCGCCGCCGTAGATTCCCCCCACCAGCACCGCAGCGGTAATGAGGGCAGCTATCAAGAGCGAAACCCAAGAGGTATCCAAAAGGACGCAGACCAACACAATTAATCCCGAAGGGAGAGCACACAGCAATAACGCCGCCATTGAGGAGACCATGGTAGCCAGCACAGATTTCCCACTTCCTCCCGAATTATTACGCAGAGCCGACTGTCCCGGTGCCGGACCGGGGATAGTAACCACCGCAGAAATCAAAGAATTTGCGCCCAAAGCCACTAACAGGTAGCAGCAGGCTAAAATGGCAGATTTCATAATTGCGGAGGTGTCCATTTTCAGCGCGAAACCAAAAATCAAAGTAATCGCCACCATCACCGGAAGTTGATAGCTAGCAAGAACCCCAACACGCACGGTTCTGTCAGTTTTACCGGCAACCCCGGCAATAATCTGATACCAGTAGGCGGAAGAATCATTGGACCACATATTCAGCAGCGCAGTTGCGGCCGTCACCGCTACCAGCAAGATAGTTCCGTTTAACGCCCAAAAAACCATTTCTCCCGAGGGATGGTTTGCCCACAACATAATCCCAAAAATAACTGCCACATACAGTATCGAAGATAGGGAAATAATTTGGCGCGGGTCTTTTCGCTGGTAATAACTTATTCTTGCCCAATGAATCTGCCCTACCGGCGACAGGGGTAACACCCGAGCTAACAGAGGAATCCTCCAGACGTCCTCACCATTTTCGTTAAAGGACGCAGCTAAGTTCTTGGCAGGGGATACCTCCGCTAAAACCTGCCCCCGCCCCATTAGAGCGTTCGCAAAAACCTTCGGCCACGCCCTCAAGATTAGAACCCCATAAAAGCAGGTAGAGGCGAGGGAGAGCGCCAGCCCCCAATAAAAATGAGCCATCACGAAAGGGGCAAGCAGGAAAGGAGCAAGCGGAGTAAGTGCCAAGAAATACCAAAAAATCTGTGCTGTACTTCCGGTCAGCTTTTGCACCAGCAGCGGGAAAAACGCGGTTGCGCCACCGCTATCAGCAAACCAATGCTGAATCATAGTCACCAGGAAGTATCCCAAAGCGATTAGCACCAGCATACCGATACCGGTAAAAAGCTGGCGAGAGCTAGCGCGCTTGGCAGTTAATCGCGACACCAACCGAGTTTGCAATATCTGAGTGAATGCTGCAATCAAAAATACCCCTAGCAGCCCACTTAGAACGGTAAGCACACTCGCACCAAGGCTACCGGCAGCTAGCCACCCCGCCAGCGACACCTCGTAGATAACGAAAACTACACAAGAGGAAACACTGACGATATTAGCCGCGAGCAATCCGTAAGCTGAGCGCCGGGTAGGGCCGATATAGGGGCTTAACGCCTGGGGGGTCAGGCTTTGCTCACCAGCTACCGATGCCGATACCATCATCATCCACACCAGGACGATAAGCAGCGCGTAATAGATTTGAATCGGAGCGGTAAGCCCCGCGCGACCTGCTTGCCAAAAGCCGATTGCCACCCCAAGTAATATAAATGCCACGTAGATGATAGCTAGGACACCGAGGACTATTCGCCACCACTGTTTAGTGAACTGTTTGGTTTGCAAACGCAGGTTTAACCGGATTAGCGTCCCAACCATGACAGGTCTCCTTCGCATTGCTGATGTCCCCCTACCAGCTGTAGGAAGCGCGAGTTGAGGTCTTGTCCTGCCGCGACTTCTTCGGTGGTTCCGGATACCAGAATACGACCCTGATTAATCACTGCCACATGGGTACATAATGATTCCACGGTCGCCATCACGTGGGAAGATAACACTACTGTTCCCCCTCGCTTCACATATTCTTTTAACACCTGTTGTAGGGTGTTTGCTGAAACCGGATCGACCGCTTCAAAAGGTTCGTCCAAAACCACTAGGCGCGGGGAGGTTACCAGCGCTAAAGCTAAACCGATTTTCTTGCGCATACCGGTTGAGTATTCGCTTATCGTTTTCTTTTTATCTAGCGGCAGTTCAAATGTTTGCAAAAGTGAACGGGAGCGCTGAATTGCACTCTGTTTATCAAGACCGCGCAGCTGAGCGACAAATGTTAAGTGTTCAATCCCGCTGAGACGGTCAAACATATGCATCCCATCAGGTAATACCCCCAACGCTCCCTTTGCCGCTACCGGTTCATCCCACATACTGATGCCATTAATGAAAACTGTGCCTCTATCAGGCTCTAAAAGACCGGTAGCGATAGACAGAAACGTGGATTTTCCAGCCCCATTAGGACCTACCAGCCCGAAAAATGAACCAGCCGGTATTTGCAGATAAAGATGATCTAAGGCAAGGTTATTGCCGTAGAGTTTCACCACGTCCTGAGCATCTATCGCATTAACTATCCCCGCGGGTTCTGGTGCGAGCCTCTCCGGTTTTTCTAGTGAATCCAGCTTAGATTTGGGGAGTTCATGTTCCATGAGTAAAGACTAACAGCCCCCCCCAATCGCCAACTGTGCGACAGACGGATTCTGGGTTAATACCCAAAACAAAAGGGCTGACCACCGTTCAGGTAGTCAGCCCTATTTTTACGTCTGCGAGCAGGAGCTTTAGATTTTGCGCGCGTTTTCAAATTTTGCGCGCACCTTTGCGCAAAACCCTAGTTTTGCGAAATTGTATCAACTCAGTGTGCTCGTAGTGGAGCTGAGCGCGGGAAGGTCGAACCTTACCGCTTGCGGCTTTTTTTGCCTTCTGGAAGTCCTCCCAGTCCACCTCGTAGTCGGCATCCGAATACCTGCATGTCAGAATGACCTTGTCGTCGTAGAGGTAAATCTTATCGACGAAATACCCCAAGACCATATCTCGCACCTCATGGTCATCAAGGTTCGCATACAAGAACTTGCCAAAGTACGCCTTGATGCTGCGCTCGTCCTCAGAAAGCTCCTTCTTCGCCTTCTCAGTCCCGATGGCGTCCGTCAGTGCCTTCTTGCGTCGCTCAAGCTCCTGCAAGCGCTCCTGTGTGGTCTCGCTAAATATTCCCGCCTCAAGCGCCTTGACTAGATTTTTAAGAGCCGTCTGTGTATCAGCCAGCTCTTTTTCAAGGCTCTCAAGGTAGCTCGACTCGACGTAGCGCTCCTTGTAGTACGCCGAAGCATCCACCGCAAGCGACATCAGATTCTCGGAATCGCTCAGCAACTCCTTCAAGAGCTGCTGCACCAGTTCCTCGATGAACGCAACCTTGACGGGCTTCTTCTTGCAGCGCTTGTGCCTCTGCTCCTTGCAGTAGTAGTAAAAGTGGGGCGCACCTGTCTTGCTCGTGCCGGATACGCCCTGCATGGAGCTTCCGCATTCCCCGCAGAACAACTTTCCCGTCAGCCAGTACCTCGGCTCGCCCTCCATGTGCTTTGAACGGTTTCCAGCGCCCGTACGCTTGTTCAATGCAAACCTTGCCTGTGCCTTGTTGAACAGGTCTGTCTCGATGATGACGGGCATACCGTCTGGGATGACGATATCCGCGTACTTATAGACGCCCGTGTACCTGTCGTTCTTCAGCACGCTCCTCAGCCCGTTGACCGTAAACTTCCTGTCAAGAGCCGTAGTTATGCCCTGAGCGTTCAGCTCATCAGCTATCTGCCGCATCGGCTTGCCATCAACGTAATCGTGAAAGATTCTCTGCACCACGGGAGCCTTCGCGGGGTCAATCTCATAACGCTTGTCCGCCGCCGTCCTGTAGCCCAATATCTTTTGACCGTTGGATAGCGCGTTCTTGGCGTTATACCTCAGCCCTCGCTCAATGTTCTCTCGTGACGAATCGCTCCACATCTGCGCGAACGCATCCATCACCGCTTCGGTGAACTTGCCCTGTGAGGTGCTCACATCAGGCGCATTCTCCGCCACATACTCAATGCTGCACCCAGCCTCACGAATCTTTCGCTTGGCATAGGTCAGCTGCAACACATCACGACCCAATCTATCGTTCTTCCACATGATGAGAACGGCAGGACGCAGCTTTGTGACTTCTGAAAGCATCAGCTTGTAATTCGGTCTGTTATCGTCCTGCCCAGACATCGCACGGTCTGCATACTCTTTAAGAATGCTGTAACCGTGCTCGGCTGCATAAAGCTGCACCAGCTCCTGCTGCTCCTCGATAGAGGCATCGTTCTGTGAGCTCGACGAATAGCGGTAGTAGGCAATAGCAAGGTTGTTATCGTTCTGGACGAATTTCTTTGCCACCTGTGAAGCCACCTCCTCGGTATGTTCCTTCAATCATTCAGGAATGATTACAGCAGCAGAGGTCTCTTACTGTGTTTTTTTCATTCATATACCAGATTTCATTCATATACCAGATGTTATAATAAATTCATGGAGGCAATTTTCTACCTTTTCAATTCAGATTTTTCTATGCTTGGAAAAATCTGTGCTTGGAGAGGGAATGGCTCTGACAGAAGGCAGGAACACAGTTGAACACATTTACAGCATGGGTAAAAACCCACAAACCACACACGGCAGGAATCATCATCGCACTCCTAGCCGTAATCGCACTCTCAGCTGCCTGGGTAACTGGAGTATTCAGCTCAAAGTCTGCTGATAATACAATCAGCAAAACAGCAGTGACCGCAGAGGTCCCTGCAAATACTAAAAAGACACCGCTTAAAATCGACGTCTCTGCAGACGAAAAAGTAACCGAAGAATCAACTCCGGCTATCGTCCATGTGGAAAGCACTGACGAACGCACTAAGCCTGTCGACTTCTACCACGCTGTAGACTCAGGCAAGAAAACCAGTACTGTCGAAGTATCGCCTGGCGACTACAAAGTCACCGTAACCGGCGTTATCAATGGCGACGGTTCCGTCGCAAAGCCTGCTAAGGATAGCAAGGAAATCGCGGTCAGCATCAAGTCCACTGATAAGAATGGCAATGCCGAAAACAAAGCACATATAAACACCAAGCTTGACAAGACCATTCCTGCCGACAAAGTAACGGCTGATGACGTAAAAGAAATTGCCGATACAACGAAAACTGCCGTTGAAAACGGCGACAGCTCCCTCAAGGGAGACGCTGGAAAGGCAATCTTAGACAAAGTCGATGCCAACACCAAAGCTAACGCTCACCTTTCAGAAGATACTAAGGCAAATGTCAGTGAAAGCACTGAAAAGGCGCAGTCTTCTACCGATACCAAGGCAAAGACTACGGTAACAGATACTCCGCAATCTGCAAATCAGCCTTCAGCTCCTGCGAACAACAGTAATAAGCCAGCGCCTAAGCCTACCCAAAAGGCTAAGACCTGGGTGCCTGAAAAGGGCCACTGGGAAAACACCACCGAAAAGGTGTGGGTTCCTAACGTAGTTACTGTAACCGACAAGCCCGCTTGGGATGAACAAGTACACACAGGTACCTGCTTCGTCTTCAGCAACGGCTATGTTGCTCATAGCCCTGCAGAAGCGAAAGCTTATGATATGAAAATGATTCGCGAAGGCAATCCTTTAAGCTACAGTATCCAACCGCAGTACAAAACCGTACACCACCCTGCAGTGACCCATACTGAAGACCGTGGTCACTACGAAAACAAGGTAACTGGTAGAAAATGGGTTGTAGACGTACCAGGACACTACGAATAGTCCTGCTGCATAAAGCCTAACCCAGCGCTACCACACAGAAAGACCCCTGCCCGAAAGGACAGGGGTCTTTTTTTTCTCAACGCCTAAAGGCGAGAGATTTTAATCCGTTTCTTTCCTACCTATCATCCTGTAACTAAATGCACCAATTAGGGTTAGCAGTATTCCGCCAGCCATCAGACCTAATATTCCGCCTTGACCGAATTTCGGTAGTTCTCCTTGCTTATAGTTTTTAATTGTTAGTTCTACCGTGTTATCGGCAGTGTTTAATTTAGTTTCCCCTATCGATTTAGTTACATTGACGTTTCCTCCTGCTACTGTAATTTCTATCGGTTCTGGTAGCAGAGAGTATCCGCCCGGCGCCTTGGTTTCAGTCACCCTGTAATTACCATCAGGAATGTCTATTAGCCAGCTGTTTGTATCGCCGTCTAGTTGTTTAATGTACCCATGGTCATCTTCAATTAAGAACTGAGCACCTTTCAATGCTTTACCGTCCTTATCGGTTTTCAGCACCCTGAACCGTGTAGTATCAGGCTCGTCAGTAGCCGTGACCGACACGAGTCTTTCTTGTTCAGTAATTGACACATTAATCGGCGTGGTGTTCAGTTTGTAACCCTCGGGTGACTTGGTTTCAACCACCTGGTAATCACCTAGTTCAAGGTCATCCCAGAACAATGTACCGGACTGGTTAGTCACCTGCGGTTCCCCAACAGCTTTACCGTTCTGTTTCAGTTCGTAGGTGGCGAATGAATGGAATTGCCATCGGCATCCTAACAGCAAAATCCATGCCTACATCTGAAGAATTCATGCAGGTGTTTACCTACGGCAAACGCTTTACGGTGGCGGTTATCTCTTTAGTAAAAAGGTCGCCTGACGGCTCCCGGGTTCTCATGAAAAAAGGAGGCTTTCATGAACTACTCGGACTACATCAAGAACTATGAGGATTTGGCACGGCAGGTAGGTGGAATGGTGCTTGCAAACGATATAGCTATCCGCAACCTTGACCTGATAAACGGGGACTTCGGGGAGGGGGATGAGATTTTCCAGTTCTACATCATCTCTGACCCGGACTTCTTGCTTGAGCATACCGATGAGCTTGTCTTCTATGATGATGAGCTGCACATCTACGTATGGGGCATCACCCACTTCGGCACCGCATGGAGCGGAGTTCCAGCACCAAAGTTTCACTAGAGCAAAAATAAGCGGCTCCCACCACGGGAACCGCTTATTTTTTTACTCGTACTGCTCGATATTGGTCTCATGTGCAGTCTTGTTCGCTTCATAAACATCCTGCATCGAGCTTGTGACCCTTCTACCGCCTCTTCGGCTCATTTCGTGGTCAATGGCACGGTTTGCAGCCCTGAGCCTTTTCTCCGCATCCCACATGTTCTTTCGGGATTCGTAAAGACGCTTCTCGGTCTCCTCGCGTGCCTGTCTTCGCTGCTCCTCAATCATCTGCCTCATCAGCTCAGCCATCATCTGAGCGAACATGTCATCCAACATGCGCTCGAACGGGGCCTTGCCCTTCTGACTGCCCGCAAACTTGAAGCACTGCCTCAGCCCGTACAGGCTCGGTGCCCTGTGAGCCTTCATCTCATCCACAACCGCTTTGTCTGCCTTGAACTGGGCGCGGGCTGCATCCACGTCAGCTTGCAGCTTCTCTGTGGTCTCGATTGACGTCTTCTGCGCCAGTCTGATTTGAGCATAGATAGCATCACGCCTCAGGTCTCTGCCATCGTGAATCGCCCTTCTGCGATACTGAGACTCCAGACTATCCGTAAAGCCCTTAACGTCCTCAGAATCGACCCTGTAGTCATCGAGAAGGGAATATGTCTCCTCTGGCTCCACATCGCCCCTAGGATGCTCATATTCACCTTCTGAGGGCTTTTCCTGCTCGATAGGCACAACGTTAGGCTCCTGGTTTCTTAGAGCCTTGCTCGCCTGTTTCTGGGCGTAGTAGGATTCGATGGAATCCTTGGTCAGGTCGTCGGCTAGAAGCTTTGCCTTGCGGCGGCGCTTGCGTGGCTTGGAGCCGTAGACGTCCATCATCTTGTAGCACCAAGCCTCATGCTCCTCACCATCCTTGCCCATGCGTTTTTGCTCCATCAGCTCGACGCCATAGACGCTTAAGTTATGCTTGAACTCGTCAAGGGACTTGGACTCATCGCGGGCTTTCTGCACGCGGTCGCCCAGCCTTTGCTCAAATGCGTCGCATCCATCGCGGCGCTTCTCCCATGTCGTAGGTTCTGTTCTGTGGTCGCGCTCGAACTTGGGCACTCCGATGACAGAAAGCCCCTCCTCGGCTGCAAGCTCGTCGCTCGCATTCTTGACCTCGAAATGTCGCCGATTATCTCGCAGCGTCTTACCCGTCACCTCATCGTGATTCACGACGAGGCAGTGTGCATGCACACACCCGCCCTTCCCATCGTTATGCACGGTGACGTAGCACATCGAGTTCGGGTAGAGCTTCTTGCACAGCTTGTAACTGTGTTCACCGGCTATCTGCTCGTCATCGGTGTTTCCTGCCTTGAGCTCATCTGGCGAAAACGAAACACGAACCTCAAACGCCTCATAACGCGATAGAGGATGCCTCTTGTGAACTTCCTCGGCATATACCGCCATGTCCTCTCGCGGCATGTCTCCGACCTCAAAGGCTGCACGAGTAGTGCCTTCTGCTTCGTGCATTTTCTTCTTCTGCCCATTGCCAAGCTCGGTGTAAATCATGCTCGCTTTCGCGTCCTTAAGCGGATGGATATACGTCGTCGCCATGCATCTCACCTCCGTCATCAGAAAACCAAAACTCCTTGGCTCTCAGGTAGTCCTCGTAGTCGAAAATCTTGTCGGTCTGCTCACGCGAAAACTCCTCTCGAGCCTCTAGCAACTGCCTGTCGATGCTTGTAAATTTGAACTGCAAATCTTTGAGTTCTGCTAGCACCTCACCCTCTCGCATCGGGGTCACGCCGAAGCACTCCCGATAGCCCTTGCTCGAGTTCAAACGACGAGCAATCTGATTCAAGTTGCAGCCGATTTTGTTCACCTCGGCGGTAAGTAAATTAAGGTCGCGATTATTTGTGATAATCATTTTCTTCACTTTGTGGTTCAACGCCGCGTCGCGAAGGTACTGCGAGACCGTCAAGCCCCACTGATTCGCCTTCAACTTAATCGCCGCCGCCTCGGAGTCGGTAACCCGAATCTTGACCGTGCTCGACTTTCGGTTTCTCTCACTAGAAGCAGGACGTCTTCCTGCATGCTTCTTTTCTTTTCTCATAACTGAAATCCTCCTTGTAAACTCATGGAACATGACGCTTTCGCGACATGCGCAAATTGCGCAGAAAAGGGAATTAACGCAAGCAGACATCCTGTGCGTACAAACCCTCGCTTCGCTCGGGCTTGACGCAGGATGTAGCTTGCGGGGGCTTCGCCCCTCGACCCCGAAATCCAGACCCCAAGCACGGGTCTGATGGTGCCGACGACTCGGCACGTAAGGCACGACTGCCCCTTAGAAAACAGAAATGCTGATGCGCCCGCCCGATGGACGGACGGGGCAACATGCCGCATCGAAAAATCGACGGCATGCCCACCGAAAACGGACGGGCACATCCGCGATTTCGGGGCGCTTGCCGGTCTCACATTGGTGCGATCATGGTCCAAAAAGAGACCACGAAGAGACCACGAAGGCACCAGAGCGGAGACCAAAAACAAGCGACTTGCTGTGAGCATGTCAGTCCTCCTCGGACGAGAAATCATCACCAGAGGAGACGGCAGATGATGTGCGCTCAAGACCCGGATAAAACTCCTTCAAGTCATCCGGCGCACAGCGCTTCTTCCAGTCACTGCCCGTGTAACTCGCATTCATCCACTCGACCACTCCGTAATAGAGAATCAGGCGCTCGGGTGCGTCCATCTTCGTGCCACGACGGTGGTTATCCGTCACCGTCCATCCGGGATAGTCTGGAAGAATCACACGCATCTGCTTGAGAAATGCGCCCTTGCCAACTGGCTTGCCTTTGACGTTGCGCGTATACCAATGGCAATACAGGTCGTAAAGAAACTGATTAGGTACCAAATCCCACGCTAGCTGTCCCATGACCTCTGCCATGAAGGCACGCACAGGGTCGTTGAACTCCTTGTATTCATTAAGTAAGTCAAGGCACGCCTCAGGTGGGTCAAGCTCGTAGTAGTTCGTCGTAGCCAGAAGCTTGTAGAGGACGTACTCGAGCACTTCCTTACGTCCCAGATAATCGTCCTTGATGTACTTGCGCTCATGTCCCTCGAACTGCTTGTTCATAGGGACGATGCACAGACGGCGGTAAAACGACGGCGTCTTGTCCTTGACACGCGGCATAGAATTGACGCACTGCACCATCATCCCGCGGAACTGAAGCTTAACTTTACTCTTGAACTTGCGGTCAATCGTGACGAGGTCGCCCGTGATGATTGACTTCAAGGTCGCTGCGCTGTCGATGTAAGTATCCGTGTCGTTTTCGTCAGTGATAATCGCCGATGCGTTCAGCAAATCATCCAGTCCGAACTGCTCGGCGAACTGCTTGAGGTTGATTGAAGTATGGGCGCCATCACCAAGCAGATTTCTCATCAGTCGGCACAGTGTGCCCTTACCGTTGTTGCCGACCTCAGACAGCAGCCAGATAGAATGGTTCCAAGGCACGTTAGGGCGTATCACTGCGCCAAGCACACGCCAGAGGAAATCCACAACCTCATGGACGTCAGAGAGCCCTTGCATCCAGCTATCCACGTCCCAGACCTCGCCGTCAGGCATGGTGATGTGCGGGTTTTGTGCGTTGTCCACGAAGTTGACATGCGACTTCGTTGTGAACACAAGCTCCGGGTCGAAGCCCATGAGGATTTTCGTCGAGTAGTCGTAAATGCCGTTGCCGACGGCAACTAAATCCTCATTCGTGCAAGGCACAACAATAGGCGCCAAAACCTTGAGAGCCTCCAGAACAGCCTTCCAGTTGCGATAGTCGTCAATCGCGTTGTACTCGGATGCCAAAGCACAAATCTTGTCCTCGTCAAAGTCGTAGATTCCCTCGTCCGCCCCTTCGAAGATATACATGCCGAGCGCGTAGTTCTTGGTCTTGGTACCTCCGACATTGATGCGACGCACGCGGTGTCGATGAATGAGAATCAAGGCAACCTGCCTCGTTGGCAGGGTCTTGAGCTTCTTGTACTTGTCGTCGCCCTTCATGGGGGACGGAAACTCGCCAGACCCGGGCGGGTCTTCCGGTCCCTTATTATGGGCACCAATCGCCCGGTTGATAGACTCAAGAATCTCTCGCTTAATCGTCGTAGGTAACGGCGGATTGTCCATGTCCATCTGGTCCAAATAGTTCAGCGTCTCAAAATCAATAATTTCATCGTATGTTTGTATCATGTTGTATTTCCTCCTTCATGAATTTCGTTCTCGCTCAACCCATGTAGAGGAAATACCTTGCATTATCAGCAGTTTTATGGTATTCTTTACACAAGTTGAGAGTTGGTTGCCCCATTGCTTAGCGAGGCGAGGGGCAACCTTTCTTTTTTGCCTTTAGATTCCAGTGGCTTTCCCCGCACGGATATAGGCATCGAGCTTCTCGCGCTCAGCAACCTTGCGCTTACCGATATAGGTAACGAAGTCCGTGTCCGGCTGGTTGAACAGCCTCTGAACGTGTGCAAGCCCCAGTCCGTACAGGTCGCTAACTTCGTTCTTTGTCAGGAACGTCTTCTTCATAAGAGCAGCAATCCAGCTCGAATACTCCTGCTGTGTTATTACTCCGTTTGACTTGGTCTTCTTCATCGTTTCTTGCATATCTATTTCGGGCTAATGCCCATTTTTTGTGTCTTTATTTTGGTGTTTTTGCTGGTGGTATTGC